>JACCDX010981496.1_pt1 | contig 43672 bp, 37 predicted proteins | sample 7449681 | NCBI WGS metagenome assembly JACCDX01 (sample SAMN15323450, study PRJNA562643) | freshwater metagenome | isolation source: river surface water | place: USA:Blue River Watershed | collected 2017-08-18
ATGTAATTTAGTTAATTTACAAGAATTAAATTTAGATAATAATAAAATTAAAAAAATAGAAGGATTATGTAATTTAGTTAATTTACAAGAATTAAATTTAGATAATAATAAAATTAGTAAAATAAGAGGAATTACTAATTTAGTTAAATTACAAAAATTAAATTTATCTAATAATAAGATATATAAAATCGCATCAATTAATATTTTTATTAATTTAACATATTTAAATTTACAAAATAATAAAATAACAGAAATAAATGATCTTGATAATTTAGTTAATTTACAAACATTGCATTTATGTGATAATAAAATAACAGAAATGAAAGGTTTTGATAATTTAGTTAATTTACAAAATTTATATATTGGATTTAATAAAATAACAGAAATTAAAGGTTTAAGTACATTGATTAATTTACAAAATTTAGAATTATATGATAACCAAATAACTGAAATTAATGGTATTAACAATTTGGGTACTTTAAAAATTTTAAATTTAAATAATAATAGATTAACTGAAATAACAAATATCAATACACTTATTAAATTAGAAAAATTAGCATTATCAAATAATCAAATAACTGAAATAAAAGGACTTGATAATTTAGTGAATTTACAAGAATTATATTTAGATAATAATCAAATAAATATAATGTCTGGATTAGATAATTTAGTAAATTTAGAAATTATAAATTTGGGTTCTAATATAATAAATGAATTATCCATAGTAACCAATTTAGTGAACTTACAAAGATTAGAATTATACTGTAATCAAATAACAGAAATAAAAGGGTTAAATAATTTAATTGGTTTAACTTCTTTAGATCTGAGTGCAAATCAAATTACTGAAATCAAAAATTTAGATAATTTATTAAATTTAAAATGTTTAAATGTAGAAAATAATAAAATTATTGAATTACCAATAACTTTATGTAATTTAAGAAATATTAAAAAAATATATTATTATGATAATCCAATTAAATATATATCTTTGCCTGTTAATAAATTATTAAATAGACTGTCTGATTGGAATAATGATACTATATATGATTTGAATGATAATAAAATTAAATATAATGATGTACAAAATATTCACACCGATAATATACAAAATAGTTTTATAAATTCGTTAACTAACATATTAAAAGATAAACCATGTAAAACAATTAACATAATTAAAAATGAAATTATCACTTCAGAAATATTAACTGAACAAACTAAACGTGAAATACTTAACTATTGTGATGATACAACTGAACATTCTACTTATTTAATTACTTATAGTGATTTACTAATTTATGTATGGTCACGTATTAGAAATAAAGAGGAAATCTTAAAAGTACTAAATCAAGAGATAACTGATGGTTTATGTTTGTGTTTTATTGGTCGTTTAACTAGACTATTAAATGTACTATCTGGATTTTATGATGATATTGAAATACAAATAAGTGATAATGAACAAATAGCTAATATTATTACAAATTTAAAAAATAAAATTGATGATAATGATGAATTAAAAATAGCAGTTAAAAAAGAATTAATTGATAGACGATATAATGAAACAATAATTAATGAATGGTTAAATTATATATAAAAAATTATTTATTTATAAGATATAAAAATATATTTATATTAATAATTATGACAAATATATTAGTAACAACAGCTATATCTTATAGTAATGGAAAACCTCATATTGGACATTTATATGAATCAATATTATCAGATTTTATTAAAAATACATTTTTTATTTTAGATAATAATGTTAAATTATTAACTGGTACTGATGAACATGGTAAAAAAATCCAAGAAACATCTAAAATAGAAAAAATAAGTGAAATAGAATTATGTACTAAATATTCAAATATATTTAAAACAATGAACAATAAATTACAAACAAAATATGATTATTTTATTAGAACTACTAATGAAATCCATAAAGACTTTGTTATTAAATCTGTTAAACAGTCTATTAATAATAATAATATTTATTTAAGTAAATATGAAGGTTGGTATGATGTAAAAGAAGAATGTTATATAACTGAATTAAATGCTAAAATAAATAATTATATAAATCCATTAACTAATAAATCTTATGAAAAGGTATCTGAAGAAACATATATGTTTAAACTAACAAAATATAAAGATTTGATTTTAGAAATAATAAAAACAAATAATAAAATAATACCAAATAAATTTAATAATGAATTAATAAATCGGGTTAATAATGAGGAGTTTACTGATTTAAGTATTACAAGAACAACTTTTGATTGGGGAATTAAATTTCCAACCAATGAAAAACATGTTTTATATGTATGGTTTGATGCTTTACTTAATTATGATATTGGTAATGATATATTATTTTCTTTTAATGAAACCAAAAAATATCATTTAATTGGTAAAGATATTATTTGGTTTCATAGTGTAATTTATCCAGCAATTTTAAAATCAATTGATAAAACATTTGATGATAGAACATTATTAGTTCATGGGCATATTTTAGATGAAAAGGGTATTAAAATGTCTAAAAGTTTAGGTAATGTTATTGATGTAGATTGGTTACTTGATAATTATCCACTAGAAGCAGTAAGATTTTATTTAATTAATGAAACAATATTAGGATCAGATATATTATTTAGTGTTAATAATTTAAAAGAAACATATAATAATATTTTATTAAAAAGCTTTGGTAACTTATTTCAAAGATTATATAAATTATTAAAACCTATACAAGTCGAATTAAATAATTATATTGATTCAAATAATGATAAAGTAAAAGAAATTAAAACAAAATACTATAATGATGTAAATATTTTTACATCTAATTTTAATTTTCAAGAATATAAAAAAATAATGAACTATTCATTAGATTATTCTAATAAAGAATTAACTGATAAAATGCCATGGAAAACACATGATATTGACACATTTTTTCAAATTATATTACATTTTAATTGTGCATGTTCTATGATGTATGCGATTATACCAAATAAAGTATTATCTTTATGTGAACTAATTGGATGGTCGATTAACAATTTGAAATTAAATAATTATGACATCAAAATAAAATATATTAATGAAGTTAAATTAATTGCTTTTACAAAACTTTAAAAAATAGGTTTATAATATACAACATTAGTAATAAAAATTATAGTTCTTATCAAAGCTTATAGATACACAACAAAAAATATCATTCAAGTGATATAGATCAATATAAAAGTCTCATATTTTAGTGAAAAATATGTAATAATTTTACAGCGAAGACTATTTTAAATGACAAACTCAAATAAAATTTGAGTTTACTAATTCAAAAACATAGTTTTTGCCTTGACACAATTTAAAATAACTTAGTAAACTACTGTAAAAATTTGAGTATATCGGCTAATACTAATTTAGCCTTCATAAATATTTATATTTATGAACCGTCGTGAAACGGGAATGAATTTTTAGGACTATAATAATAGTTAATAGATTATTCGCAATTGGCTTAACCTACATTAAGTAGTATAATCTAACCTGAACAACTAGATTTCAAACTATTCATTGTTATAATAATAACAAAATAATTATTTATATAAAAATCGTGTCAAGGGAAAACGTTGTTTTCCCTTAGTAAACTCAACTTTTATTTGAGTTTGTCATTTAAAATAGTCCCGCTGTAAAGATTTAATATTAAAAACATTAAAATTATTACAAACAAAAACAAATATAAAAGATAATAACATTTTACGTTTAAGATTATAAATCAAATTTGATTTTCATACATTAAATCTATTTTTTTATTAATTTCAATTAAAGTATCATCATAATTATCTTTAAGTCCAAAACCATTATTTATAATTATTTGATTTAAATTTTCTTCTAATATTTTTCTTATTTTATAAGTTTTATATATTATTTGAATAATAGAACTATATTTTGAAAATTTAATTGGAAAAATTTCTGTAAAAGTTTTTTTGAATAACAAATAAATAATATGAATAGCAAAACGTTCTTTTTCACTTATTTTATAATACCCCGGATATGTATTAAGATCATAATTTGCAGTAATATTTGAAAATATTGTTAAATTATAATTATCAATAATTGATGGTTCTATTTCAATAGATTTTTTATGAACTATTAAATTTTTCATAAGTGTAATTTTTTCTTTTTCTCGACAAAAAACATCTCTAAAATTTTCATAAGAATCTATATTAGTTTGAAAATCATTTTTTAAAGTATACAGTTGATTTTCTGTTAAATTTACATCACTATAACTACCACCTCTAACATTTGTAATTCCATATTGTTGCATATATTTTTTGGTAACAATATCTACATCAGTTGGTCCTGAATATGATTCAATAATTGTTATTGGTTTATATAATCTAGTCCAATCATTTTCATTACCCTTAACATGATTAATAAAAGTAGTTGTTGTATTATATGTAGTACCTATGTAATATTTGTTAGTTAATAGTAATAATACATATATAAAAAGTTCCATTAAAGTTAATAATTATTACAATAATAATTATTTTCAATTTTTTATAAAATAATATTAAATTTCAATAAATGTGTTATTTTCTGAAAGTATTTGCGGTACATCTGAAAATGTTTCTTTGTCATCAGGATAATATTTTTTGATGTCTTCATATATCTCTAATAATAATGTTATATTTTTGTTATATTCATCTTTAATATAATTACAAAATGCTTTTTGTACATTATTGTCACTTTCTGAAAATTCATCAATTGTGCATTTATAATATGAATTTTTAACAACAGTGCAAAAAATACCTCCTAACATTAAATATTTCATATAGTCCACATTTGAAATATCATAATTTTTTAATTTTTCTTTAACTAAATCATAATAATCCTTCGAAAAAATAAAATCATAAATCATATATTTTGTATACCAAAATGTAATATTATCTAGTTTTGAATCAATTTCATCAAAATTGCATAATATTAAAAGTAAGTTATCTATTATTGGTTTACTTTTTAGTTTTAGTATAGTTTCTTCACTTAGTTCTTTTGATTTAGAGTTGAAATCATCACTTAGTTCTTTTGATTTAGAGTTAAATTCATCATTAACAATTTTAATAAATTCTTTTTCATAATCTATGTATTGATCATCAAATTCAGACATAAATTAAACCAATATATACAAAATATTTATTTATCAATTTTTTCAAATTTATAAACATCAATTAAAATATGTCTTGCATATATCATTAAAATATTTAATAAGTGTTGTTTATCTTCAATAATATTAGGGTTATCATTTATCAAACGATAAATTTAATTCAGAATAATCTGGTGTTCCAATAATAATATTTTGATTTTCTTTATTATTTAAAAAATACTCAAAATTGATAATTAAATTATTATAAAATTGTTTAATATTTTGTGACATAACAAATTTGTAATATAAACTAATATTTTATATTACAATTTTTTAATGTGTAACTTCATATAAGAACCCTTGACCTTTAATTAACTTTCTATTTGAAGAAGTACTTTGAACAAACATTCTATATTTTTCTAGTTTACCCGGTTTAATTTTAGCTTTTTCTTCATTACTACTAATACCAGCAATAGTACGGGCAACAGTACCTTCATATAATTCTTTAGTAGTTTTGTCCATAAGAACAATTTCTTTAGTTTTTTGAACAACTTCCGGTTTAGTAAATTCATAAAACCCTCTACCAACTTTAAAAGTGATTCCCATTTTGTTACAAAAATCTTTAATACCCATATCTTCATCTACAGTAAAAACTTGGAAACGACTAGGTGGAGATGGTCTTAATTCACTTTCTCTTTCTAAAGATGGTGTTGCACTAGTACTGCTACTAGAAAAATGTGGTATGGTTATTCTAGAATATCTTTCATGATATCTAGAAGGTTGCATTTCTTCACGGGCTTGTGCTCTTGTTTTCTTTCCTAACATTGTATCAAACATTAATCTCATTGATTGACTCATACCACCTGTTCCTTCTTGAACTTCTTTTTCAAATTGTTCTAAATGATCATGATTGTATTGTTTAAAACAAATAGCTTGAATCATATCTTTAATATATGAAAATTGATCTAAATAAACATGATAACCATTTGTCATTTCAGCAATATCTGCATAAAAATTAAATGCTTCTTTATTTCCATTGTTTAAACATTGTACAGAGAAAACTTGAATATTTCTATTTTTTAAACTTTCTGCTTCATCTCGCCAATCAATTTTATATGGATTTTCATTTTTTTCATGTGGGGGTGCATCGCCAATTAAAATTAAACTTTTCATAGATGCATCTGGACGCCATGATAATGCTTTAATATTTTTTAATACTAATTCATAACATTCTGGATAATCACCACCAAATGTTGAAGGTGCATTTTGAATAAATTGTTTAATTTCATTTTGATCAGTTGTAAAATCTAATTGTGTAATAACTTTATCATCATCGCAATAGTCACCATGTGCAATAATGGCAATTCTTAATGAGGGGATTTCTTTAAATAAACGTTCTGTAATTGCTGTAGTATTACGTCTAACTTCAGCTAAACAAGGATACATACTACCAGTTGTATCAAAAGATATAACAATATCTGTTTTATTATTTGTAACTTCAGTAACAGTAGTTTTAATTTCTCCTTCTATTTTTTTTTCTTCTTGATTATCTAATAATTCTTCTTGATTATCTAATAATTCTTCTTCTTGATTATCTAATAATTCTTCATCTTCAATACTATTCCAATCTGATCTACAGTTAGGACATGTAGATCCATGCTCTAACCAACGATCAATACATTCTTTGTGAAAATGTTTATGACAAGTTGTTGAACATTCAGTTAAACCATCACTTCCTAAATCTTCAAAACAAATAGAACAAAAATCAGCAACTTCTGTTTTTTCTTTTTTAGAAGTTGAAACACAAGGTTTTTCAACTAAATGTGATAAACACAATGTCCATGAACAAGAACATGCTTTAAATGCAGGATTTTTCCATGTTGTTTTAGGTCTTTGTGCGAGTTCTGCACCTAAATCATATTGTTTTCCAGCTCTAACTACTAAAAATAATAAATGTTTGCAAAATGTACTTTTCCCTTGTTGATCAGGACACGAACAAGAATATGTAGTTGGTGTTAATTTTTGTTCATAAATATTTTTAGTTTGACCTCTAACTTTAAAATTCCATTCACCATCTTTTTCTACAGCAGATAAAAGACACATTTTTTCACCTAATGCTTTAACTAATCTTTTATTTTCAATATTTAACATTATAATTATAAATAATTAAAATATTGTTTTAAATGAATTTTTTATTTAATTAAATTACATATTTTTTATCATTCTAATCATTTCTTTTAGTTGAATTAGTTGAATCCCAAATAAACAATATGCCCCATTAGTGTAATAATAATCAGATGATACCGCATCTTTAGTATTTAACCATCCATTTAATATATACTCATCAACATTTTCAATATCTATTGGAATATCATCATTTATAAGTTCTTTTGTAAATTTTATTAAAATTTTTAATAATTTATTTTTATTATCAATTAATGCAGGATTAGTAATAATTAATTTATAAATCATACTAATATACAGTTCATCATTAGATGGTGTTCCTCTTACACTTAGTGGATTCGGTTTTTCATATTGTGAAAAATAATCAGCATTATCAAGTAAATTATCATAAAGTTGTTTAAGATTTTGTGACATAATATTTAATTATATAACACTAATAATTTTATTTTTCAATTTTTTAAATAAATATTTAATTATCAAAATATGAATAACCGTGATAAGATATATTATTTGAATAACCATGATAAGATATATTATTTGAATAACCGTGATAAGATATATTATTTGAATCTATTTGTTTTATTATTATGTCAATTTTTTGCTTTAATACATTAATATCTTGCATTAATAATTCTATTTTTTTAGTTATTGAATTAATTTGATTATTTATGTTATCCATTTATATTATAATATTATTTATAATTATTTATTTTTTAAACTCAAATTTATTTTTATATTTTAAATATATTTTTCCAACATATAGGAGTGCATTTGAAGGGAGTTGTTTTATTATCAAGTAAACAGGTGTAAAGTTGTTTAATATTTTGTGACAACAATTAATATTTTTTATTTGGTGTAGTTCAATTTATAAAAGCACAGTCTATCATTTACATTTGGTGAATGACAAAAAGAATCTATAAAAATACATTCATAATCAACTAAAGATTTTACAAATGTAATAAAAACTGAGAAAGATGGTACAATACCAAAATAATAGTCATATACTCTTCTACAATTGGATATACAATCATCTTTAAAAAAATATATGAAATCAAAATTACATCTAATTTCTGGTTTAAATCCTACGGGATATTGTATTATAACAATAGAATAAATTTTAAAATGTCTTCCATTAAGAAGAATATCTTTGAAATTTTCATCATTATTGATTTTAAGTGAACCTATACAGTTATTAAAAATTAATAATACAGGTTTTGAATCAATATTTTTTTGTTGTTCAATGATTTTTTTAAGAGCAATACTTGAATATTCATCAACAGTATTTACATTATCAAAATCACAGTTTGTTTTATCAAAGGTAAATAGTATAGTTTTATCAAAATTATGTATTTTTTTCAAATTACATATAATATCTTTAGCTAAAACTGTTTTACCAACACCTCTTTTACCAATTATTAGTGTTGTATTTGGTTTATGTCCTGTATGACTTGCTATTTGATCATATTTTTTATTTAGATCAAAATTTGAAAAAGAGTTAATAGATTTTTGCAAGATAGATGTTGAACTAAAATGATTATTATCATTAGGTAATTGAACATAGTCTTGATTTTCCATTATATATTATACTTATATTTTTTTAAATACAAATATTTATTTTTATATTTTAAATATTTATTCTTCCAATATGTATCATATTCTAGTGTTCGTTGTTTAAATTCAGTTTGTTCACTTTTGTTGTATGCTATAACATTTTCAATATTATTGGTATCTGATGGGTTACTCTGTATTATTATATTATTTTTAACAAGCGATTCATATTTTTCTTTAAGTTTTTCACTAAATGAACCACAACTTGTTATAATATATGTACCCGGTTTTAAATTATTGAAAAAATTATTTAGTACTTTTTTACAAAACCAACAAAATTTATTTATGTTTTTGTAATTTATTATAAAATCAGTTATTGAATGATATACAAATTTATATAAATTTATAAAGCACCCCAATAAATTTAAATATTTATTAGAATTATTTATACTTATATGTTCCATATTATTATTTATATCACTAATGTCAAATTCTAATCTATAATCATCATTAATGGTTATAATATAATTTTTAATTTCCTTTAAAAATAAATAAATATTATTTCTATTTTTATTAATATGCTCTTTTTTGTTTTTAATTATAAATATTTCTGTTGATAGAATTTCTGACTCATTATTTAATATTTCTGTTGATAGAATTTCTGACTCATTATTTAATATTTCTGTTGATAGAATTTCTGACTCATTATTATTAAAATTATATAATGATATACAATGATTATAATAGTATTTAATCATATTATATATATTTTCATCATACTTATATAAGTCGTTTTCAAAAATTAATTCTCCCGAAATTTTATTTTTAGATGAATAATAAGATAATCCATATGCTGTAGATCTAGATGGTTTATAATCATATATTTCGTGAGGTAATTCAGATAATGTTTTATAATCATTAAAACTAAAAAATCCATATTTATAATTATACCATAATTTTTCTATATGATCATCATAATTTTCAACTAAAGTACACCGTTTTTTTTTTGTTTTAGTGTGGCAAAAAGATAATTCATCAGTAAATGATAAAATTGGTGTTAATATTTGAGACGCATAACTTCGTATAGTAAACTTTAAAAATGTACAAATTCTATCAATCAAGTCTTGGTTTAAATTACTAATAGATTTTTCTAAATTTCTAATAGGTCTCAATATTATTGTTCTTGCTAGTGATTCTTTAGTAAAATTATTAGTATCCCACACAGATCCTGTTAATTTTTCTGTTAATTTTCCTGTTAATTTTCCTGTATATATATAATTTAATACTTCTTTTACATTATCATTTTTAATTGTTTCAATATGTTTTTCATCTAATAATAAAATAAATAAATTAATATAAAATTCATCACATAATGTTTTATTATAAATTACATTATAAATATTTTCCATATTTTTATACATTTCATAATTACTAATTATCATATTATTATATATATTAATAATTTTATTGATCATGTTTTTTTTTATTATTTCTTGTATTTTTGTTTTTTTATTATTATCAAGTGTATTTAGTATGTTTATTTTTTCATGATTTTCATCTGTATTTTTAATAGAATCTATAAATATATTAACTAATAAGTTATCATTATTATAATAATTATTAATTTGTAGTTTTATTGTATTAATTATTATTTCTTCTGTAATTAAATCATTAAATTTTTTAGTTTTTTTTAATATTTCAATTACATCAGTAGTATTAGCATAGGTATATATATCTATATCTATATGTCGCAAATATTCTTGTATAATATATGGTTGTAATTTTTTAAGTAAATTATTATAGTATTTTTTATATTTTTTTTTAATTAGTGTAATTTTTTCTTCGAAGGTTTTATTATTATCCAGTTTTTCAATTAAAGTTAAAAATGTTTGTACATTTTTATCAGTAATATAATTATCTACCAAAGATTCTACATTTTTTTGAACACCAACTTTAAATAGTTTTTCAATATTTGTGTTTAAATATATTTGTTCTGAATCACTTGAATATTTTTGTTTTAATTCACTTAAATATTTTTGTTTTAATTCACTTTTTTCATCATCAGATAATAAATCTAAAAGTTTATTAACTGGTATATTTTTTAATAAATTATATTTTTCATTACCTAATAATTCTATAATATAATCTTTTGAAATATTACCTAAAATTTTAAATTCATCTATATTAATTTTATGTATTTGACATATTAGATTAAAATTATTATTAACCATATCACTAATAAATTCCGTAATAGTTTTGGTATTCTTAAAAATGGAATAACTAAGCTTATTATACTGCAAAAATTCATTGGTTTTACTATTTTTATAGGAATTGCTTGTTACAAAATTTATATAATTTACTACAAAACTTTTAAACATTTTTCTTTTAAACAATATAATTTGTTTTTCTCTTTCATTTTTACAAGCTATACTTTCGCCATTAGGTAATTTATGTATACATTCATCTGGGGTTTCATCAAATAAACTATCAATATCTTCTGATGTTATATCTTTTAAACCATATAAAATAAAAGGACCTGTATAATTAGCAGTAGTTGGCGTATCATTAAAATGAAATGTAATAAACCTATAACCATCGGGAACATTAATTCTTGAACCATTAAAAAGATCAATACCTGTTGTTATTTCTATTTCACCATCTTTAATAGTTTGGCTTGTATGACCTTCATAAACAAATATATTATTTGACATATTATATTTGATTATATTTTTAATTTTATATATTAATTATTTAAAAACAATCTGGTAATAAGAGTATACAAAGGTGTATATATAATATATCATGAAATCATCAAGTCATTTTTGTAATTAAACTTATCTTATTTTTAAAAAAATCATAATTATTTGTCCAATAATAATGATTCTCCGGATATAATTTTAGCAGTTGTACTAAAATTTGTGAAAATTCTATAGAACTATCATATGGTAATAATGATGGTAAATTATCAATTGCAATAATATCTACAAAACTATTATAAGAATAAACTGGTTCTAACCATGTTGTTTTCTTATTATAAATTTTAATTGGATTATTTGGATTATTATAATCACAACTTATGTCAACAATAATTATATTTTTATAAAATGGAGTATTTTCGTCAAACCATATTCCTATATTTTGTTCTAAATTTATACAATTAAACACAATATCATAATCATATAATTTAGTTTTATTATCATTTTTTGTTAAACAATAATATGGTATATCAAGCTGATTTAATATATATTGAACTCCAACTCCACATCTTCCATTAGCACCTACTATAACAATATTAATATTACTAAAATTATTATTTTGAAGTTTAATATCATTAATTAATTCTTTATTAGAATACCAATATTTTAAGTTTTCAAGTTTTTTATTATTTATTTTAAATAAATATTGCATAATTCCTAAACCACCACCAACAATTCCAGCATAATAACCAAAAGTAACAAGTCTTTTATTATTATCTAAAAAATATTCTAAATCATATAATATACTATTTGATTTTTTAAATTCTGTTAATATTAAATTTGAATTAACTTGATTTTTATAAGAATGAGAAAAATAAATATGAATATGATTATTTAATTTATTAATATTATTTAATTCTTTTAATCCAAGTATAATATGATCTGAATAATTAAACCAACTATCATATACTATAATTGCACCATTTTTAAAATATTCATCATCAGTAAAACAACGTTTTAATGATGATTCTACATATACTTCAAAACCATATTTATTTAATAATATAATATCTTTTGGAATTATAGGACATCTAAACTCATTAGGGTATGTTTCCTTACGAATAAAAATTTTATAAAGTTTTTCAGTCATTACTAATATTATGGTAGAAAAAATTTCTCTTATTTAAATAATGAATCAATTTTTAGAACAAAAAACAAATTGTACTGATAAACATAAAAAATATATGGAATATTATAATAATGATAATATATATTGGGGGTTAGGTATTGAAAATGAATTATATTTAGAGTTTAATAAAAAAAAGTTATTTTCTAAAGAATTCTTTTTATCAAATCATAAAAGAGAACGTTATTCTGTTAATTATTTTAGTAATTATAAAGAACCATTTAAAACAGAAGCATTTAATAGCGTAGATATTAATGAAGAAATTGAATTACCAATAATAATAAATTCACATAGTTTTTTATATACAGATTCAAAAAATAATTCTAAAAAATTATATACAAAATTATGTGAACCTAATCCAAATTTTAATGGTAAAACATTAGATGAAGACATTTTAGCAAATAATAAATATTTTAAAGATAGTATAAATAATACATGGTTGTATGATGGTGATACATTTGAATTTACAACATTAAATTTTTATAATATTAAATTAGAAAATGTAATAAACGAGTTATCAAAAATAAAAAATGATTTTATTGAAAATTTACAAAAATATCAAAAAGATAATAATTTATATTTAGAATATGGAAAAATACAATTTATGCAACAAAATTATCCTTTTTCTGTACATTTAACAAATTTAAGTAATATTGCTATTTTTAATAATGGTACATTACATTATAATATTACTTTACCTACTGTTTTAAATAATAATAAAATGATTGAAAATAAAGAAAAATTTATTTTAGATCATAAAAAAGCAATTAAAATTATACAATATTTAGAACCATTATTAATTTGTGTTTATAATACCCCTGATTATTTTTCTAATAAATCAAAAATGTTTTCTGCATGTTCACAAAGATGTGCTGTTTCTAGATATATTGGCATTGGTACATATAATACTGACACAATGATTCCTGGAAAAATTTTAACACAACCTAATTATAATAGTAATATTTGGTGGTATAATAAATATCATGAAGGAAGCGCATATAATAAATTAAGTGAGGTTGGCTTAGATATTAATTTTAATAAACATTATAATCATGGGATTGAATTACGATTTTTTGATCATATTATAGATAAAAATAAAATATATGAATCATTTGAATTTATAATATATTTAATGGATTTTGTTTTAGATAGTGAAGATATATTAGAAAATCCACAAAAAAATATTATATGGAATAATCTTGTTTGTAATGTTATGATTTATGGTCAAACCTATATTTTATCTATTAATGAAATTAACTTATTTAATAGTATATTTAATATAAAATTAAAAGAAAATAATATTGTTAATATTTATTACGAAATTTATAATTTTTTACAATCTAAATATACAAAAATGCAAAAAGAAAATAATAAATATTATTATATTCCTAATGGTACATTATCAAAACTTACATTAAATAAAAAAGAAGTTTTTAGTACTGTTAATAAAAAATGTTCTTGTTTTATTTTATAATTAATTTTCACAATTATGAAAAAAATAAATTACATGTTGTTGAAGTTCCTGTTATTCACGAAAATCAAGGAAATTATGAAAATTATTTTGTTGCAATATTAGGGAGTTATAACAATATTTATAATTTTGTTGTACGTGATGATAAAGAACAATTTAATATACAAATAAAAGAAAAAAGAATAAATGAATGGACTATAAAAGAAGGCTGTACTGGATCACAACGTGGTAAATATTATTTACGCAATGAATTACAGTTTTGTGCAATTGGACAAATAATTGAAACTAATAAATATGTTTATTTAACATATAAAAGTAGTTATGGATCTACTGAATTTAATAAATTAATTGTTAATAATAATAAACAAGTAGATGTTATAGATATTACTGTTACAAATATAAATAATACAAAAATTGTACCACTATATGATTTAGATAAAAATATTATATTTACACGACAATTTTATACAAATCATCGTGAAGATGATAGCAATTTTTCTAAATTACGTGATAAAATTTTATTTTGTGAACATTTAGATTATGATTCAAATTATGATTCAAATTATGATTCTAATTATGATTCAAATTATGATTCAAATTATGATTCTAATTAAAATATTGTGGTTGATAATTTTTTAATATTTCACAAGTAATATCACTATCTTTAGGTATTGCTGAATATTTTTCATTTAATATATATTCATCAATAAATTCTTTTGATAAATTTTTTTGGGTTTTTACAATTATACATTGAAATAGTCTATCAATATTGTTTTTTAATACATCTTCACTATATTGGTTTTTTTTTAAATCATCATTTGTAATATTGTTCATAATATATTATATTATAGTAGTATTATAAAATAATTTCAATTTTTTCTCTTTTAATTTATATGGATTTTTGGTTTGCATCATTTGGATGTTGGAATGAAGGTTGTAAAAAAAACTCAGTACAAGAGAAAGTTATAGATTTATTAAAATATCATGAAAAAAAATATAAATTTTTAGTAATTTTAGGTGATAATTATTATAGTGAAAAAATAAAAAACGACATATATAAATACAATAATATTAATATTCAAGAAATGAAAAATGGGTTTGATTGTTTAGACAAAATTACTATATCTAAAAAACTTTTATTAGGAAATCATGATTTAGAAGATGGTATTTACCAAGGTTGTAATAACACAAAAATACAATTGAATTTACCATGGTATGATATAAAATTTCCTTTTGGTGTTGAAACCCATTTTTTAAAAAATGGAGATTCTTTTAAACAAGTTAAAATGATTTATTTAGATACAACTGTTTATGATTTACTAGATAATGATAATACATGTTATAATGCATCAATAAATAAAAGTGCACTCCAAGTAAAACATGAGCAAACACAATTTATTACAAGTCAGTTTGAACAAATTAAAAATGATAGTATCGTAATAATATTTGGACATCAACCATTAATTACCTTTAGATTTAAAAATAAAAATGGTAAAGAAAGTAAATATCCAAACTGTGATTTACTTGATAAAATATATGATGATTATGCAAAAAATCCAAAACTAGATACAAAGTTTTATTATATTTGTGCGGATTTTCATAATTATGAACATGCTACAATAACAAAAGAAAATTCAGAATTAATTATAGAACAAATTGTTATAGGTACAGGAGGGAAAACTGAATTGGATGATCGTTATGAACCTACTGAGGAAAGATTAAAACAATATGAACCATATAAATATTTAGTTCATAACAAAGAACTTAAAAAAGTAAATGGATATTGTGAATTTAATTTAACAAATAATGGATTAACCCATAAATTTATTAGTATTGATAATGATATGGTTAAAGATGTAAAAAATGATATGGTTATAGATGTAAATAATATTAACATTGATTTTAGAAAAAAATATTTAAAATATAAACATAAATACTTGGAATTAAAAAATAATATGTGAAAAATGATATAAAAAAAATTGAATTTTTTAATTATATATTATTATAGTTATATATATGTCAAAATCGAACAAGAATAATAAGAAAACTAGTAATCCTATGGCAAAATTAGCATTACAACGTATTAAATTAGTTGAAGAAGAAAATGCTAGAATTAAAGCATTAGAAGATGCAATAAAAGAAGAAGAAGAACGTAAACTTAAAGAAATTGAAGAACAACAACGATTAAAAGAAGAAAAACAAAAAGCGGAAGCTGAAAAAAAAAAGAAAGCAAAACAAGCAAAAATTGATGCTGGAACATATAAAACTAAATCTGAAAAAAAAAAACAGAAAGAAATTGAGTTAAGATTAAAACAATTGCAAGAAAGTACGACTGTTGATGATCATGGTAGAATGATTATCAATAGTAATATAATAATTAGTAAAGAAAAAGATGAATTAAATGATATAAGTGTTGATTGTAGTTTTAGATCGCCAATTATGTGTATAATGGGACATGTTGATACTGGTAAAACAAAATTACTTGACAATATAAGAAATACAAATGTGCAAGATGGTGAAGTTGGTGGAATTACACAACAAATTGGTGCATCATTTATTCCATTAGGTACCCTTTATAATAGAACTAAAAACACAAATATTAAAATACCAGGTTTGCTTATGATTGATACACCCGGTCATGAAGCATTTTCAAATTTAAGACAAAGAGGGTCATCATTATGTGATATTGCTATTATTGTAATTGATATCATGGGAGGGTTAGAACAACAAACAATACAATCAATTAATATGTTAATAAAATCAAATATTAAATTTGTTTTTGCTTTAAATAAAATTGATAGATTATATGGATGGATAAGTAATGATAAAATAGATATACAAACTGCATTAAATGAAAATCATGTATCAGATGGTGAATTTAAAAATAGACTTCATGATATAACAACCCAAATTATGGAATTAGGGTTAAATGCTAAATTATTCTGGGATAATGACAGTCGTGACGATACAATTTCAATTTGTCCAATTTCTGCAAAAACTGGTGAAGGAATTCATGATTTATTAAATGTAGTTATTGATATTTGTCAAAATGATATTTCTGATAATATTATTTTTAAAGATGAATTAAAATGTATTGTTATGGAAAAAACAATCAATGAAACGTTAGGTGATAGTATTGATGTTATATTAATTAATGGTACACTTAAAAAAGGTGATACTATATCACTTCAAACAAATGATGGCATTATTAATACTACTATTAAAAATTTATTAACACCACCACCAAATAAAGAATCAAGAATTAAAAGTGAATATATACATCATGAATTAGTAAAAGGTTCAATGGGTGTTAAAATTGTTTCTAATGATATTAATAAAGCTATTGTAGGTACACAAATATATCTTTCATCAGATGATTTAATAGATACATTAGTACCTGAAACTTCAACAATGAAATTACAAGAAGAAGGTGTTATAGTATATGCATCAACACAAGGATCATTAGAAGCATTGGTACATTATTTACAAAATGAATGTAAACCATCAGTACCTATATCAAATGTATTTATTGGTTCTATAACAAAGAAACAAATATTAAAATTATCAATAAATAAAACATCAAAAAAAGAATTTTCAACAATTTTAGCATTTAATGTTAATATTGAAGATGAAGCACTTCAACTTGCAAATAAAAATGGTATTACAATATTTAGTGCTGAAATTATTTATCATTTATTTGATTTTTATACTAAATATAGACAAGATGTTATTAATGAACGTAAAACACTATATAGACCACAAGCTATTTTCCCTTGTACTTTAAAAATTTTAGAAAAACATATTTATAATAAAAAAAATCCACTTATATTTGGGGTTACTGTATTAGATGGTAATTTACATGTTGGAACACCTATTATTGCATTAGATACTAAAACATATATTGGTAAAGTAACTAGTATTCAATTAAATAATAATGAAGTAAATATTGCAAATAAAGGAACTGATGTATGTATTAAAGTAGATAATGACCAAAATCCAAATATTATGTATGGAAGACATTTTGATCATAAAAATCCATTATGTTCTGCTATTACTAGAGCATCAATTGATATTATTAAAAATTATTTCAAAGATGAAGCTACCAATGAAGATGCAAAATTAATTGTTAAATTAAAATCATTATTATCAATTATTTGAAAATATTATTTATAGAATTAATTATATTATCAATTTCTTTATTTGTCATATAATTTATATCATCTTTTAATCTTAATCCAATAATAATATCATCATCAATAACAAATCTTATTTGTCGTGCACTATGATATTTTAACAAATGACTATTTTTTAATTTTTTACAACTAATCCAATCTAATGTTAAAGGCATTTCAAAACCTTTCTCATATGATTTATTTTCTCTTAAATCTTTATTATTTTCTAATATAATTTTTATAACATTATCTCTTAATGAAATATGAAATGGTAAACAGTAAATAATATTATTATAATTAGTTGGCTCCATAAAAATAAATTGTATTATTATATATTTTATTATTCAATTTTTATAAAGAAACTAATGTGTAACCTTCATTTTCAGATGGTTCATTATAATATTTTGTATAAACTGAATATGCTATTTTTGGAATTTGTTTATCAACATCTCTTGTTTTATTTCTATTATATGATTCTTCTAATGATGTTGTCATATGAATACATCTAATATCATAATTATATATTTTTGCAAGTTCAACATATTTTTGTCTTTTTTCTTTTGAACTATTTGTTGCATCAATTACTACTGATTTTTTATTTTTTAAATGTTCTGTAACTCCTTTTAAAATTTTTGGTACAGTTTTATATGTATCACCATCTATTATTTCATAATTTCTTTTTTTAAATATTTCATTAGCAATGGTACTTTTACCTGAAGCTGGATATCCAACCATAATAATCAATTCTTTATTATTATTTTTTGGTATATCTGGTAATTCAAATTTAACATCTACATGGAAAAAAACTTCTGGTGCAATGTATTTAATACCAAGTTTTTCTGCAAATACTTTATCAGAATCTGAAAAATCAGTTTTTCTTCCTAATGCATCGCCAACAAAAAAAGAATTTGTAAAATCTATTGTTAATTTACCAAATAATTTATCATATAAAACTCTATTTGGTTTATAATCTTCTTTTAAATATGCAATAGATATAAATACTGGTACTTGTAATTTTTCAGCTACAACTTTTATTTGTTCATATTTCCATTCTTTTGATTGATTTGTGAAAATTACTATCATATAATTATCATTATATAGTTCTTTAATTTTATCTATAATATTTGGATATAACCAATTCCAATCATCTATATTTTTTGGAAATGTTTTTCCATTTTTTGGTCTAACTAGTGTCCAATCAAAATCAAAAGATGCCATTTTTTCACGTATCATAGGTTCATTTATTTTATAAATTAATGGTGCCATAATAAATGAAATATACTTTTATTAAATTAATTATCAATTTTTATTATAAAATATTTATTCTATAATTGTAATATTAATTTATATATTATAGACTAATCAAATAAATATTATACTTTTTAAATTTAATTAATTTAATAATTTAATTAATTTAATAATTTTATTATATAAGTTATTTATAATGGTAAAAATACATGTACTGTCGGATCCAGAAGGATTTGAAATTTCTGCTCCAAAAGATAATACTAAGTTATATATATGTGGTGATATAACTGATTCTACAACTGGTATACCATCACTTGATATAAATACACTACAAACAGCAAAATCATATAATTTAAAAAATATTGAAATATGTAAAAGTAATAAAAATATAAAATTATTTTTTGGTAATCGTGATATAAATAAATTAAAAGTTAAATATCTTGCAAAATTAAAAAGCAATAGTAATAAAATTAATGATTATAATACTGGTAATATTGATTTAAGTTTTACAACATATATTGAATTAAAAAAAGATTTAAATAAAGATTCGCCATTTGTTGTTGATTCTATGAATGCTTGGTATACATTTTGGAGTGATGGTGTTGGTGCAGGTAAAAAATGGAATGAAAAAGCTGATTATTCTAGTAATCCTTTTCTTGTAAGATTTAACGAAATATTTGGAATAGATAATAAAGATGGTACAATGTCTGCACAAAATTTATTGTATACTATTCCATATGAAGTTGCTAAAAATAATAATAAAATTGATTTAAATAATAATACTGATTATTATGCTTTTATAGTACTTGCTATTTATAGAAGTATGTTATTAAAATCAGATAATAATTCTTCTAACTATAAAGGAAATTCTTCTAACTATAAAGGATATCTTTACGATTTATTTATAAATAATGATGTTTGTGCATGTGAATGTTTTTGTAATAAAAATAATTGTTCTGATTGTAGAAATGTTTATATTTTTTCACATGGTGGTATAACAAATAAAATAATGCAACATCCAGAATTATTAACAAATAATTCAAATAATTCTTTTTTAACCGATTTTAATAAATATATACAAATGAATGGAGGTTCTAATTCTGTTAATATGTTTAGTGATATTAAAACACCATTACCATTAAAGCATGTTAAAGAAACTATTACATATATTAATAATACAATAAAAAAATCAATTAAAAATTTATTAGATATAGATGATTTACAAATACCAAATGATGATATGTTATTTTTATTAAAACTATCAGCACCTTATTATTGTGATATATTTAAGTCAAAACTAAAAGTTGAGCATAAATCAAACTATAATTGTGACCCAAATGAAGCATATGATTTATTAAGTCCAATTCTACCAGGAATAAGAATTATGCGTGAAGAGTATTTTTTTATTGAAGATAAAAATGTATATCAATTTTTTGGACATCAACCAAATGGATTCGGAACAAGTATTGATAAATTTAGTAATGGTGCTAGTAATTCTTACTTAATTAATTTAGATGTATCATTATCATTTTCCAGTACTATGAATAATACTTCATTTGAAAACACACTTAATATTAATATGGTAACAATAGAAAATGATAATATTAAAATTGAATCAAATATAAATCATAATATAAATATAGAATTTATAAATAATAGTAATATTGATATATTTAATATTAAAAATAAAGATCCTGTGATACTTAATAAATTAGTTACTGATTATAAAGAATTAACAAATCCAATAAATACATCTTATTTAATTAATGATGTAGATGATATTTTAATAAAATTTACACAATTAAATGATAAAGTTAAAGAATTAATAAACAATGATGAATCAAAAGAAAATAATGATAATAATGTATATTATAATTTTAATGGTATTATTAATAACAAATATATTTTATTTAATATTTCTGAAAAATCTAATCCAAAACGTAAACACAAAGATACATTTTATGTTTTAAATAGACCATATGGATTTAAATTTGGGAAAACATACTATGTTTTAAGTGATGAATTATTTAATAACCAATTTGAAAAAATATTACTAGAAAATAATAGTTATAAAAGTAAATATTTAAAATATAAACAAAAATATTTACAACTAAAAAATCAATTAAAGAATTAATTATAATATTTTTAATGAAAATAGTAAATTTATTGGTAAATAGAAATGTATTAAGTAAAAGATTTCAATATGCAAATTATTATTGTGAAAAATTTGAAAAAGAATTAGAAGAAAAACAATCTAATCATCATAACCATCAAAAACAAACAATTGATTTACTAAAAGCAATAAATAAAAAACAAAAAGAATTAGATGAAAAATATATAAATCAAAAACAAATAATTGATTTACTAAAAAAAATAAATAAAAAACAAAATAAATTAGATATGAAAATACAACAATTAAAAATAATAATTCCAAAATTAACATAATTTATATTTATTAGTTAACATATTATTGTAACCAATATTTATTAATTCATACCCTGATTCAAAGTCTAACATATTATATTTTTGTAATAATGATGAATTAACATAGAACATATTAATTTCACCTCTAGATTTTGAACATGATTGATCTAATTTTAGAATTTCATTATTAAATGTATTAGTAACAATTTGTATATTTCTTTTAACAATATCACTAAATGTTGTTAAATTATAATTATTTTCAAAAGTTGATGTATATGTAATAAATGTTATATTTATATATAGTGTTGAATAAACATCAGTAATTAATTCATTAGATATTTCACCTCCATCTACATATAAATTATTTTTAAATTCAATGGGTGGAAATAAAATAGGTATTGCACTAGTACATAATAATATAGTAATTTGGTCATTATTATCAAGTTCATTATAATAATATTTATCTAATTTACCAGTATATAAATTAGTTGTACCTATTAATGTTTTTTTATAAACTTTACCTAATTTATTAACAATTTTACCAAGTGTATTTTTTAATGGTTCTGTATTATAAATACTTATTTTAGTTGATGGATATAATTCATAAACTTGATTATTTTTAAGATTACCATAAATTGAACTTACTTCTTTTATACCAATATCTAAATCAGTAAAATGTGATAAAAACCCAGCATTTAATCCACCAGCACTAATACCAGTAATTAAATCATAATTTTTATGTTCAATTTCATTAATTTTTTTCAAAATACCAATTTCAACAGCACCAAATGAACCACCACCGCTAAAAGATAACATATTATAATTAGCAATTGTTAAAATTGGTAATAAACATAATAAAAAATAATTCATATTATAATATCCAATATAAAAATATATAAAGATTAAATTATTATAATAATAATAATGTGGTCAACATACGAACCAACTATTGATATTTATCAAAAAGGACCGTTAGTAGGTACACGTCTCGAACCTAATATAGTTACTCGTCCAGAACCTTTAGAAAAAAAAATATGTAGTATGAGTCATAATTTTGCGCTTAAATCATTGATGTCAAGTTATGGTTTAAATATTTCAAATGTTACATGGGAAGATACAGCACGGAATAAAAATTCATGTTGGGGACCAAATATTTCTGATATGACACTTGTTGTAAATAATACAAGAATGCCTGTTATTAGACGTCCTAACTTTGCAGATGTTACGGTAGATCATACAATTAATAATTTTAATGTTACAGTAGGTAATGAATCTAATAATGCATTAAAAAGAACACAATTAACAGAATATTTAGAAAATATAAAAAAATATACAAATAATGATAAAATAAAAACCCCAATGTTTAATAAAGATGAAAAAATACTATGTTCTACTCAAGCATGTTTATTACCAGCAGAAAAGAATGAAGTTAATTTTAATGTAACACTTTTCAATTATCAATCAACTGTTGAAAATCCAGCTGTTTTAGTCATTATTGCATCTAATCAAGGAACAAGTGCTATGATTTTAAATAATAAAACAACAGATATTGATTTTAATAAAAATGGTAGAGCACATGATTTTATTGCAGAAAGATTAAAAGAAGAAAGAATTAGATTAGGTAAAAATACAGAAGATCCTATGACGGATGAAGAAAAACAAAGAAATGTATTATTTATTTATCAAATACCACTTAAATATAAACAACCTAATAGACAAACAATATTTTATAATAATATGCCATTTAAGTCATTATTTTCAAATTCATATTCAAATAATGTAGAAATGTGTAATTTAGCAGAGTCAAGTGATTCATTACCAACTTTTGAATCTTTTAAAGTAAATAAAAAAGGTTCAAGTACAGATCACCGAATGGTAGGATCTTTTAAAGAAAAAAAAGCAGGATTAGATAATGCGATGTTACGTGTTAGTAATAATGATAAAGGTATGTTTAAAGGTGTTGGTAATAATGAGTTAGAAAGAGATTTTAACTATCCAATAAGATGTACATTACAATATTATTGGATAACTGATACAGAAATATTAACTGAAGAGCAAATTAAACAAATATCAAAACAATTAGAAGTATTTTATGAAAAATCTGAAAATAAATCATCATTAGTATTTTCAAATACAGAAAGACCAACTGAACCAAATCTGAATAAAAACTATGATTTACCAAATAATATTTTTAATTTACCATTAAATAGTAATATTTAAACTTATTTAGGAAACCATGATATTAATAATACATTAGGATCATATGTTTCAACTAAAAACCCATTTTTTTTTAATTTATAAATTAAATATTCAAAACATTCATTAAAATTATATTGTGGATATCCAATTAAAAATGTAGGAACCTCAAACCATATATAATAAAAATTAGAAGAACTGGCTTTTAAAATTTTTTTTTCAATATTATTGTAAATTTTATCAAAAGTAATAAATTTAATTTTATCTCTTTCTTTTTGTTGATTAATTAAGTCATCCGCTTTAACCATATATTTTATTATAACGTTTAATTATAATAAATTTTATTATATTTTTTATGAATACTATAGACACACTATGTATTAGTGGTGCAGGAGTAAAAGGATTCTCATTTCTATCTGCATTAAATGTGTTGATACAACATAACTATATAAATATTAACTTAATAAATAAATATGTAGGTACATCATTTGGTGCAATTTTTGCATTTTTATTAAATATTGGTTATACACCACAAGAATTAATTGTATATTTAAATAATTTAGATAAAAAAAAATTATCATTTGATATGAATTTAGAATTATTTTTATCAAAAAATGGTTTTTGTGATGGTGCTGTATTTATTGATTTTATTAAAGTTTTATTTAATTTAAAAGTAAGACTAACTGATATAAATTTTAAAGATTTAGAAACTTTAACAAAAAAAAAATTATTAATAATAACTACAAATTTTACAAAAGGTGAAAAAGAGGTTTTTTCATCAGATACAACACCTAATGTATCTGTAATTACTGCAATATTAATGTCAATATCGATACCAATATTAATGATACCGGTTAATTATAATAATAATATTTATGTTGATGGTGGTTTAACAAGTAATTTAGGTATTGAATATTGTGATCCAATTAAAACATTATGTATATGTTTACAAAAACCAAAAAGATTAGAATATAATGATTTAACTAATATTATAAATGGTTTAATATTTATTGCAATTAATAATAAAGATACAAATAATTATAAAAAATTAGAAATAATTCAACAAGATTGTAATAATTTTATAACTAATGATGATGAAATATTTAAAACATTAATTGATATTGGTATAAAATCTGGTTTAAAATTTTTAAAAAAAGAATATTTAAATAAAATAAAAGTAATTCAAAATGAATTAAATAAACAAGAAAATGATATTATACAAAATATAAATACACAAATTAATATTTTAGATAAAGAAATTGATATAACCGATAATAAAATTAATAGTTTTTGTCAAAATATAGAAGATGATGATAAAATAAAGACAGAAGTAAAACTATATATATATGAGTTAATAAAACAATTGAATTAATATTTTATAAATAATAGATAGAATAAATATTTTTTGGAATAGTATTAATACCATCAAAATCCATTTTAATAAAAATAGTTTTATTTCTGTATTGTTCTTCAGTAAAATTTTTAATAGTTTCATCTGTGATTGGAACTTCACCATTTAAATATAATCCAATAACAACATTAAAATTATTATAAACAACAATTCTAGTATCAATAACAAAACTCAAAATGTAAAGTTCTAATTTACCATCTGTATTATATGTTTGTTTTCTATATTTATTTAAAGCATCATTAAATTCAAATTCATTATTATTAAAATATTTTTTAATATATTTTAAATACTTTTCATTATTTTCATTTTTAATTTTAAAAATAAAATCAATAATTTTAGCTTTAAATTGGTTGGTTAATTGTGTTTGTAAATCAGAAAAATAACCAATATTTCTAGATTCAACATCATATAATGGATTATTAATCCAATAAAAACAATTAACATATGCTCTCAATATACTATCTTTATTACTAACAATTGGTTGTATTAATTGTTTACCTAATTCAATTAATTCAAGATAATCTTCATTAATTTCATTTGAATTTTTATTAATAAGTTGACGTTTACCAATAGTGGGCATTTTGTCTTTACTAAATAATTCAGCCATAATTTTGTCAATATTATAATTACTTGATTTAATAATTTTTTGTCCTGATCTATTAGTAAATTGTGAATAATCAACTATATCAGATACATAATATGAACCTTCTTGTAATATTTCTTTAAATTGTATATCATTTTGAACCATTTCTTCAATAATTTTATTAACAAAATCAATTAACATATTTTCATCTAATCTCATTTTACAAGAATTATTATACCAATTACAATGTAAATTATTATTACATTTATCTTGTGTTTTATTAATTTCACAATAATCTCTTAAATTTGATATTGTATAGTTTTCTATATTTTTAATATCATTAACTAAATTAATAAATGTATCATTACCGCCTTTCTGTGTAGATAATTCTTTGTATAATTTATTACTAGTAATTTTAAACATAATTTTTCGTAATTCATATTTTTTATCATTATATGTAATTTTTGGATTTTTAACAATATTAACAATTTTTTCTTTTATTTCTTTATTTTCTGATAAATATAAACTTAATTCAAGTCTAAAAATATTATAACTTTCATTTTTAAATATATGTTGTTTTACTCGTAATAATCGCGAATCTACATATTTAATTTCATTTTTTGTATAAAAATTAATTTCTTTATCAATTTCTTCTTCAAGTGGTTGAAATCTAATACTCAATCCTAATTTTTGAATATTTTTTTCATCATTATTTTCAAATTTTATTGGTATTATTAATTCATTTTCTAATAAAATTGATATTATATGAATATTTGTTTTATTTTTTTTATCATAAAATACAATTTTTGGTATATATTCCATCTTAATAATATTATTTATTATTTTAAGTTCTTTAATAGTATCTTCTAAATTTAATAATTTACCATTAAAATTTTCAACATATTCAAAACCATATGTGTAAGAAATCCCAGATGGATATATAGGTAATATTAAACCAGAATCAAGTAATAAATATTTACATTTATTTCTTTTATCAATAATTTGTTTTTTTATTTTTATATTACTAGATTTAAGTAAATTAATGATATTTTTATTGAATAAATGAAAATTACCAATTATTTTACTATAATAATTTTTTGTACAACTTTGATTATAATAATTTTTTAATTCATTTAAAATATACAAAACATTTTTATTGGTACTATTATAAATTTTTTCTAATATTATTTTTTTATCATTTTCATCTTTTTTAACACGATATATTGGAAAATAATTTTTATTATCTTTAATTAACAAAACAAAATCTCTATCTTCATTCAAGTAATGATTATTTTCATAGTTTAAACAACTTATAAAATAACGTTCGATTATTTGATCTTTTTCTAAATTTTTTTTTACTATCAAATTATTTTTCTCTAAAATAAAATAATTTAATCCAGTTTTTGATAAAATACCTGGTATTGCAAATAATTCACCTAATATTTCATATTCTAAATAACTTGATGTTTCTATATAATTTATAAATTGATCTTTTGTTTTAAATGTTTCTTTAATATCGCCATTATTTAAATAAGTAAAATATATATCTTTTTCATCATTTTTTAAAAAATTAATTGCTTTTTTTATTAATTCATTAATAGGTTTTTCAAATATATTTGATATTGTAGCTAAAAAATTATATTTTTCATGTTTTATAGTATATTTAAAAAAATAACCAGTTTTTGATTCATATAAATAATGATTTTTTATTTTATTTTCGTGATTCCATGCTTTATTAAAAAATATATCTAAATGTTTTGGTAAATAAATAAATCTATTATCTTGTACTTTGTTAGTATCTTGTAATATATATAACTTTTCACCAACAATTGATGGTGTTATGTCGTTATTCTTATTTTGTGTATCTTCACCTATACATTTTAAATAATAATTTTTTTTTGATTTATTTGCTGAATACATTTGATCTTTTTTAAAACAACAAGGCATACATAAATCATTCGGATTATTTCCACGTGATAAAAAACCTATATACATAAATTCATTATTTTCTGATGGATCACATGTATAAAAATTATATGTACTTTCATCTCCTACTAATTTAAGAGCTTTTAATGTAACTTGATGAACTTTTTTTTTTATAGTAATATTAACAGTTTTTTCATAATATCCAGTTTTTTCATTAAGTTTATAACCATTTTTTAATAATTTATCTGGTACTGTTCCTGATATAATATTAGGACGTCTTTTTTTATCAGATCCACTATTTTGACAATTACGTGTCCATTGACTTTGACCTTTTTCTGGTTTAAATCCTAAACGTTTTTTATCTAATGAGGTTATTTGTTTTACTAATGATGATCCTACTTCATAATTAACAAGTTCTATCACTTTATTTCTTCTTCTTGCAATTTTAGTTAATGATTTAAGTAAATCTTTAATTTTTTCATATGATTTTTTTTTCATTAGATATGTTTCAGTATATATAAATATCAATACTTTCATAAAACTTACTATTTCTTCTAATTGGGCTTTTGTTCTAGCTCCGGTTATTCTTATTTTATATTTATCAGTATCTCTACCTTGTATATCAATACCAATTCCTGGTGGTTTAGATTTTGGTAATGATTTTAATTTTTTAAATAATTTTTTTGATTTTTTTATTGCTTTTCCATATCTTTCTTTTACAAAATCTAATTCCTTTATTGTTTGTTCATGTGTTATATTAAATTGTTTAGATATTTCATCAATTAATTCTCGTTCATTTAACTCGTAATTTCTTAAAAAATATAAAATTCTTAAATGTAATTTTGTTCTATTTTCAAATTTACTTATTCTTTTATATCTTAAATATGTTCCAAATTTTGATACAGATTCTGTTATTTCACCTTTTTTTGATACACGTTTTTTTGGTTCTATTACAAGAGATACATATGGATAAAAAAATCTACAAAATTCAGATAAATCATTATGATTTATTTTATAACTTTCTGGTATTGTAAACTTTTGAATTGTATTTATAAAGGCATATTTAAATTTATCATCTGCTGGCATCATAAATTTTATTTTTTTATTTTCACTATTTATTTTTTTTAATATATCTCTTACATAATCATAACTACTTATTATATCATCCATTGTTGCTTTGTCTTCTTCTTTCCATGTTATTTTATATTCAACTCTTCCTGTTTCGTGTAAATTTATTGCTAAATATTTTTCATTACTTATAAACACTTTAAATGATATCCCATATGGCGCATTTTCAAACCATTTTGCTAATATATCTGAATTCTCTATATGTTTTAAATTTGTATAATATTTATATGTTATTTGAGCATCTGGTGTTTGATATTGTATAAATGGATATTTTTCTGATAATGTAAAATTATCAAAAATTCTATATAAATTATAAATTGTTTCACTATTTGTTCCTGACATATTTTTTGGATCATTTATATTTACATGTATATTTGATTGAATAATGTGGTTTGGCATAAAATATTTATCAAATTTATGAATGTCATCTTTTGCTTTTTCTACAGTTAAATAAATCTCTTTTTCTATTTTACAATCATTTTTTAATAATAAATATTCTGATTCTATCATTAATAACTCATTTTGACCTTTTCCATTTAATAAATTTACAATACTTTCAAATCTATCAAATGTTATTAAAGGAAAATATATATTTATATATACATCAAATAAATTTCTTTTACTTTCTGCATCTGAATTATAATTTATGCCTAAATCATTAAAAACATCTAACATATAAATTTCATTCATTGTTATAAAATCTTCATAAAATCTTAATATATTAGTTTCATCATCTTCTCTTTTTATTTTATACCCAAATGCATCTTTTAAATATGACAAGTTATTTCTTAATTTTTCATATACTTTTAAATTTTCATTAGGTTTTATGTCTATTTTTAATAATTCATTTCTTCTTACCCATTTTTGACCTATCATAATCTCTTCTTTTCCACTTACACCATTATATTCTGACCAAAAATATTGACCTTCTGGTATTAATTTTATACCTTTCCCAAATACATCAGACATTTCTATTGTTGTACATATTTTATTTTTTATTACCTTTATATTATCATCTTTAAATATATATTCATCAGTTATATAATATTTATTATAAACATCTTCTAAAGTTGCATCAAAATTTGTATTATCATATTTTTTATCATATTTTAATTCAAATTCATCTATTTTTTTTTCCCACTTTTTATCATTTATTGCTTCACTTATTAATTTTTGAGTTTCTTGAATATTTTTATTTGTTTCTAAATTCTCATTACTATATAATTTTACTATTTCATCTAAATCAAAATCTTCTTCTACTAATTCATCCAAGTCTTCTTCATTTATTTCTTCTTCATCTTCATCATCTGTATTTTTCTCTTTTTTTATAACACCTTCTGTTATATCTGTTAACATATCTTCTTCATCATCAATATTTATTACACCACCTTCTTGTTCTAATTCTTCATCATAATTATAATTACTGAGGGTTGTTCTAAAATCAATTTCGGGTTTTTTATTTGATAATATTAGTTTTTTTTTATCTAATAAATTTTCATAATATACTGACGCAAATGAATATGATATTTTCTTAAATATAGTTATATTAATATGTTTTTTATACCATTCATCGCCAAATTTTGATATTATTTGTTTTTTTTTTACTGCTGTTGTGTCTATTTGTTTTATTTGGGATTTTAAATGATGACTAATAAATAATTTTTGATACCAATATTCACCATAATAATCCTCTATTTCTTTTATCTGTTTATTATTTAATGATAATAAACTATTAAAAAAATCTTTATTTTCTATTATATTTAATATCTTTGTTAATTCTTCCGATAATAATGAACCTACAAAAATAAATACTTTATATTGTATACGTCTATTATTATTCTTAAATTTATGTATTATTTTAATTGGATCTTTCATAATATTTATTAATGAGAAAATAATATATTAATATTTTTATTAAATATTTATAAATTATTTATACTATATTATTGATGACGACAACATCATTCCACAATACTCTACTGGGTTATTTTCATAATCATCATATTTGTATACACCTATTAATACCGCTTCTTCACATAAAAATTTAAAAATCTTTTTAAATAACTCTCCATGCCCTATTTCTGGACATGCTATATGTGCCATTTCATGTATTGTTACATACATCATTAAATTTATATTATGAATTAATCCTGTTTTTTTACTCTTTAAACATAATGCTATTTCTTCACCTTTATTTACACTAAATGATGTTAATTCTGATTTTGGATCATTTTCATAAATTAATGTTCTATCTTTATTTAAATTTCTATTTAATTGTTTTATATATTCTCTCATATCTGGATATTTTTCTATATTTTCATATAAATAATCTTTTAATTTAAACATATTATTTGTTATTTCTTCTAATAATTTCGCAGACTCGTTTTTATGTTCGTCATCATGAACTAAATATTGTGTAAAATTATCAGAACCTGTTATTAATACTATATTTTTTTTATTATAAAATAAAAATATATAAATAAATATAATTATTACAGCTATTAAAATACTTTCCTTCATTAAATTATATAAAACTAGAAATTATTTTATTTATAAATAAAAAATTATAAAAAAATTTCTAACCAACATTATATATTATGGGGGCATCTAATTCCTTACCACAAACTGAAACCATTAACTGGAAAAATGTACAAACTGACCAATTTAGTGATATTCCTAATTTATATGGTATTTCTGATGAAGCTAACAAATTAGTACAAAAAATTACTATCCCTACATTATCTGAATCTAGTAGTACTGATTTAGATAACTTATTTTTATCTAAAATTAATAATACACATACTAATTCTGCTAATAATCAAGGTTCTGAAAATTTCTCTAGTACTTCACCATTTATTTCTTCTGATATGTACAAATATGTTATGGATAAATATCAACAACAAAATATGGTTGGTGGTGGTAAAGATCCTTTAGGTGATAATAGTGATACTACTAGTACTTCATCATCTGAATCACAATCTTCTTCTGAATCTTCTGTTTCAAGTTCTAACAAAACTACACCTGTTCCACAACCAAAAGCAAAAGGCACTGGTAAAAATAAAAAACCCCTTAAAGCTAATAAAATTAAACATACTAAAAAAAATACTGAAGCATTTTTAGAATATGTTTCTTCATCTGCACATACTGGGGGATCAATTACTGATAACTCATCAGTTGCTAATGAAAATAATATTTCTATTTCTTCTGTTAGAACTAGCCAAATTAATTTAATCTCTGAATAAATATATTATTATAAAAAATACTCTTTTTATAAAAATATTAGGTTTAATTATAATTCTCATTCTGTTTCTTTTAATTATACATCTACTTCTGTTTCTTCTGTTTCTTCTGTTTCTTCTGTTTCTTCTGATTCTTCTGTTTCTTCTGTTTCTTCTGATTCTACTACTTCAGTTTCTTCTGATTCTACTACTTCAGTTTCTACTTCTGTTTCTGCTTCTGATTCTACCTCTACATCTACTGATTTAATTTCTTCACTTTTTAAATCATCTGGTTTTACATAAAAATTATCTAGTGTAGTTGTTGACCATGGTGTAACTACTAAATCATTGGGTATTGGTACACTTCTAATTTCTGGTTTATTTATAAGATTTTGTTTATAGTTACGTTTAAATTCTTGTGAAAGTGTATTTGTAGGATGCATTACAGCATTATTAATATTTATTACTTCAAAACTTTTAGTTTTATCAATATATTCTTGTTCATGTTGTTTCATAATATTAATAATGGGTATTGTATTATTTACTTTTAATTCACAAGATCTTTGATTAACTAAATCGTTAAATTGTTTTAATAATTCGGGATTTATTTTTTCCATATCAAGTTGTTTTTCTAGATGTAATCTTGTTTCTTTACATTCACTATATAATGTTTCTGTTGATTTTTCTTCGGAATATTTACTTTTAATTCCATAATAATAATAACCATCATTATATCTTTTCTTTTGTAATCCTAAATTTTTTAAATAACCAGATAGTCTGTTCTTAAGTCCTCTCATTTTTACTACATCAATATTAATTAATGGTGAGTTTTCAATTAATGAACATAACTCTGAAAATTTTATTCTATTATTAATATCATCATCAATTATAAAATTTACCTCTAAATAATTTTTAATTTGAGTTTGTTCATCTAAAACTTTAGAATTTTCTTTATCAAGTTTATTATAAACTTTAATAAAATCAGATGTTACATCTAATAATTTATTAACCTCTTCTTTATCATTAAATTTATTGTTAGCATATGTATTATGAATAAATCCTTTTACTAATTCATTATTAGTAGTTATTTCAAATAATTTTATAAATCCATATTCAGTATAATTATTAATTATTTCACTCTGTAATTTACTTATTTCTTCAACTACTATGGTGTTTAGATTATTGTAATTTAATATTACTGTTAAATGTAAAGTTGGTTTTATTTCTGGTTTGTCCATTTCATAACTTGCATTTATACCTACATCAAAATAATTTGATGGTTGTACTAAATTATTTTCTAACTTTGATTCTGACTTTAAATCAGATAGTTGTACATCATAATATGCTTTCATACTTTCATCTTGAAGAACATTTTGAAATGATAAACTAGTAATACCAATAGAATTTAAAGTTATTTTTTCAGATTCGTTCATTGTGTTATTTTTAAAACTTGAAAAATTTATATTTTGTTCAATTGTTTTATCTAATATTAATTTTAAAATATATTTTGGTAAATAATCATTAATAAATTCTTCTTTTTTATTTAAAGTAAATGGTTTAAATAACAGTTTATCTAATTCTGATTTATTTATTATTGATGGAATAGTTATATCTGTTTCTTCAACATCTAAAATTAAGTCTGACATTTCATACCATTCTTTTATTATATTCATATGTTCATTAGATAATTTTATTACAGGTATTATTGTATCATCTTCTTGATTTATTAATACTATTTTTGTTAAATTTTCCATTCCCATTTTTTTTTTATATAAATTACTAAAATATGTATGAGTTTTATTTATTATTTCAGTATATTCATCAATCTGTTGATAACAATAATCTTGCATTAAATTGTAATCACTTACATACAAATTATTAGCGATAGGTTTTTTTTTTTTTAAAGTGAATGGTAAATCCATACTTCTAATGTCCATTGAAGGTATATATTTATGGGGTTCACTAATTATAAATGGTGTTACTCTAATTTTAGTAGAGCCGTTGATATTAAGTTCGTGTATACTCATTCGTGTATATACACTAAACTATATTTTTTTTTAACTTAAACGCACTTAATTATAAATAAATCTGATATTTTTTGCGGACTTTCTATTTTAAATCCGGATGCTTTTGCATGACCACCCCCTCCAAAATGTTTTGCAATTATTGATAAATCTGGACTATTATCATGACCACGTAAACTTACATACCATGTTTCTGATTTAATATTATAGTTCCATACAACACCAAAATCTGGTAAACTTCCATCACTTAAACATTCTGTTGCTAATTTATTTCCTAATTCTGATACCATACCCCCAATTATATGACTTATTCTTACATTATAAATTTTATCATCTACATATAGTATTGCTTCATATGAATAATCTAAGGCAGATTCAATTAATTGTTGTTGATATTCATTTATTATTAATCCAGTACTTATTAATTGATTTTTCTCTTCATTTGTAAAATTACTTAATAAATCTAATTTTTCTAAATCTTCTTCCATAAAATAGTTTTTAAAATCAAAAGATGATGATATTTCTTTTGAATTAGGTAACTCCCATTTCCATAAATCTCTATCACCTACATAATCTATAAACCAACATCTTGGTTTATTTTCAAAGAAAAAATCCCATGCCATTTGAGCACCAGACCTATTCATATCAAATATCATTTTTAAATTTTCTATTTCATCAAGTATAACATTATTTTTATTATATATATCAAATGCACTTTTATGATGATCTATTACTGTTATACTTTTTGCTATTTTTGTATGAACTAATAAATAATTTATTGACGGACATACATCAATAAATATTATATCTTTATCGGTTGTTTCAAATATAGGATCTACACCAGCATTCATACTTATTTTTTCAAATTCATTTTTATTATATTTATGTGCACACCATAATCCTGATACTCCATCCGGACAACATTTATGATAAACAATTGTATCAAATTTTATATTCATACAATTATTATTTAATTATTTTATTGTTACATTTTCAATTTTTATTATTTAATTTTAATTGATTTTACAGCGGAAACTATTTAAAATAACTTAGTAAACTACTGTAACAATTTGAGTATATCGGCTAATACTAATTTAGCCTTCATAAATATTTATCAACCGTCGTAAAACGGGAATGATTTTTTAGGACTATAATAATAGTAAATAAATTATTCGCAATTGGCTTAACCTACATTAAGTAGTATAATCTAACTTGAACAACTAGATTTCAAACTATTCATTGTTATAATAATAACAAAATAATTGTTTATATAAAAATCGTGTTAAGGGAAAACAATGTTTTCCATTAGTAAACTCAATTTTTATTTGAGTTTGTCATTTAAAATACTCCTCGCTGTAATATTTTTTTGTAAATTTAATATTTCACTTGATTATAATTGCAATAATTAATTTATAATTGAAGTAATTGATCAAATGTAACTTCAGATGATTGACCTAGATTAACTTCACTAGATTTTTGTACTTGTAGTAATTGATCAAATGTTCCATCTATTGATTGATCAAATATGCCTTCATTAGATTGATCAAAAGATTGATCAAATATGCCTTCATTAGATTGATCAAATATGACTTTAGGCGATTGATCATGTACAACTTCACCAGATTCATGTATTTGTAATAATTGTTCAAATGTTAGTTCTTGTATTTGATTTCGTGGGACATTTTGTGGTTGTTGTTGTTCAGTTGAAGATTTATTAGTATATATTATATTATAATAATATAATATTAAACCAAGTAAAATAAATATTCCAAGTCCAATTAATAACATATTATTATTTTCACTCATATATATTTAATTAGATTTTTTACTCAAGAAGTACTATTATTAAATTAAAAAAATTGAATAAAATATTTTAAAATTCTATATTTAATATATATATGTCTCGTTTTATGAAAAAATTAATGAAAGATTATGATGATATTTACAAAACTCCTATTGAAAATGTTAAAGTAGTATGTAAACATAATGACTTGTATAACTGTTATTGTTTAATTCACGGTCTTGATGATGAATATAAAGATGGTGAATATATTTTACATATCGCTTTATCACATAATCATCCAATGGAACCACCTGATTTTTTCTTTTTAACACCTAATGGTAGATTTGATATTAAAAAAAAATTATGTTTTAGTAATTCTGGTTACCATAAAGAAGCTTGGTCGCCTATGTGGAATTTAAGAACTATCATTTTAGGGTTTTTATCATTCTTTTTAGAAAAAACATCTCAGGGTATTGGTCATATTGTTCTATCAGATTCTGATAAATTAAACCTAGCCAAATCTTCTAAAAATTATAATATTACTTATTTATATGATATTTATTCTTTATTTAATGAAAAAAATTGAAATTTATTTTATTGTATAGTATTACTTATTAAATATGTTAGAATTATCAAAAGGTTATTATAATATTTGGTTTGAAAAAAAAAATAATATTATGCAGTATATAATGTCTAGTAACAATAACTGTATTATTTTTTCTGAAGTTTTAATTGATAATAAAATATATTATAGTCATAATTTAAAATTATTAGAATGTTATCGCGGTAAACATATTAATATTGTTGAAAAAGATTTATTAAATAAATATAAAAATATACAATTTATATTTATTCATAAAACTCAAAATAATATTAATCATAATATTAAAACTATTTATATAGTATATGATGATTTTAATTTTGTAATTGATTTTAAAGGTGTTGATTATTCTATAAATAATTATAATAATATTCTTAATAAAAAAAAATGATTTTTTTATATATTTAGAGCGGTGCTTTAATATTATGACTTGCACTTCTTGGTATTATAGTTTTGAATCTCATAATTGGTTAAAATGTATTGTTATAAATTATTTACATAGTGGTTTACATATTTTTAAACTTATTGACGATGATACATATATAATTAATACATTGGATAGTTATCGTATTATTAATGAGTACGATGAAAAACCATCTTGTGAAGAATTATTAAATGAAAAAAAATGGCGTGATGCAATTCGAATTGGTGATTCTGTTAATTTTAAAGGTGATATTATATGTATTACGGGAGCATCAACATTTATTAATGGTCTCTTTAATTTTCAAGATAATACATATTTTTATAAAGAAAGTAAACAATTAAAAGAGCATTCAAAAATAAATGTTAATGTACAAAATATTACATTAGATAACTTTTATATTAAAACAGATAAAAATAAATTACAATTAATTAAGAAACATAATAAATATACTGATATTAGAAATTATTATAATACTTTACAATTTTATCAAAGTAACTTAAATAATAAAAATTATCCAGTGCAAATATCACAACAATATGATGCTATGTTTGTTAATAAATCATATATAATTGGTGAGGATAATGATGAATTAATATTATGTGATGCTGATGGATTTTTTGATATTAAAATTTATGGTGCAACATATGCAAGAATATTGTGTGAACATAAAATAATACCATTATATTATGATTCAAATAATAATATATTTATATTACAAGATATTACAATTACTAATCCAATATTAAATACATATAATAATGCATTAAAAATTCAAACTAATGGTACGCATTATACTATTAATAAAATTTTTTTTCAGGATCATATTAAAAAATATATTAATGATTTAAATACAAATTATTCAATAACATGGTTTCCATCATTTAAAAAAGCGTTATTTTTAGGTAAAATATTTTTTTCCAAATTTATTGTTGATTATGATGAATTAGAAAAGTACAATAAATTAGTTGAAAATGATAAATTAGATGAATTAATTAAATTAGATGAAAATGATGAATCAGATACATAGTACTTAAAAAAATTGATTTATAAATATATTGATTATTATTTTGTTTGTTATGGAAATAAATATTAGTCATGTTTTACTTAAAAATTCTATTGAAAATAATAAAAAATTTATAGTTGGTGATAAAATTGTATCATATGATTTGCCACGTGGAGTATATGCAAGTTCTGATTTTAAAGATGGTGATATTATTAGAAAATTAGAAGGCACATTATGTTTAAAACCAACAAAAGAAAGTATACATATTGGTAATAATTTACATGTTATAGATAAATTTGGTAAATATATGAATCATAGTTTTGAACCAAATACAAAAATTGAATTAAATAATGTTATAGCTATTAGAGATATAAAAAAAAATGAGGAATTAACTTTTAATTATAATGATAGTGAAGTTAATATAGCATCACCATTTTTTGTTGATGGTAAAGAAGTTTGTGGTAAAAAAATATAATTAATTTATTTTATTTTATCTAAATATAATAAATGATTTATGATTATATTATAATTGGTGCAGGTATTTCTGGCCTATATACAGCTTATAAAATTTTACAAAAAAATAAAAATTTAAAAATAATTATTTTAGAAAAAAATAAAATTGGTGGAAGAATAAATGTTTATAATTTTTGTGGCATAAATGTAAATACTGGTGCAGGTGTTGGAAGAAAAAATAAAGATTATTTACTGATTAAATTACTAACTGAATTAAAAATTAAACCGAATGTTAGTCAAAAAAATATATTTTATCATCAAAATATTCAAAAAATTAATTTTAATAAAATTTATAAACAATTGAAGAATAATTATAATATTAATGAACATCGTCATTTAACATTTAAAAAATATTGTAAACTTATTTTAGGTAATGAACTTTATAAAAATTTTACAACATTTATTGGATATACAGATTATGAAAATGAAGATGCTTATCAAACTATTTATCATTATGGTTTTGATGATAATATAAATGGTGGACAAATTTTGTATATTGATTGGAATGATTTATTAAATAAATTATGTTTACAGATTGATTATAATAAAATAAAAGTTGGGTTTACTGTTTCTAAAATAGATAAAATAGATTCTAATAATTATATTGTAAAAACAAATAAAAATATTGACTTTATTGGAAATAAACTTATTATTGCATCTACAATTGATACTGTAAAACTATTATTACCAAAATATAATATTTATAATAATATAAAATGTCAACCATTTTTAAGAACATATAGTAAATTTGATGATAAATCAACAAAAATAATAAATGAAATAATTAATGGATATACAATTGTAAAAAGTCCATTAAAAAAAATAATACCAATAAATAAAGAAAATGGCATTTATATGATTGCATACACTGATAATAAAGATGCAAATTATTTTATTGATAATTTAGAAAATAAAAATTTTTTTTGTAAAGAATTAGAAAAAACTCTTAATTTACAAAAAAATATACTTAAATTAAAAGCTATTAAATCATTTTATTGGTCAATAGGAACACATTATTATAAACCATTACCTCGTAAATTTAAAAATAGAACAGAATTTATAAATAAATGTCAAAATCCACAAGATAATATTTTTGTTGTAGGTGAAATGATAAGTAATAATCAAGGTTGGACACAAGGTGCATTAGAGAGTGTTGAAAATATTATTAATTATATTTGATAAAATCTTTTATAAAATTCATTATAATCAAAATTAGTAGTATCAATTATATTTATTAAACCGGTCTTTACATTATAAATACATATTTTATTTATTTTATTTCCTTTTTTATTCATTAAATAACCATATGTTAATGTTTGACATATATTTTGTAAATTACATGTTTCATTTTCAGAAAATTTTATTTCTATAATTGTATCATCAAATAATAAATCTAATGTTGCTTTTAAACTATCTAAATTTATATTATAATGTGAAAAAATTGTTTTTGGTTTTAATGTTTCTACCAATTTAACTATTCCATTTTCTAATTCTTTATAAAAATTTATACTTTCATCACACAATAATATTTTTCTAAAATGTTGATCATTATTATTTTGTGTAATATGTATTATATTTTCTAACATATTAGACCAATGTGTGTTTTCATCAATATATTCATAATATATTTTTTCTTTAGGTATTATATTCAAGTCGAATTTTTTCATTTTATCAGAAAAATGATTTTGTAATATTTTTGGTATTAAATAATCAAAAAACATTCCAATATTCTTTTTATTTTTAATATCATTTATTTTTATTAAATATTCATTATGTAATATTTTTTCTTTTACATTCAGATTTTTTAATAAATCACATATGTTTTGATGACCATAATTTTTTAAAATAGTGGTTACATCTTTACATATATTATTACATAATACAATATCATTTTCTTTATTAACATTATTTCCAATAAATAATTTATTATCTAACTCTCTTAAAAATGGAGACATATTAATATTTTGATCAACATGATATGTTATTGTTAAATATTTTTTTGCTCTTGAACATGCTACATAAAATAATCTTCTTTCTTCTTCCATATCATCTAATTCATCTTTAAAAAATGATGTTCTTATTGATGGAAAATCTATATTATTAACATCTATAACATAAACATAATTCCATTCTAACCCTTTTGATCCATGTACTGTTGATAAAAACACTTTATTATCAATTTCAATTTCTAGATTTCTATTAAGATATAAATCATTTATAAAATCAGTTAATGATGAATTTCTTAAAAAAAATAATAAATTTAATATATCTCTACGTTCACTTTCAAAATTTCTATTTTTTATAAACCATAAATTTTCTAAATAAGATAATACGTATTTTGCTTTTTCTAAATCTTTATTTATATGTTTAACTTGATTTATAAAAGATATTAATGTTAACATTTCGTGATTTGTTGTTGATAACTCTTTTATTTTTATTAATATATCATTATGATGATTTAATTCTACAAATTCACTTGCTTTATTAATATTCCAACCTTTATGTAAACTTATTACACGTTTCCAATGTATTGAACTTTTTTTATTATTTAAAATAACTATAAAAGCTAAAAAATCCTTAATATGGGTTTTATCTAATAATGATATTCCTAATTGTTTTACAAATGGTAATTTACTTGTTAATAATTCAAATTCTATTTTATCTAATATTTCATTTTTACGTGCTAGAATAACTATTTCTGATAATTTTACACCACTATTATATTTATCAATTATATCATTTATTACCCACATATATTGATCTTCTCTTGTTGTAAATTCTCGTGTTATTTTTTTATCAAATGCATGAATGTCTGGTAACATACCTAATTCTGTTTGTATTGATTTTACTTCTTTTTTAAATTGATTTGTATTTTTTTTTATTATTTCTTCACAAAAATTAACTATTGCTGGACTTGATCTATAATTTTCTACTAATAAATATTTCTCATTAGGGGTAAAATTATTTGGAAAATCTAATATAAAATTTACTGATGAACCTCTAAATGAATATATTGATTGTGCATCATCGCCTACTACCATAATCTTTGATTTATTTTTGAATACTGCCAATATATAATTTTGTATTGGATTTATATCTTGATATTCATCAAAAAATACATATTTTATTTGATTTTTAAACTCTTCACTTTTATTGTTTTTTAAAAAATCACAAAACATTATCATTAAATCATTAAAATCAATATAATTTTCTTGTTTCTTTCTTTTATTATATGCTTTGTATATTTGTTGTATTGTTGACATATGTTTCAATAAATTTAACTTTTTTAAGATCGGTCTAAAATTTAAAGGATATGTTGTTGATACTTGATCTATTATAAAGCATATTTTTGTTTTTATTGTTTTTATATCTTCTTCATCTAATTGGTCATTTGTTGGTAAACATGATAAAAATATATTTGTCTCATTTTTTATTAATTCACGTGTTTCTTGTTCATCTATTACAGTGTAATTTATATTATAATATTTTTGTAATATTCTATAACTTAAACCATGTAATGATCCTACATAAAATGGTAACTTATTTGGTATTACTTCATCCATTCTCTTTAACATTTCTTGTCCTGCTTTATTTGTAAATGTTATTAATAATACACTTTCTGGTTTTACTTCTTTTACCACTACCATGTTTATATATCGTGATATCAATGTATGTGTTTTACCTGCACCTGGACATGCTATTACTAATATATTATCGTATTCTGCTTCTACTATTTTCTTTTGTTGATCGCTCAATGTTAATGAATGTATTATTTCTTTCTCAGAAAACTTTGATATTTCCTTTTCAATATTAATTAAATCATTTTGTAATGAATATATTTTTTTTTGATATTTATTAGTCAAAGACAATATTTCTTCTCTCCTTTTTTTTAATTCATCCATATTAATTTATAATTATATTTCTTTATACCAAAAAATAATTTTTATATTAAAACTATTTTTTATATAAAAACTATTTTTTATATAATTTATAATGCATTGGTTTTATAATATAAGTTATTATATTACTAATATTATACTTATTCCTGTTTCTTTTATATTAGTACATTTTGTTGTAACTATATATTCTTATTTACATAATACATCAACTAAAGACCATATTACATCAACTAAAGACCATATTACATCAACTAAAGACCATATTACATCAACTTATTTAAAAACTATTGAAAATTATGTAGTACAAAAATATTTGAAAAATATAAATTATTCTAATCAGTATGATATACTTTCAACAGATTTAATTATTACAATTAATAATTATAATTATATTGTTTCTTCACATTCATTAAGATTCTGTCCAAATACAAAAGATTGTATCGGAATTATTTATTTAATACATGGTGTTAATTCTGGTCCAATATATTGGTTAGATGCAATTAATGAGTTAGTCAAAGTATGAGGTTCATTTATTATCATTACCATGTTTTGGTCAAACAATTGTTCATGAGAATATAATAAATTTATCTACATCTGATTTATTATTATTTATGTGTGAGTATATTCGTTCTTATAAACTTAAATTTACTAATAATAATACACCAATTATAGTTGGTCATTCGTTTGGTGGCTATTTATCATCTGCTTTTGCATGTCAGTATCCTTTATTGTGTAAATCAATAATACTTGTTAATTCAGTTGGTATTTTTCCTATTTTAGGGTCACATGGTCATTTTTGGGATGCAACTAGTAACACAAAAGTTGATATTTCTTGATAAAAACTACTGTTTTTTATAAAGAAATCTCCTTATTTTTATATCTTCGTAAACCATTTAGTTTTGCTACATATACATTCATAATTGC
>JACCDX011728597.1_pt1 | contig 43631 bp, 40 predicted proteins | sample 7449681 | NCBI WGS metagenome assembly JACCDX01 (sample SAMN15323450, study PRJNA562643) | freshwater metagenome | isolation source: river surface water | place: USA:Blue River Watershed | collected 2017-08-18
CAATGAAGCGAACAATATCTTCGTGGTGTTGATCGACGCCTGCAACGCCGGTCGTGGCGTGATGCCAGAGTTCATCGGTGAGTAGAAACGCCTGGTGATAGATATTAAAAGGCCATTTATGCCAATCTTCTGAAGCGAAGCGCTTATCGAAACTCGGGGGGGTAACGCACTCTGAGGGCCGTTGGGTATCCGGGTTGCGCATGATGTCGCGCACATAGCATTGCAGGCGTAACCCCTGATCAATGGCTCGCTGAGCAAGCTCTAGGCATTTCCCCGGCGAGATCGCAAGCTGCATCCACCAATCCGTGATGGCCAGCGTGACGGATGTCGGTGAAATGGAAAAATACCGCTCCGCGACGGCGGCATGAACACGATGGTCAAGCGGGTTTACTCGAGAGAGATCGCCGGCCATGTGTGGCGCTGCTCCAGGGTGAGATCCAGAATAATTGGGCATTGCCACCGCGGAAACCGCCGTTTTAATTCAGCAATTGCGTGCGACGAATGATCGTGGGCGCATCCGTTGGGATAGGGTACTTCTACCTGTTGTACCGAGCGCTCGTCGATATTGCCCCGAGGAGAGTACTCGCAAAGAATGTAAATGGTCTGCTGTGCCATGTTTCATAAAACGTTAGGAAAGCAGCGCAATTTAATCGTGCTAGCGACTACGTCGCCAATTCGGATGTGGCTTTGATGTGGCGATAAATATGAGAGACCGATTACACGCGATATGTGCCCTCAAAAACGTTGCCAATCGCTACTGTATGACGCACGTATCCGTGCGACCAAAGGAGGCCCGCGTGTTTAAGCATCTGTTAGTACCTATAGACGAGTTTTCTGTAGAAGACGATGATTTCTCGCATCTGCGCAATCTTGCGCTTGCGGACGATGCGCGCGTTACGCTCGTGCATATTTCCGATCCACTTCCGCCGACGTTTTATCTGCAAAACGGATATGGAGGTGATTACATTACGGTGGTGGATCATAAAAAAGCGTGCGCATCCTACGCAAAACGCTTATTTAAGAAAGCCGAGCAAAAAATTGGCTCTCTTGTTCGAGTAGATACCTTGCATATCTTTAATGCCGATGTCGCTGCCGGCATACTTGATGCGACAAAAACGGCAGGTGCAGACGGCATCATGATGGTCTCGCACAAACGGTCGGGTTTGGCCAGCGCCGTAATGGGCAGCGAAACCCGGGATGTGATGCGAAAAGCAGCCGTTCCTTTGGTGGTGCTGTAGATGGCGAGAACACGATGAGCAGCCTACATGATATTTGCTTCCATAATATGGAGCCATCGCCCGCGCTTCGTCAGAAGGCCGAAGAATATGTGAAGCGGCTTGAAAAAGTTACGGATCGAATCACAAGCTGCCGTGTAGTGATTGATCTTGATACCAAGCACCAGCACAAGGGTCGGTTGTACGGGGTGGGTATAGACCTCCGTATGCCCGGCCTGGAGTTGGTGGTTAATCGTGTAGAGGATGTAGACGTGTACATTGCCTTGCATCAGGCGTTTTCAGCGATGCGCCGTCGGCTAGAAAATGCTGCGTCACGTCGAGAGCCTGCCAATCAAACGCCGCAAGGGGTGGGGCGATAGTTCACGAGTGAAGCGATCTATACTTGGTCCTTGTTTAAGTACAGGCCAAGTTAATGTCTTCACCCGCCTTTTCCATTCGCCGTTGGATTCTTGAGTACAAGGTCATAGCGCGTTATCGCTGGCAATGGATGTTTGCATTGCTATTTCTGGTATTGGCGGCTGCGGCGACTCTGGCGGTACCGCTTGCGTTTCGTGACCTTGTCGATGCGGGATTGGATAGCCCCGCCATTGATCAGAAATTTTTGAACTTGCTGGCGCTGGCCACAGTGCTTGCCGTGGTAACCGCCTCGCGTTTTTACCTGATGTCATGGCTTGGCGAGCGGGTGGTTGCCGACATTCGAGGCCGGGTGTTTGACAATGTCTTGCGTCAAAGCCCAAGCTATTTTGAGACCTTGCAAACCGGCGAGGTTTTATCACGTCTGACCAGCGACACCACATTGGTCCAGACCCTGATCGGCACCAGTGTCTCGATGGCACTTCGGTCGGTGGTGATGTTTCTTGGCGGCATGATCATGATGCTGGTGACCAGTCCGTGGCTGGCGGGGTTGATGGTCTTCTTGCTGTTGCTGGTTGTACTGCCGATCTGGGCACTGGGCCGGCGTGTACGGAAAATGTCACGCAGCAGCCAAGACAAGGTCGCAGATACCAGTGCCCTCGCCGGCGAAGTACTTAATGCAATGTCGACCGTGCAGGCATTTGGCCGTGAGCCCTATGAGCGCTCGCGGTTTCATGCCGCAGTGGAAGGGGCGTTCGCTGAAGCCCGAAGGCGCATTCGTTTACGTTCATTGTTAACCGTGGTGGCGATCCTCATGGCGTTTTCAGTCATTGTGGTGGTGCTATGGATTGGAGCCCGGCAGGTGGGGGCGGGAGCGATGTCTCTTGGGGAGCTGACACAGTTTGTGATGTACGCCGTGTTGGTGGCCGGTGCGATCGGCGCGTTATCCGAAGTATTGGGCGATGTTCAGCGGGCAGCGGGGGCGACAGAGCGGTTGGTGGAGCTGATGCAGGCGACACCTGCAATCGCCTCGGCGGATACTGGGGATGCTCAGAAGGTACTCGGGGTTTTAGGCGTGTCCGCAGTCGATGGAACGGCCGATGGCCTTTCGGCGACGACCACAGCGATTGAATTTCGCGGTCTTACGTTTTCATACCCATCACGTCGAGACACCAAGGCATTGGATGCCCTTACGTTCGCTGTACCGGTCGGTGGCCGTTACGCCTTGGTGGGGCCATCAGGTGCAGGTAAGACAACGCTTTTTTCATTGTTGCTGCGTTTTTACGAAGGTCAATCGGGGGCTTTAGAGGTCTTTGGTCGTGACGTGCGCGATTGGCCGGTGGATGCGTTACGTGCGCAGATCGGTATCGTGCCTCAGGAGCCCGTCATTTTTGCTAACAGCGCGATGGAAAACATTCGCTACGGCAGGCTCGAGGCAACCGATGAGGAAGTGATGGCGGCCGCAAAGACTGCCCATGCCCATGACTTTATCAGTGCGCTGCCGCAGGGCTACCAGAGTTTTCTTGGTGAGCGCGGCGTTCGGCTCTCCGGTGGGCAAAAGCAGCGAATTTCGATCGCACGGGCAATTTTGAAAAACCCGCCGATTCTTTTGTTGGACGAGGCGACCTCGGCCCTTGATGCTGAGTCAGAGCGTGAAGTCCAGCGGGCATTGGACGAGGTCCTTCCGGGTCGAACATCACTCACGATCGCGCATCGACTGGCAACTGTGCTGCGTGCGGATCGATTGATTGTGGTGGAGCAGGGCTGTGTGGTCGAGCAGGGCACACACGCAGAACTGATGGCCCAGGGCGGTGTGTATGCGCGCCTAGCAGCGCTGCAGTTTGCTTAACCCCGTATACGCCAGCCGATCGCGACGAGCCGCAGTGTAAGCAGGCTAAGCCCCAATGCGGCGAGCAAAGAGATGCTCAGGCTCCACCAGGGTGAGACATCGGATATGCCGTAGATCCCATAGCGAAAGCCGTCGATCAGATAGAAAAATGGATTCAGGTGGCTGATGAGTTGCCACAGCTCAGGCAAGTCATGGGTGGAGTAGAACACCCCAGCCAGCATGGTCATAGGGTTGATCAAAAAGTTCTGGAAGACCGAGACGTGATCCCATTTTTCGGCCCACAACCCAGCAATGAATCCAAGGCAGGCCAGGATCACGCAGGCCAGCAGTGCGAATACGGCAGCCCATGCGACAGAGACTAATCCCGTGGGGACAAACACTGCTGCAACGGCCCAGACACCCACGCCGCACATCAGGCCGCGCAACACCGCACCGCCCACATAGCCCATCCACCATTCCCAGGCCCGCATAGGCGAGAGCAGTAAAAAGATCAGATTGCCGGTCATTTTGCTTTGGGTGATGCTGGATGATGTGTTCGCAAAGGCGTTTTGTTGCAGAGTCATCATGACCAGGCCGGGCACCAGAAAGCTGGAGTAGCTGACACCTGGATACGGCTCGAGTCGCCCCTCTAGAAGATACGAAAAGATCAATAGGAACAGCAGGCTCGAGAGCACGGGCGCCAGGATGGTTTGTACCGATACCTTCGCAAACCGCATGGTTTCCTTGTGCAGCAATGCCCAGGCGCCAGAGGTGTTCGCCACCATGGCGTGGCGGGTCGGATCAGTCACGGATGTGCGGGCAGCAGTGCTGTTCACGGCAATGTGAATGCTGCATTGATGTCGCTCGCAGTATCCCGGGCGACACGGGCAGCGGCAGCCTGCCAGTCGGAGTCGGCACTGGCGTAAAGGATGGCGCGCGAAGAGTTGATCAACATACCGCCATCCGATGTGCGGCCTGCCTTGACGGTAGCTACAAGGTCGCCGCCTTGTGCACCGATTCCTGGGATCAGCAACGGAAGCGTCTTGGCCACGCGGCGAACGGCTTCGATCTCTTTCGGGTAGGTTGCGCCGACCACCAGGCCTACCTGCTGATGGGTATTCCATCGGGTAGTGGCATGGCGTGCCACTTCGATGTAAAGCGGATGATGTTGACTGGTCTGAAGCATTTGAAAGTCATCACCGCCAGGGTTAGACGTGCGGCAGAGAACAAATATGCCGCGGCCTTCGAACTTCAGATACGGCGCCAGGCTGTCGGTGCCCATGTAGGGATTCACCGTTACGGCATCGGCCAGATAACGTGCGTAGGCCTCTTTGGCGTAGTGCTCGTCGGTAGACCCAATGTCGCCGCGTTTGGCATCCAGAAGCCAGATGTGATGTGGATAGCGATCTCGCGCCACGCTGGCCAGCCGTTCCAATACGCGTTCGGCCCGCTGCGAGGCGAAGTAGGCGATCTGCGGTTTGAAGGCGCAGCAGTGTGGAGCGGTTGCTTCCATAATGCCCAGGCAAAACGCTTCGATCGCGCCGAGCGGGTCGTGCGCAAACTGTTCGGCAATTGCGTTCGGAAATTTTGATGGGTCAGGGTCCAGCCCTACACAGAGCATTGAGGACTGGGTCTGCCAGGCGTGCTGCAGTCGTTGCATGAACATCATGCCCGCATCATAAATAAAAAACCCCGCGATGTTCTGCGGGGTTGGTGCTGTCGGAGGGAGAACAGCAGAGGGAAAGGCTTACATGCCCATGTCGCCCATGCCACCCATACCGCCCATGCCACCCATACCGCCGGGCATGCCAGCGGACTTGTCATCGGCAGGGGCCTCGCCCACCATGCAGTCGGTGGTCAGCATCAGGGAAGCAACCGAGGCTGCGTTTTGCAGAGCCGTGCGGGTGACCTTGGTGGGATCCACCACACCCATGGCCAGCATGTCGCCGTACTCGCCGGAGGCGGCGTTGTAGCCGTTGTTGCCTTTGCCTTCGAGCACCTTGTTCACGACCACGCTGGGCTCTTCACCGCAGTTGGCCACGATCTGACGCAGGGGCTCTTCCACGGCGCGCATGACGATCTTGATGCCGGCGTCTTGATCGGGGTTCGATCCCTTCACAGCCACGGCAGCGCGGGCGCGCAGCAGGGCAACACCACCGCCGGCCACGATGCCTTCTTCAACGGCGGCGCGGGTAGCGTGGAGTGCGTCTTCCACGCGGGCTTTCTTTTCCTTCATTTCAACTTCGGTTGCGGCACCGACGCGGATCACGGCTACGCCGCCAGCGAGTTTTGCAACACGCTCTTGGAGTTTTTCGCGGTCGTAGTCGCTGGTCGCTTCTTCGATCTGCACACGGATCTGTTTGACACGTGCCTCGATGTTTTTGGCATCGCCAGCACCGTCAATGATGGTGGTGTTCTCTTTGCCGATCTCGACGCGCTTGGCGCGGCCGAGCTCTTGCAGGGAGGCTTTTTCCAGGCTCATGCCGGTCTCTTCCGAGATCACCACGCCGCCGGTCAGGATGGCCATGTCTTCCAGCATCGCTTTGCGACGATCGCCAAAGCCAGGGGCTTTTACAGCAACGGTCTTCAGGATGCCGCGCATGTTGTTCACCACCAGAGTGGCCAGTGCCTCGCCTTCCACTTCCTCTGCCACGATCAGCAGCGGACGGCCCGACTTGGCCACCTGCTCAAGCACGGGCAGCAGGTCACGGATGTTCGATACTTTTTTGTCATGCAGGAGGATGAAGGGATCGTCGAGAACCGCGATCTGCTTTTCGGGGTTATTGATGAAGTAGGGTGACAGATAGCCACGGTCAAACTGCATACCTTCAACAACGTCAAGCTCGTTGTTCAACGACTTGCCGTCTTCCACAGTGATCACACCCTCTTTGCCGACCTTTTCCATGGCCTGGGAGATGATGTCGCCGATTTCCTGGTCGGAGTTGGCCGAGATCGCGCCAACTTGGGCGATTTCTTTGGACGTCGTGCAGGGCTTGCTGATCTTTTTGAGCTCTTCGGTGATTGCGCCCACGGCTTTGTCGATACCGCGCTTCAGATCCATGGGGTTCATACCGGCGGCAACGTACTTCATGCCTTCGCGCACGATGGCTTGGGCCAACACGGTTGCGGTGGTGGTACCGTCACCGGCGGAGTCGGAGGTCTTGGAGGCCACTTCTTTCACCATCTGGGCGCCCATGTTCTCGAACTTGTCTTTGAGTTCGATTTCTTTGGCCACTGAAACACCGTCTTTGGTTACGGTGGGTGAGCCGAAGGAGCGCTCGAGCACCACGTTACGGCCTTTGGGGCCAAGGGTTACCTTCACTGCATTGGCGAGGATATTGACCCCGGCCACCATCTTGTGACGGGCGTCATCGCCGAACATTACGAGTTTTGCTGCCATTGTTTGTTACTCCGTTGAGAGTTGAGGTTGAGTCGTTTCGTTTTGGGGTGCGATGCGTTAGGCAATCACGGCCATGACATCGTCTTCACGCAAGACCAACAGCTCATCGCCGTCGACCTTTACGGTCTGACCCGAGTACTTTCCAAAGAGGACTTTGTCGCCGACTTTGACATCCAGGGCGCGGACTTTTCCGTCTTCCAGGATTTTTCCGTTGCCCACGGCCAGCACCTCGCCCTGATCGGGCTTCTCGGCGGCGTTGTCGGGGATCACGATGCCGGAGGCGGTTTTGCGCTCGTTGTCGAGGCGTTTGACCACGAGGCGGTCGTGCAGAGGACGCAATTTCATTGGTGTTACTCCATTCCTAAAAAGACAAGGTTGAACATTTGTTTCGGGCCCCGGCGCTGTTAGCACTCGTTGCCTTCGAGTGCTAATAATAGGGGCGAGAAAGCCCCTTTTCAAGGGCAAAGCAAAACTAGGGTTAACCCTTGGGTTCTGGACGCGAGCCAGGCAAGGGAGGGGTTGGCCCCGAGGGCGGGTGCCTCAAGGCCCTGGCGGGGCTAGCCGCCGAAGAACTTCGTTTTCTGCTCTTTCAGGCTCTGGCAGTCGATACAGCGGATCTTGCCGAGTTTGAGCCGAGCTGCCGGGATCTTTTCGCCACACTCGATGCAATGCTTGCCATCAAAGTCGGGGCTTGTCTCGGGCGCGATTCGCCGGCGGGCCTCTTCCAAGGCGTCTTCGTTGAACTGTGCCTCGATGGCAGACGCACGGTCGCTGTCATCGGTGAGTTCAAAGTAGTTTTCGTTCTTTTCCAGTGCCATCGCAGTTGTCCCCTACGGTATACGAGCGTTTCGATCGCCGGGCCTCTTCGTCATAATGAGGCCACATTTTTATTGAAGCGCCGAACTATCTCACGAAGTGACCCGAAACGCACGCACAACACTCTTGTTTTTTCTGGTCTTTTGGCCAGGATGGGCGCTTGCCCAATTTACGCCCGCGCTCAAACTCTCTGCAGCGCCTTCGGAGGTGCGAAACATCATTCAGGAGTCGGGTCTTCCCGAGTCCGCGTGGTCGGTGGCCATCGTGCCGCTTCCGCCGGTGGTGCTGATGGGGCCGGTGATCGCAGGCCATGGGTTTAATGCTGACGCGCCCATGAATCCGGCATCGGTCATGAAATTGGTGACAACCCGTGCAGCACTGGGCGTGCTCGGTCCCCAGTTTCGGCATCGCACACGCTTGGCGACCACCGGGACAGTCGAGCAGGGCGTATTGCGCGGAGATCTCTATTTTCAAGGGGGCGGCGACCCTAAGCTGGTGGTGGAAGACCTTGCTGAAATTGCACGCCGGCTGCGTGAGTCGGGGATCCATCGCATCGAGGGACACTTCGTTGTCGATGGGAGCCGTTTTAATGAGCCAGAGATTGATCCGGGTAAGTTTGATCGCAGGCCGACCTCGACCTACAACGTTGGGCCCCATGCGGCGATGGTGAACTTTAAGTCGGTGCGTGTCTCGGTCTGGCCTGAGAGCAATCGATTGCGTGTGATGACCGAGCCAAAGCTTCCCGAGCGTGAGGTCTCCGTCCATGTGCGGCTCATCGATGGCGGCTGCGGCCGCACGAGCGTGTCGGCCCATCCCGAGGGTAAGAGCACGTTAAAGGTTGTTGGCACCATGGGCCGCAAATGCAACGGTGTGGATTTTTATGTGAGCGTGATGGATCACGCCCGCTTTGCGTTCGTTGCGCTTCAGTCTGCGTTTGAGCAGGTCGGGGGCGTGATGAAGGTTTCACTTAAAAGCGGCCCGACGCCTGAGGCTGCCCGAACACTGGTGGATTGGGAGTCGCCACGCCCGCTGATCGAATTGGTCTCGGACATCAACAAGATGAGCAACAACCCCATGACCCGGCAGCTGTTTCTTAACCTGTCGGCCTCCAATGGCCGGGCGGCCACGTTGGGGGCTTCGGGTGCGGTCGTGCGCGAGTACCTGGCCTCCAAAGGCATGGTCTTCCCGGAGTTGGTGCTTGATAACGGTTCGGGCCTAAGCCGTGATGAGCGGATCTCGGCATCGAGCCTGGCGCGGCTGTTGACCGATGCCATGCTCGGGCCGGATGCCCAGGGCTGGGTCGATACCCTTCCGATGGTGGGCATTGAGGGCACGGTCCGCAACCGGTTGCGTAACAGTGTCTTGGAGGGAAGGGCCTGGCTGAAGACCGGTACCCTGGATAACGTACGGGCCTTGGCGGGCTACGTTCGTTCGGCCGAGGGCCGTTGGGTTGTCTTTGTCGCCACGGTCAATCATGCCCAGGCCAGTCGGGCGAAACCGGCCATGGAGTCATTATTAAAGTGGGCCTACACTTATCATTAAAAATCATATTAAGTAATTGATTTTTAAGGTTTTTTTATAGATTGCAGGGGGTCGGCTCCTGTGTTCCAATCGAGCCATGACCGATCCAAATAAAACCCCGGCAGTAGCGATGCCTGCCTGGGAGTCCATGAAGCAGCGCACGACGACGTTCATTGTGTTGGGCCTGCTCGCGCTCTCTACCTTGCTGACCCAGGGTGGCCGAAACCGGTTGGATGCTTGGACATCCCTGGCCTTTGAGGCACTCTCGCCGCGGCAGATGAACTCCATGTTTTCGGTGCTGCCCACGAACCTGACGGTTGAGCAGCGTCGGGTAGCCCGCTGGATCGCCAATCGGCATCGCGTATCGATGGGGGCGGTGGAGCAGCTTGTCGCCGCCGCCTATGAGACGGCAGGCAGTTTTCGTATTGATCCCTATCTTTTGCTGGCGGTGATCTCCATTGAGTCGGGCTTTAACCCCCTGGCCGAAAGCCATATGGGGGCCGTGGGACTTATGCAAATCATGCCGAAGGCCCACGCCGACAAGCTTCGGTCGTTCGGTGGCGAGAAGCAGGCCCTTGATCCCTGGGTCAACATGCAGGTGGGCGCCATGATTCTTCGGGAATACCTAGACCGTTTTGGCTCCGAGATTGGTGCGCTCAAGGCCTATGTGGGATCGCTGGAGCAGCCTACCGAATACCCTGACCGGGTGTTGCAGGTTCGCGAGCGTCTGGTCGCGGCCGCCCTTGGCCGAGTGCTCGCCTAACGGGTTAAAGGTGCTGGGCAGGCAAACGGATTACTCAGTGGCTTGCACCACGACGTGATCACGAATCAGCCCGTCGATCTCTGCGTCTGAAAACCCAAATTCACGAAGAATGATTGCCGAGTGCTCGCCAAGCTCTGGCGCAGGTTTAGGCTCAGGCCGCGGAAGCGCACTGAATTTCACGGGGTGGCCAACGCCTTTGACCTTGCCCGCTTTCGGGTGATGGGTCTCGACCACCATCTCCCGGGCAATCGCCTGGGGGTGGGTAAAGGCTTCTTCAATGGAGTTTACGGGGCCTACCGGAACACCTGCGGCCTCAAGCGTAGCGATCCAGTGTGCCGTGGGCTGATGGCCGAGCACGGACTCGATCTCATGGGCGAGTTCGTGTTGGTGTTTTAAACGGTCCGTGTTGGTGACATAGCGTGGATCGGTCTTCCATTCGGGATGGCCTAGCGTGTCGGCAATCCGTTCCCAGTTCGGTTGATTTGCGCCGCCAATATTCACGTACCCGTCTTTCGTTTTAAAGGCCTGATAAGGGGCCGTAAGCGGATGGGCTGAACCAAGCGGGCCGGCAGAGATGCCGGTGGCGAAAAACATGGCGGCCTGCCAGTAAGTCTGCTGCATGGCCGCCTCCATCAATGATGTCTCAATCAGCTGGCCTTCGCCCGTTTTCGATTTGTGAATGAGTGCGGCAAGAATGCCCACGCAGGCAAGAATGCCGGCGTTGATGTCGGCCACTGAATTGCCGGTCTTTGCCGGGGCCTGGCCTGGGAATCCGGTCACGCTCATGAGCCCTGAGAAGCCCTGCGCAATCAAATCAAAGCCGGGTTTCTGTGCCAGCGGTCCCGTGCGGCCATATCCAGACACGGTGGCGTAGATCAACCCCGGATTGATTTTTTTAAGGTCTTCGTAGCCCAGGCCGAGTTTTTCCATCGTGCCCATGCGGTAGTTCTCGGTAAGCACATCCGATTGGGCCACCAGCCGTTTGAGGACCTCGACGCCTTTGGGATGTTTCAAATCAAGCGCTAGGCCGCGCTTGTTTCGATTGAGCACGAGAAAGGGGGCCGAGACGCCATTGACGCGTGGCTCGCGGTAGTTACGTGAGTCGTCGCCTGCCGGAATTTTTTCGATCTTGATCACGTCGGCGCCCATGTCGGCCAGCATCATGCCGCAGGTGGGGCCGGCCATGATTTGGGCGAGTTCTAAAACCTTAATACCGGCTAGCGGGCCGCGTGACGGAGCATTCATGGCGAGACGTTAGAGCGTGTGTTTAAAAGAGCGTATGGCGTGCGATGTGGGCGGGTTTGAGTTCATTAGCGGCCGATGAACTGTGGAGGCTCTTTGGCAAGAAAGGCTCTGTAGCCGATCTGGAAATCTTCCGTATCAAAACAATCAAAGCATTCATCTTTCTCTGCTGCGGTGAGCGGTGCGGGGTTGGCCAGGCGGCGTGCAAATTTCTTATGCCAACGGGCCACGAGAGGTGCACCGGCCGCCACGCGCTGTGCAGCCTCGCGGGCCCCTTGCGCGACCTGGTCGTCGGTCACCACGCGTGATACTAGGCCAATGCGCAGTGCCTCCTGGGCATCGAAGATGCGCCCCTCCAACAAGATCTCGAGGGCCTTGCTGGGCCCCAATAGGCTGGCGATCGGCCCCATCTCACTGTAGGCCATGACCAGGCCTAGATTTTTAATCGGAGCTCCGAACCGACTGGACTCGCCGCAGATACGAATGTCGGCCAGTGATGCGATTTCCATTCCGCCGCCCACACAGATGCCATGAATCTGGGCCACGATAGGGTGGCGGCAGCTTTGAATGGCGTGCACGGTGGTGTGCATGATCTCGCCGTAGGCCCGCGCTTGGGTCTTGTTCGAACGTTCATTTTCAAATTCACTGATGTCGTTGCCCGGTGAAAAAGATTTTTCACCGGCCCCACGAATCACAATGCAGCGCACGCTGTCATCGGCCGAAAGCGTGGTGAAGGCCTCGCCGAGCTCACGCCACAGGGGTTTGGTCATGGCATTGAGTTTTTCCGGGCGATTGATGGTGAGGGTCACCACATGGCCCTCACGTGATTGCAACAAGATGTCAGACATAGTGTGTTGAAACGTTTATCAGTGGAAAATGACAGGGGCTAACGGTAGAAGTATTCCACCAGCCCCATGCCGGTGATAGGAACATAGGTCACGAGCATCAGCACGGCAAACAGCACACCAATGAAATAAATATTCACACGGGTGGTTTCCCAGACGCTGCATTTTGCAATTGCACTGGAGACCATCAGCACACTGGCTACGGGCGGTGTCTGTTGGCCGATGCCCAGGTTGATGGTCACGATCAGACCAAAATGCACCGGATCAATGCCGGCGGCAAGGACCAGCGGCATCACCACGGGCACGACAAGAATGATGGCAGCCGCGGAGTGCAAAAAGATTCCTAAGAACAAGAAAAGCACGTTGAGCATGCCCAGCACGACATACTTGTCATTGGTGAATTCGGAGACTTTTGCCGCAAGTTGTTGTGGTGCCGAGATCTCGGTCAGGTAGTTGCCCAGCAGTCCGCTGGTGGCCACCAAGAGCATGACCACAGCGGTTTGTTGCCCGCCCTCCATGACGGCCGATCGAAGGTGGCCCCAGTCCAGGTCGCGGTAGATGAACAAACCGATGACCAATGCCGCTACCACCGCGAGTGCTGCACCCTCTGTGGCAGTTACGACACCACCAAAGATTCCGCCCAGAATAATGGCCGGCAGCAGGAGTGCCCAGCTGGCCTCTTTGGTGGCCTGCCAGACGCGCCTGCCCGAAAACTTCTCTTCAACCGGAAGGTTGTATCGGCGGGCGAAGTAATACGCCATACCCATCAGTCCAAGGCCGCCGATGATGCCGGGCACGATGCCCGCCACGAAAAGCTGCACGACAGATGCATCTGCCATGACTGCGTAAAGGATCATCGGGATCGATGGTGGAATGATGATGGCCAGGGTGGCCGAGGACGATGTCACTGCAGCACTCAATGGGGCGGAGTAGCCCTTGCGCTTCATTTCGGGAATCAGAATGGAACCCAGTGCGGCGACATCGGCAACTGCAGATCCGGAAATCTCTGCGAAAAAAAGCGACACACCAATGTTGACGTGGGCCAGGCCGCCGCGAATCCAGCCGAAGAGCGCGGTGGCCAGGGCCACGAGCCGCTGAGAGATGCCCGACGAATTCATGATGGCGCCGGCCAAAATGAACAGGGGGATGGCCAGCAGTGGGAAGTTGGTCGCGCTCTGATAGAGCACGATGGGCAGATTGGGCAGGCCGTCGATACCCTGGGTCAAGACCATGGCCGCAGTCGCCACCACGCCCAGAGCAACAGCGATGGGAACATTAAATAGGACAAGAATCAGCACTGTCCCGAACAGAATCATCATGGTTTGCATGGCGGGACTCGCTTAGTGTTTTTGTTTGATCAGGTCGACCAAGGTCATGACCTCGGCAATCAGAATTAGCGCGGCAGAAATAGGGATCACCGACTGAAGAATGTCCATAGTGACACTGGGCACACTCGACATGGAGTCGGTGGCCAGAATGGGAAGAATCATGGCCCCCATGGTGCCGACCAGGGCGAAAAAGCCAATCACCACAATCTGAGCGAATATCGAAAATGCTCGGCGCATTCCCCAGGGCATCATGTCAATGATCTCTGGGCAGCCGATGTGACCGCGTTTGAATGATGCCAGTGCAGATCCATAGAAGGTCAGCCAGGCCAGAAGCATCGATGCGACTTCGTCATACCAGACCAGGGGGTGGCCCAGGGTCCGGAACACCACCCCAGCGGTGACCTCTAAAAACAGCACCACCATCAAGATTCCAACGAGCCACTCGAGAAACCTGCCATATGCGGCGCGAAGGCTACCGCTGGCCGCAGGCATGCTTGCGGACTGAGACATGAAACGTTACTCCCTGATCAATTGAAGTGACACAAGTAAAAAGACCGCAGATTGCTCTGCGGTCCTCTGATGCCTTTAGCGCAAGCTATTGGCCTTGTCGATCAAGGCTTGTGCGCCTTTCACTTCCTTGCCAAAGTCGGTGTAGATGTCTTTGCTGGCGGCAACAAATGCTTTTTTATCAACCTCGTTGGCTGCAGTGCCGGCTGCCTTGATTTTCTCGAGCAGTTCACGGTCTTCTTTTTCGGCGGTCTGGTACACGAAGCCCTGTGTTTCTTTGGCTGTGTCTTCGAGGATCTTACGGACATCGGCTGGCAGGCTCGCCCATTTCTTCGAGCCCGCGGTCAGGTAAGCGGGTGTATAGACGTGGCCCGACAGGCTGATGAACTTTTGCACCTCATGCAGCTTGGAGGAATAGATCTGGGTGAAGGGGTTTTCTTGGCCGTCCATCACGCCGGTCTGCAGCGCGGTGAACAACTCTTTAAAGCTCATGGGGGATGGATTGGCGCCGTATTCTTGGAACATCCGTACGCGCCACTTGCCCTCGGGCACACGCAGCTTGATGCCTTTCAAGTCGGCAGGCACACGGATCGGGCGCTTGCTGTTGGTGATGTGGCGATAACCGTTTTCCCACACTGCAATGACCTTCAGGCCTATTTTCTCAGCTTCGGGTGCCAGCACGGGCCAAACAATCTCTTTCTCAATCTTTTGCATGTGTTTACGGTCTTGCACCAGGTAGGGCAGCTCAAAAATGCCGAAGAGGTCGGATTCTGAGCTCATAACCGATGAAGGCAAGGAGAGATCGAGCGTGCCCAGCTTCAGCTTCTGAACCATTTCCTTATCGCCACCCAGCTGGCTGGAGCCGAACACGGTGACCTTTGCTTTGTTGCCGAGCTTGGCGTTGGCGCGCTTGGCGAATTCTTCGGCCGATTGCGCGAAGAGCGAGCCGGGTGAGCCCACATGACCAAGCTTAATTTCTATGTTTTGTGCCAGCGCGCTGCCGGTCGCCGCTACGCCAAGTCCCAGTGCAACCAGGCTGGCCAACACGGTTCGGCGCGAGGCCGTTGCAATTCGATGGATACCCATGGTGTTGTCTCCTTTTTTATGAAATATGCGAATCATGAAACTGCATGCACGGCAAACCCCAGTTACGCTTTGGCAAGCACGTCGATTGCGGCTTGTACACCACCCTTTTGGTAGGGAATGCCGCAATGGGCGAGCCCCATTTCCACGCCGCCTAACGTTCCCAGAAGCGTCAGGTCATTAAAGTCACCGAGGTGACCGATCCGGAATACCCAGCCCTGAAGCTTTGCCAGGCCTGTGCCCAGTGACATGTTGTAGTGCTCGAGAATTTGCTTACGAAAATCATCGGCGTTGTAATGGCTGCCGTCGGGTTTTTTGGGCATGACGACAGCCGTGAGCACGGGGCTGTACTCCTCGGGGTTCTCGCAAAGAATCTCCAAGCCCCAAGCACGTACGGCTGCGCGTGTGGCTTCACCATGGCGCTTGTGCCGCGCGAAGACATTCGGCAGGCCTTCCTCATAGAGCATGTCGAGTGCTTCGGCCAGGCCATACAAAATGTTGGTGGCGGGTGTGGTGGGCCAGAACCCATTTTTGTTGGCCACCAGAATTTCTTCCCAGCCCCAATAGGCCTTGGGCAGTGTGGATGTTTTGCTGGCTTCAATTGCCTTGTTGCTGATGGCATTAAAAGAGAGGCCCGGGGGAAGCATCAGACCTTTTTGGCTTCCTGCAACGGTCACATCCACGCCCCATTCGTCGTGGCGAAACTCGACGCTGCCCATCGATGAGATAGTGTCGACCATAAGCAGTGCAGGATGCTTGGCTGCATCCATGGCCGCCCGGACGGCAGCGATGTTCGAGGTGACCCCGGTGGATGTCTCGTTATGCACCACGCATACGGCTTTGATGGTGTGACCTGTGTCTTGGCGAAGACGTGCCTCGATCTGATTGGCATCGACCCCCCGGCGCCAGTTGCCGGAGATGAATTCCGGCTTTAAACCTAATTTCTCAGCGAGTTTTTTCCAGAGAGTGGCGAAGTGGCCTGTCTCGGCCATCAGCACGGTGTCGCCGGGGTTGAGCGTGTTCACCAACGCAGCCTCCCAGGCGCCGGTGCCGGAGGCTGGGTAAATGATCACGGGGTTGGTGGTGCCAAAGACCGGCTTGATCGCCTCAAGAAGTTTTAGCCCGAGCTTTTGGAACTCAGGGCCGCGGTGGTCAATGGTGGGAAAGTCGATGGCCCGGAGCACGCGATCCGGCACATTGGTCGGCCCAGGGATTTGCAGAAAGTGGCGACCCTGGCCGATGCGGTTTAAGGTTTTGGGGGCATTGATGGGGGCGATAGCGCTCAGGTGGGGGTCGCGTTGCATAGGGTGTGCTTTCTATCAAGTGTTGGGGTAGACCCCAGGAATTTGTATACAAAATTATTGAATACAATTGTCCTCATGGAGCCTTTGTTGTCAACCGAGCAAACCCTAATTCGGCGTCAGGGTCTTCACGATGCCGTGGCCGATCGCATTCGAGGTCAGATCGTCGAGGGCCGCCTTGAGCCAGGTGTGCGGCTCAACGAGCGGGTTCTGTGCGAGCAGATGGGCGTGTCCCGTACACCCATGCGCGAGGCCATCAAGAAACTTGCCGGTGAGGGCTTATTCGGCTTGAGCCAAATCGTGGGGCGATTGTGCATCGACTGAGCCGGGACGAGGTGGCATCCGCCTTTGAAGTGATGGCCCATCTGGAGTCGTTGTCGGGTCAGCTGGCGGCTGAGCGGGCAACCGATGCGGAGATTGCGCGCGTAGCACAGCTGCACGATGACATGGAGCGGGCCCATCGCGAAAAAGATCTTCCCACCTACTACCGGATCAACGCCCAGATTCACACCGCAATCAACCAGGCCGCGCGTAATCCTGTGCTTGAGGATGTGTTTCGGTCGGTCAACGTTCGGCTGCAGAGCCTTCGCTTTCGATCGAATCTGGATCAGAAAAAGTGGGATGCCGCCGTGCGTGAACACGCAGACATGGTGAAGGCGTTGGCCTCACGCGATGGCACGCGGCTTGGGGCATTGCTGCGTGATCACCTGAATCACAAACGTGAAATTGTGCTGAAACTATCGGAGCCTGTGGCATGAATGCAGTTGACTCTTCCCGCCGTTCATTTTTGTCGGGTGGGCTCAACAAGGCCAATCAGCGGAGCTTGTTGGCGAAGCGTCTGGCCAAAGAGATGCGCGGTCAGGTGCTCTTTGATGTGGCCTCGCGTGGCCGGTACGCCACCGATGCATCCATCTACCAAATCATGCCGATTGGCGTGGCGGTGCCGCAGACCGATCTGGATGCTCGCATAGCGTTAGACGTTGCGCGCGACATGAACATTCCGGTCTTGCCTCGCGGCGCAGGAACATCGCAGTGTGGTCAGACCGTGGGTGAGGCCTTGGTCATCGACAACAGCAAACACCTGCGTACGATTCTCGATCTCGACCTCTCGGCCATGACCGTCACTGTGCAGCCTGGCATGGTGTTGGATCACCTGAATGCGCAGCTCAAGCCCCATGGTGTCTGGTTTCCGGTCGATGTTTCGACCTCGGCTCAGTGCACGATCGGCGGCATGGCCGGCAACAACTCGTGCGGCTCGCGCTCGCTTTATTACGGCAACATGGTGCATAACGTGGCCGGCATTGATGCGGTGTTGGCCGATGGTACGCGCGCCTATTTTGGGCTGTTTGGTGACGGCGGGGATATGACGCTGGCCAATGCGCGAATGAACGCTTTGATTCCGCAGCTCTTTCAGATTGCGGAGTCGGTAAACGATGAGATCGCAGCGGTTTGGCCCAAGGTGATGCGCCGGGTGGGAGGCTATAACCTGGATGTCTTTTTTCCTCAGAGCGAACGGCCGTACTTGCCAGAGCATCAAAAAGGATTGGTGAATTTCGCGCAGCTACTGGTGGGCTCAGAGGGCACCTTGGCCTACTTTGAGGCCATCAAATTAAAGCTTGCACCGTTGCCTAAAAACAAAGTTCTCGGTGTCGTGAATTTTCCGACCTTTCACCAGGCCATGGCGCTTACCCAGCACATTGTGAAGCTTAGGCCCATGGCTGTGGAGCTGGTGGATCGGACCATGATTGAACTCTCAAGGGCCAACCCCGTGTTTGCGCCCGTTATTGAAACAGCATTGACGCGTGTGCAGGGCAAGGAGACCGATGCCCTGTTGTTGGTGGAATTTGCCAACGAGGATAAGGCAGTGGCGCTGCGCCAGCTGAACGACTTGGATGTGCTGATGGCTGACCTTGGGCTTCCAGGGTCGGTGGTACGCATGGACGATGCCAAGGCGCAGTCGGCATTATGGGAGGTGCGTAAGGCGGGCCTGAACATCATGATGTCGCTTAAAGGCGATGGCAAGCCGGTGTCGTTTATTGAAGACTGTGCGGTGCCCTTGGAGCACTTGGCCGATTACACCGCGCAGCTCACCGATGTGTTTGCAAAACACGGTACGCAGGGCACATGGTATGCCCACGCATCTGTGGGCACGTTGCACGTGCGGCCCATTCTGGATATGCGTCGTGATGGCGCGCAAAAGATGCGCGCCATTGCGGAGGAGGCCGGTGCGTTGGTGCGTCGGTACAAGGGCGCCTTCTCGGGCGAGCATGGCGATGGCCTGGTGCGCAGCGAGTGGGTGGAGTGGCAATTCGGTCGAAAAATCACCCATGCGTTTGAGCGTGTGAAAGAGGCCTTCGATCCGGGCAACCGCATGAACCCTGGAAAGATCGTGGATTGTTCCAAGATGGACGACGCCAGCCTGTTTCGGTTTAAGCCCGGGCACACGGCGGCGCCGATCACCACTGGCCTGGACTGGTCCGCATGGAATGTGCAAAACGACCCTTCCACAAAAGGGGATCCCGGCACCTTTGGCATTGCGGTAACGGCTCCCGGATCCGGCGGGGACCCTTCGCAGGGATTCTCCAAGGCCATTGAGATGTGCAACAACAATGGCCACTGCCGAAAGTTCGATGCCGGCACCATGTGCCCGAGTTATCGTGTGACCCGCGATGAGGTGCATTCGGTGCGTGGCCGTGCAAACACCTTACGTCTTGCGGTCAGTGGTCAGCTCGGGGCGGATGCCTGGGAATCCGATGCGGTGCGTGACGCCCTGGCCCTATGCGTAGGCTGCAAAGGATGCAAACGCGAGTGTCCGACCGGTGTGGACATGGCCCGCATGAAGATCGAGGCCCAGTATCAATATGGAAAACGGAAGGGCTTTTCACGCAAAGACCGAATGGTTGCCGCACTCCCTTCCATGGCCCGCACCGTCGCATCGGTGCCGGGACTCGCATGGCTTTTGAACCTGCGCAATCGCAGCGGCATGCTGCGTGCGCTTGGCGAGCGCTGGCTTGGATTTGCCGCTGAGCGCAGTCTGCCCCGATGGCGACGCGACACGTTTGCTGCCGGTGCAGGCAACAGCGTGGATCTCTCGAATTGCGATGTGGTGCTCTGGGCCGATACCTTTAATAACGCCTACGAGCCGGAGCAGCTTCGGGCCGCACTTGCGGTGATGCAGGCCTGCGGATTGCGTGTGGCGCTCTCGGGTGCAGCGAGCCATGAACCGCTGTGCTGTGGCCGCACTGCCTTGTCCGTGGGTATGGTCGATGAGGCCAAGGCCCATGCACAGAAAACCCTGGCGGCCTTGGCGCCGGCCATTGCGCGCGGGGTGCCGATTGTGGGCTTGGAGCCATCGTGCACGCTGAGCCTGCGCGATGAGTGGCTCACGATGGGGCTCGGCGCGCCAGCGCAGGCCTTGGCCAAGCAGTCCATGCTATTTGAGGAGTGGTGGCTCGACCACCTGCGAACCCATTCTGCCCCGAAGCTTCGCGATGACTTGCCGGAGGTATTCGTGCATGGCCATTGCCATCAAAAGGCATTGGGCGTGATATCGCCCACGATTGCAGCCATTGCATCAGTGGGGGCCAAGGCCCAGCTGATCGAATCGAGTTGCTGCGGCATGGCCGGAAGCTTCGGCTACGAGGCCAAGCATCTGACGGTGTCGTTGGCCATGGCCGAGGCGAGCCTGTTGCCGGCGGTACGCAGCGCGCCCGAGTCGGCGTGGATCGTGGCCGACGGGTTCTCGTGCCGCCACCAGATCGCCGACGGTGCAAGGCGCCGTGCCGTGCATGTGAGCCAGTTCATTGCGCACGCTCTTGGGGTTTCACCTTGATCGTGCACGTGTGATGCGATGGGGCCGGCCATAGGATAATCCCCACATTCTTTCTACAGGTCATCTATGGATCCCCAACTTCGACAACAGGCCCTGGCGTATCACGAGAAGGGCAGCCCCGGAAAAATTTCGGTGACGCCCACCAAGCAGCTGGTCAATCAGCGCGACCTGGCATTGGCGTACTCGCCGGGTGTGGCGGCGGCCTGTGAGGAGATTGTTGCCGATCCTCTCAATGCGTTTCGGTACACCGCCCGCGGAAACCTCGTCGCAGTGATCACCAACGGCACCGCCGTGCTTGGCCTTGGAAATATTGGGCCATTGGCGGCCAAGCCGGTGATGGAAGGCAAGGCAGTGCTCTTCAAAAAGTTTGCGGGCATTGACGTGTTTGATATCGAGATCAATGAGCTCGATGTCGACCGGATTGTGGATGTGATCGCAGCCCTTGAGCCGACCTTCGGCGGGGTGAATCTGGAAGACATCAAAGCACCCGATTGTTTTTATGTGGAGCGCAAGCTTCGCGAGCGCATGAAGATCCCCGTCTTTCATGATGACCAGCACGGCACGGCGATTGTGGTCGGTGCAGCCATCGTGAATGGCTTAAAGGTGGTCGGCAAAGACATCAAGCACGTGAAGCTGGTGGTCTCGGGAGCAGGTGCTGCAGCCCTGGCGTGTCTGGACCTGCTGCTGGATCTTGGGCTTCCGCGTGAAAACATCTGGGTCTCGGATTTGGCCGGCGTGGTCTACGAGGGCCGCAAAGAACTGATGGATCCCGAAAAGGCACGGTTTGCACAAAAGACCGATGCCCGCGCTTTAGGCGACATCATTGCCGATGCTGATATTTTTTTGGGCTTGTCTGCCGGCGGTGTTTTAAAGCCCGAGATGGTGGCCAAGATGGCCAAGAGTCCGCTGGTGTTTGCATTGGCCAACCCAACACCCGAGATTCTGCCGGAAGAGGTCAAAGCCGTGCGCAACGACGCGATCGTCGCCACGGGGCGCACCGACTATCCGAATCAAGTGAACAACGTGTTGTGCTTTCCGTTTATCTTTCGTGGTGCGCTTGATTCGGGTGCGACCACGATTACCCGACAGATGGAATTGGCAGCCGTGCACGCGGTTGCTGAATTGGCCCGGGCAGAGCAAAGTGAGGTGGTCTCGGCCGCCTACGGCACCGGTAATCTCTCGTTTGGCCCCGAGTACTTGATCCCCAAGCCGTTCGATCCTCGACTGATCACCAAGATTGCACCGGCGGTGGCCAAGGCCGCGGAAGACAGTGGCGTGGCCACTCGGCCGATCAGAGACTATGACGGCTACGTCGATCGCCTGCGTGAGTTTGTTTACGTCTCAGGCAACTTTATGAAGCCCATCATCTCGGAGGCGAAGCGCGTTCCGAAGCAACGTATCGTGTATGCCGAGGGCGAAGATGAGCGGGTGCTGCGTGCTGTTCAGGAAGTCGTTGATGAGAAGCTTGCTTTCCCGGTAGTGATTGGCCGGCCTGCCGTGGTGAAGCAACGGATCGAACGCTACGGGCTTCGGCTCTGGGCCGGTGTCGATTTTGAAATCATCAACCCTGAATCCGACGATCGGTACCGCCAGTACTACGAGACCTATCATCAGATGACCGAGCGCAAAGGGGTTACGGCGCAATACGCCAAGCTGGAGATGCGGCGAAGAAATACGCTGATCGGAGCCATGATGGTGCACCTGGGCGATGCCGACGGGATGATCTGCGGCACCTTTGGCAGTTATGGGCTGCATCTGGATTACGTAGATCAGGTCTTGGGCCATGCGGCCGGTGGTAAGACCTATGCCGCAATGAATTTGTTGATTCTCCCAGGCCGTACTGTTGCGATTGTGGATACCCATGTCAATGAGGATCCGACAGCAGAGATGCTTGCTGAGATCACGCTCATGGCGGCTAATGAGTTGCAGCGCATTGGCATGACCCCCCGCGTTGCATTGCTCTCGCACTCCAACTTCGGGGGCAGCCGCGCCCCGAGTGCTGTCAAAATGCGTCAAGCACTCGAGCTCGTGCAGGCCCAGCGGCCGGACTTGAACATCGATGGTGAGATGCACGGCGATGTTGCGCTTGATCAGGAGTTGCGTCAGCTGATCATGCCGCGCTCTACGCTTCAGGGCGAGGCGAATCTCTTGGTGATGCCGAATATGGATTCGGCCAACATCTCTTACAACCTGCTGAAAGTATCTGCCGGCAACGGCATTGCAGTGGGGCCTATTCTTCTGGGCTGCAAGTCGCCGGTCACGATTCTTACCTCATCGGCTACGGTCCGACGCATTGTGAACATGACGGCACTCACGGTGCTGTCGGCCACCAGTGGAAAGCCGTAAGCCCGAATCCTGTACCGAGTTGTTTTGGGTATTCACTGCCATGGCCCTTCAGGGCTTTGGCGGTGTATTGCCGGTCGCGGAGCGGGTGCTCGTTCATGAGCGCCAATGGATGGGCCAAAAAGAGTTTGTCGAGACCTTAGCGATTGCTCAGGCCCTCCCGGGGCCGAACATCATCAACATGTCGCTCATGGTGGGCGATCGGCATTTCGGGGCGCGGGGCGCTGCCGCCGCGATCGCGGGCATGCTCGTGGTGCCGATGATGGTGGTGCTGTGCGTGGCCGCCGTGTACCAGACCTTTGCCGATCGCGATGTGGTCAAGGGCATGCTGCTGGGCATGGGCGCAACGGCGGTGGGCCTGATCGGTGGCATGGCGCTGCGGCTCGTGCGCACGCAGGGGGGCTATCGATGGGGCTGGGTCTTCGGTGCGATGACATTTGTTGCCATGGCGGTGGCCCATATGAAGCTTGCATGGGTGCTTTTGCTGTGTGGCTTGCCGTCGTTTCTGGTGCGCTACTGGCAGCGTCGCAAGGGTCATTCTGCTCGCGGACCGGGCGGGGCCGCCCCAGAATTGTGAGCGGGTGCAATGGTTCTTGATCTCTTCGTTTATTTTTTGCTGTTGTCGTTGTTGGCCACGGGAGGTGCAATCACGCTGGCCCCTGAGATGCACCGATACATCGTGGGCGAGATGGGCTGGTTGACCGACGCCCAGTTCACGGCATCGATTGCGATTGCGCAGGCATCGCCGGGGCCGAACCTGCTTTTCGTGACGGTGATGGGCTGGCAGGCTGCCGGGGTCTGGGGAGCGTTGGCAACGACGGTGGGCGTGTTGTTGCCCTCGGCCATCTTGGTGGTGATGGTCAATCGATGGAGCCACTCTCGTGCAGACGCTGTCTGGGTGAAGGCAGTCAAAGAGGGCCTGGCACCCGTAGTGATCGCCTTAATGTTGGCGACCACATGTGTCTTGTCCGAGGCATGGGTCGATCAGCCGCGCGTATTGTTCTTGGTGGTAGTGGCGATGATGGTCAGTGCACTCACGCGGATCGCACCCGTGTTGATGATTGCTGCCGGTGCAGTGATTGGCGCACTAGGGGTGTTGTAAACGGTTATGTGATCGGGCCTCTCGCGCACATGCCACGTTTATCGCGTCTTTAAAACTCACCGCAACGAAGTGCGATGGCCGAGAGCACCACGGTAGCGGCTGTTTCTGTGCGCAGGATGCGCGGTCCGCAGGCCACACCGATAAATCCCGAGCGCTGAAGAAGCGCCTCTTCCGCGTCGCTCCATCCGGCTTCAGGGCCGATCATGAATGTGATGTCACCTTGCATCGGGGCGGTGGAGAGTTGGACCGTTGCGAACGGGTCGAGCAGCCAGCCCGTTTTGGGGCCCGCATGATGCGCCCACTCAGCGATCACATCCGCTAAGCGCATCACGGCCAAGACGTCGGGCACATGGTTTCGCCCACACTGGGCAGCCGCCGATGCTGCTATCGACTGCCAATGGTGCAGCCGCTTTTTTGCCCGCGTCTCGTCGAGCTTCAGCACGCTGCGTTCTGCTGCAAGGCCGATGATGCGTGCTGCGCCGAGTTCCGTGGCTTTCTGAACCACCCAGTCCATCTTGTCGCCGGTGCATAGGGCCTGAACCACAGTGGTCGTGACCGGCGATTCTCGGCGCACCTCTGAGACAGAATCGATCTGGACTTGGGTCGCGGCCCGATCTGCGTTGACGATCCTGGCGCTCCCTTCCAGGCCTTGCCCATTGAACAGGGTAAGGGCATCGCCAACCTCCAGCCGCAGCACTGAGATGAGGTGGTGGCTGGCCTCGGCCGACAGGGTGACGGGGCCGGTCGCTAATGGGGTATGGAGGACGCGGGGGGTCATGGCATTGGGCCAGGTTTGGGTACGGGACGGCCTCTATTGAAGAGTAAAATTCAGGGTTTTCCCAATTCTGATTGGGGGTAGTTCAGACGGCTAGGTGCGGCGTTGATGGGATTCACGCAATAGCGTTAAGTCGGTCTTAACTATCGAATCAAGAAACATGACTTTAACTTAACTATCGTAAACCCTAAATTGGGGGGTCTCTTGTTCAACCCCCACCTTTGGAAGCGCCAACATGCAATTTCCTGCCACTGAACTCCCCGCCCAATCCACTGCAATGGCCAATGCCATCCGCGCTCTTTCCATGGATGCCGTGCAGAAGGCCAACTCGGGACATCCCGGAATGCCGATGGGGATGGCGGAGATGGCAGTGGCGCTCTGGTCGTGCCATCTGAAGCACAACCCTACGAACCCCAACTGGGCGGACCGTGATCGCTTCGTCGTGTCCAACGGCCATGGTTCGATGCTGCTCTACAGTCTTTTGCACCTGGCAGGCTATGACCTGCCGATTGAAGAGCTGAAAAACTTTCGTCAACTGCATTCCAAGACACCGGGCCACCCGGAATACGGCATGACGCCGGGCGTGGAGACGACCACAGGCCCCTTAGGCCAGGGCATTACTAATGCGGTGGGCCTGGCATTGGCGGAGCGTTTGCTCGCGGCTGAATTTAACAAGCCTGGCTACGACATCGTGGACCACAACACCTATGTGTTTTTGGGTGATGGCTGTCTGATGGAAGGCATCTCGCACGAGGCATGCTCGCTGGCGGGGGTCTGGGGTTTGTCCAAACTCATCGCCCTGTACGACGACAACGGCATCTCGATCGACGGTCAAGTCGATTCCTGGTTTCGTGATGACACCCGCAAGCGGTTCGAGGCCTACGGCTGGAACGTGATCGGCCCAGTCGATGGTCACGATGCCAAAGCCGTAAGCAGAGCTCTGGATCAGGCCCGCACCTGGGCAGCCAAAGGCAACGCAGGCCGCTTTGCGCCAACGATGATCATTTGCAAGACACAGATCGGGAAGGGCTCGCCCAATCGTGTGGGCACGGCTAAAGCCCACGGTGAGGCGCTAGGCGACGAGGAAATCAAACTCACGCGGGCGGCCATCGACTGGCCCCATGCGCCGTTTGAGGTGCCCTCCGATGTGCGGTCAGCCTGGAGCGCGAAAGCCAGCGGCGCAGAGCGAGAGGCCAAGTGGAATGCACTGTTTGCCGACTACGCCAAGTCGTATCCCGCCGAAGCTGCCGAGTTCACGCGCCGCATGAAGGGCGACTTGCCGAAGGATTTCGATAAAAAAACCCAGAGCATGATTGAGCGTTTCGTGTCGGAAAACCTGACCGTGGCCTCGCGAAAGGCGTCACAGCTGGTGCTCGACGACATGGGCCCACGCACCCCCGGAATGCTTGGAGGCTCGGCCGATCTCACCGGATCAAACCTCACCAACTGGAAGGGTGTAGCCTCATTACGTGTCAATGCAAAAGGTGAACTGACACCGGGCGACCACATCAATTATGGTGTGCGCGAGTTTGGTATGGCCGCCATCATGAATGGTATTGCCTTGCATGGCGGGTTTATTCCTTACGGTGGCACGTTCTTAACGTTTTCGGACTACAGCCGCAATGCCATTCGTATGGCTGCGCTCATGAAGATTCGGGTGATCCATGTCTTCACCCACGATTCGATCGGCTTGGGAGAAGATGGTCCCACACACCAGCCGGTGGAGCATCCGTCGTCGTTGCGTCTCATCCCCAACCTGCATGTCTGGCGTCCAGCTGATGCGGTGGAAACTGCCGTGGCCTGGACATCGGCCATGACGCGTCGTGATGGACCTTCGGCGTTATTGCTGTCGCGCCAGAATCTGGCTCCCCAGGTCTGCGATGCCAAGATGGCTACAGACATCGCGAAAGGCGGGTATGTGTTGGCTGGCGATGCGCGGCCGCAGGTGGTGTTGATGGCGACCGGGTCCGAAGTCGGTATTGCCATGCAGGCCGCCGGCAAACTGCGCGAACAAAAGATTCGTGTACGGGTTGTATCGATACCCTCGACCACCGTGTTTGATCAGCAGACACCGCAGTACAAAGCATCGGTCTTGCCCGACGGTGTGCCCCGCGTAGCGGTGGAGGCCGGTGTGACCGACTTCTGGTGGAAGTATCAGCCCGAGGCGGTGTTGGGCCTTGACCGCTACGGTGAGTCGGCTCCTGCCGGTGAGTTGTTTAAGTACTTCGGTATCACGGTGGATGAATTGGTGGCCACTGCCAACGCGGTGCTGTAATTTTTTTTACGTGTATTTCATCAGGAGAGTATTGCAATGACGATCAAGGTCGCGATTAACGGATATGGCCGTATTGGCCGCAATGTGCTGCGTGCACACTACGAAAATGGCAAGAAACACGGTATTCAGATCGTGGCCATCAACGATCTTGGCGATCCCCAAACCAATGCCCACCTAACCCGTTACGACACTGCCCACGGCAAGTTCCCCGGAACGGTAGCTGTTGACGGTGACACCATGGTGGTCAACGGCGACCGTATCCGCGTGTTGGCCAACCGCAATCCCGCTGAGTTGCCTTGGGGCGAGCTCGGTGTCGATGTGGTGATGGAGTGCACGGGGTTCTTCACCAGCAAAGAAAAGGCATCGGCACACCTAAAGGGTGGCGCCAAGAAGGTGATCATCTCGGCACCCGGTGGTAAAGATGTTGATGCCACCGTGGTGTTCGGCGTAAATCAGGGCGTGTTGAAGTCAAGCCACACCGTGATCTCCAACGCATCATGCACGACCAACTGCTTGGCGCCGGTCGCGAAAGTGCTTCACAACAACCTCGGCATTGAGAGTGGGCTCATGACTACGATCCATGCCTACACCAATGACCAGGTACTGACCGATGTTTATCACGAAGACCTGCGGCGCGCCCGCTCGGCCACCATGTCGATGATCCCCACGAAGACGGGTGCCGCCGCAGCGGTAGGGTTGGTATTGCCCGATTTGAACGGCAAGCTTGACGGCTTTGCTATGCGCGTACCGACCATCAATGTGTCTGTGGTCGACCTGACCTTTGCTTCGAAAAAAGCCACCAGCGTCGATGAAGTGAACGCCATGATGAAGGCTGCCGCAGACGGTGAACTTAAAGGCGTGCTGGGGTACAACACGGACCCGTTGGTGTCGATTGATTTTAATCACGACCCGCGATCATCGATTTTCGACTCGACCCAGACACGGGTCTCGCCCGACGGCAAATTGGTGAAGATTCTGTCGTGGTACGACAACGAGTGGGGCTTCTCGAACCGCATGTTGGACACCACGATTGCATTGATGTCGGCCAAGTAAGCCTGCCCCACTACCCACTACGCCTCTGTGCTGAAAGCCACGCCATCGTGAACACACCCCGCGCCACCAAGATCGTGGCTACCCTCGGCCCGGCCACGTCGTCGGCCGAGATGATCGAACGACTGATTGCTGCGGGGGTCAATGTGGTGCGCATGAATTTCTCGCACGGCACCGCCGAAGACCACAAAGAGCGCGCCGCCTTTGTGCGTGCAGCGGCTGAGAAACTCGGCAAAGACGTGGGCATCCTGGTGGACCTTCAGGGGCCGAAGATTCGGGTCGGAAAGTTTGCCAATGGGAAGGTTCAGCTGCCTGTGGGCGCGACATTCATCTTTGATATTGGCTGCGAGCTAGGAGATGAGAAGCGTGTGGGCCTGGATTACAAAGAGTTGGTGAACGATGTCTCCCCAGGGGACACGTTACTGCTCAACGATGGCCAGATGTCGATGAAGGTTGACCGCGTCACGGCATCGACCATCGAGTGCACGGTTCTGGAGGGCGGCGTGCTGTCCGACCGCAAAGGCATCAATCGCCAAGGCGGTGGCCTCTCGGCCCCGGCGCTCACCGATAAAGACATTGCCGATATTCACACTGCGGCGGAGATGGATGCCGATTTTCTTGCGGTCTCGTTTCCCAAAGATGGCAGCGACATGCACCTGGCCAAGCGGCTGATGCAGGCCGCCGGTGGCCGTGCGGCTACGGTGGCCAAGATCGAGCGTGTCGAGGCGATTGAAAACCTGCAAGACATCATTGACGCGTCGGATGCCATCATGGTGGCCCGTGGCGATCTTGCTGTGGAGGTTGGGGATGCAGCGGTACCCGCATTGCAAAAGCGCATGATCCGCATGGCCCGCGCATCGAACAAAGTGACCATCACGGCCACCCAGATGATGGAGTCGATGATCAACTCTCCGGTGCCCACCCGCGCCGAGGTCTCCGACGTGGCCAATGCGGTCTTGGATGGCTCGGATGCCGTGATGCTGTCGGCCGAGACGGCAGCGGGAAGCTTTCCCATTCAGACGGTGCAGGCGATGTCACGCATCTGCATCGAGGCCGAGAAATCGGATCCGATCGTGCTGGAGTCTGCTCTACTGGATCGGCAATTCAATCGGGTGGACCAATCGATCGCCATGGCATCACTGTTCACCGCCCGTCACCTTCAGGTGAAGGCGATCGTGGCCCTGACCGAGTCAGGTTCGACGGCGTTGTGGATGTCGCGTCTGAATTCTGGTGTGCCCATTTACGCGCTGACGCCTGTGAAGGCCAGCCGCGGCAAAATGGCGCTTTACCGCGATGTCACCCCTGTGTTTTTTGATTACAACTCGCGCGAGCGTGAAGAAGTCTTGCGTGAGGCCGAGCAGCGTCTGGTCGATGAGGGCATTGTGTCGTCGGGCGATCTGATGGTTATCACCATTGGCGAACCGGTGGGCCAGTCGGGCGGCACCAACACCATGAAGATTGTGCGCGTTTCGGCGGCCCCCCGTTCAGGATCCAAAGCCCTGTCAAATCTGAGCCTAGACCTTCGACGCTAATTCTTAAAGTACATCCCGTTACAAGAAAAAAGGAGACCACTATGCCTTTGGTATCGATGAGACAACTGCTGGACCACGCCGCCGAGAACGGCTACGGCATCCCTGCATTCAACGTGAACAATCTGGAGCAGGTCCAGGCCATCATGGAAGCTGCCGCGGAAGTCGATGCGCCGGTGATCATGCAGGGCTCAGCCGGCGCACGAAAGTATGCAGGCGAGCCGTTTTTGAAGCATCTGATTCAGGCTGCGGTCGAGGCCTATCCGCACATTCCCATCGTGATGCACCAAGACCATGGGCAGAGCCCCGATGTCTGCAAGGGTGCGATTGCACTTGGTTTTTCAAGTGTGATGATGGACGGATCGCTTGAAGCGGACGGCAAAACGATTGCAAGCTACGACTACAACGTGGATGTGACCAAAAAGGTCGTGGAGATGGCCCATGCCACCGGCGTGACGGTTGAAGGAGAGCTGGGCTGCCTTGGTTCGCTGGAGACCATGAAGGGCGATAAAGAAGACGGCCATGGCACTGACTCCACCATGACCCGCGAACAGCTGTTGACCGATCCCGAGCAGGCGGCTGATTTTGTGAAGCGTACGCAGCTCGATGCATTGGCCATTGCAATTGGTACCAGTCATGGTGCTTATAAATTCACGCGCAAGCCCACGGGCGATATTCTGGCCATTGATCGCATCAAAGAGATCAATAAACGCATTCCGAATACGCACCTCGTGATGCACGGTTCATCGTCGGTGCCGCAAGACATTCTGGAAGAAATTCGCAAGTACGGTGGTCAGATCAAAGAGACGTATGGCGTCCCCGTAGAGGAGATTCAAGAGGCCATTAAGTTCGGCGTGCGAAAGGTGAACATTGATACCGATATTCGGTTGGCTATGACTGCCGCGATCCGCAAGGCCATGGCGGAGGATCCTTCCAAGTTTGATCCCCGCGATTTTTTAAAGCCTGCCCGTGCCGCAGCCAAAAAGATCTGTATGGACCGTTATGTCCAATTTGGTGCGGCAGGACAAGCCAGTAAAATCAAAGCAGTCCCGCTTTCCGAGATTGCGGCCCGTTACAAATCAGGTGCCTTGGCGCAGATGGTCAATTAATGTCCGCTTTATTGCAGTCTTCTCTTCGCACCTTGCCGTTGATATCGCGCGGCAAGGTGCGCGACATTTATGCAGTCGGTGATGACAAGTTGCTCATGATCACCACCGATCGTTTGTCCGCATTCGATGTGATCATGAGCCGGCCGATTCCCGAAAAGGGCGTGGTCTTAAATCGGCTCACCGATTTCTGGTTTTCCCGTCTGGGCCACATCGTGCCCAACCACCTCACCGGTATTGATCCGGAATCGGTGGTTGACGAATCTGAAGTCGATCAGGTTCGTGGCCGGGCAGTGGTGGCCAAACGGCTAACACCCGTGCCCGTTGAGGCGGTCGTGCGCGGCTATCTGATTGGTTCCGGCTGGAAGGACTATCAGGCCACCGGCAGCGTCTGCGGAATCGCATTGCCCAAGGGCCTGGCTCAGGCCGCAAAGTTGCCTGAACCTATCTTCACGCCTGCCCACAAGGCAGAGATGGGTGCCCATGATGAAAACATTTCGTTTGATCAGATGTGTACCCAGGTGGGCCGAGAGCTTGCCGAGAAGATCCGTACGGTGAGCCTTCAGCTCTACCAAGAGGCCAGCAGTTATGCGGCCGAGCGGGGCATCATCATCGCCGACACGAAATTTGAGTTTGGCCTTGATGCATCCGGCACCCTTCACCTGATGGATGAAGTTCTGACTGCGGACTCATCACGATTCTGGCCTGCCGATGAATACCGTGAGGGCATCAGTCCGCCAAGTTTTGATAAGCAGTTTGTGCGCGATTACCTGGAAACTCTGGACTGGGATAAGGCGCCTCCGCCGCCCATGCTGCCCGATCACGTGGTCGAGCGCACCGCGGCCAAATACCGCGAGGCGTTGTTTCGGATTGCAGGCGTGCGGCTACCTGTCGTGGGCGTGGTCATGGGCTCTCAATCCGACTGGGAGGTGATGAAACACGCGGTCGCCATTCTTGATCAGTTCGGCATTCCGCATGAGGCCCGAGTAGTCTCGGCCCACCGTATGCCGGATACGCTGTATGCCTACGCCGAAGCGGCTCAGGCTCGGGGCCTGCGCGGGATCATTGCGGGTGCGGGCGGCGCGGCGCATCTGCCGGGCATGTTGGCGGCCAAGACCACGGTACCGGTGTTTGGCGTGCCGGTGCCATCGAAATACCTTCGGGGTGAAGACTCTCTCTATTCGATTGTGCAGATGCCCAAAGGGGTTCCGGTCGCCACATTTGCTATCGGCGAGGCGGGTGCTGCAAACGCCGCGTTGCATCTGATCGCGACCTTGGCCTGTGAAGATGAACAGCTGCGTGATCGACTTGCTGCGTTTCGTGTACAGCAGACACAGGCAGCACATTCGATGAATGCCGCCTTAGGCGCTGGATCGCCTACGTAAGCGCCTCTGTCATGATTGGGTTGTTAGGGGGCGGGCAGCTCGGCCGCATGATGATTCAGGCGGCCCATCGCCTCGGCGAGCGCGTGTCAATGATTGACCCGGATCCTCATGGTCCGGCTGCGCAGCTCGCCGACCGGGTGATCGTGGCGCCCTATGACGATTTTGATGCCTTGAATCAGCTTGCCGATCGCGCCAAAGTCTTTACCACCGAGTTTGAAAATGTACCGGCCGAGTCACTGCGGTTTCTGTCCAAGTTCGGCCCCACCATGCCCGATGCATCAAGCGTGGCGATTGCCCAGGATCGGATTGACGAAAAGCGATTCATTGCATCGACCGGAGTCGAGGTTGCGCCGCACGCAGTGATTACGCGGGCTGAGGATTTCGAGGACCTCTCTTCGGGTCTTTTCCCGGGGCTTTTGAAATCTGCCCGCCTGGGGTACGACGGAAAAGGTCAGCACAAGGTCCACGATATTGCCCAGGCTCGGAGGGCCTGGACAGCGATGGGTTCGGTGCCATGCGTATTGGAAAAACTGTTGCCGCTTGAGCGCGAGATTTCTGTCATTTGCGCGCGTGACAGTGCCGGCATGATTTCCGTGTTTCCGGTGGGTGAGAACACGCACCGCAACGGTATCCTCGCCGTGACCCAGGTACCCGCCCGAATTTCGGACCCACTGGCGGAGCGTGCCCGAGAGGCCGCCCACACTATTGTGCAGGCCATGAACTATGTGGGTGTGCTGTGTGTGGAATTTTTTGTATTGGGCGGTGAGAAGCTGGTCGCCAATGAAATGGCCCCGCGGCCGCACAACAGCGGCCACTATTCGATTGAGGCCTGCACGGCCAGTCAATTCGATCAGCAGGTGTTGATCTGTGCGCAACGGCCTCTGGCCGAGGTGGCATTGACGTCTCCTGCAGTGATGTTGAACGTGCTGGGCGACAGCTGGTTTAAACACTCGGAGTCACCGGTCGAGCCGGATTGGGACGCAGTACGTGCGTTGCGCGGTGTACACCTTCATCTGTACGGAAAATCTGAACCGCGCGTGGGACGCAAGATGGCCCACGTGACCTGCCTTGGCGAGACGCTCGCAGAGGCCCGCCGTCGCGCCGAAGTGGTGGCCGACATTTTGGGCCTGGATGTTGGCAACGCCTTGGCCTGATTGCGCTTGCGCGTCTGCGACGTCCGACTCACGATGCCTGCATGTTTAGATTCCGCAACACCCGAGGCGATTGATCGTGCGGCGGATAGGTTGCATGCAGGCAGCCTGGTGGCTTTTCCGACCGAAACGGTCTATGGCCTGGGCGCAGATGGATTAAATCCCCAAGCGGTTCAGAAGATATTTGCAGCCAAAGGCCGTCCTGCTGATCATCCTCTGATTTTGCATGTCGCCGCGCGTGCGCGCGCGAAAACGTTGGCGGCCGAGTGGCCGACGGAGGCCGATCGCTTGGCGCAAGCGTTTTGGCCTGGACCGCTGACCTTGATTTTGAAGCGTGCCGCACACGTGCCTGATGCTGTGACCGGAGGCCAAGATACCGTTGGTGTACGCATGCCCGCGCATCCTGTAGCCATCGCCTTGCTTTCGGCGTTTGAGCGCATCGGAAGTGGTGTGGTTGCAGCGCCGTCGGCCAATCGTTTTGGTGGTGTTAGTCCAACCCGGGCCAGTGATGTGGCGCAAAGCTTAGGCGATCGATTGGACGATGCTGACATTATTCTGGACGGTGGCGATTGCGCGGTCGGCGTGGAGTCCACGATCGTGGATCTTTCCGGCGAACAACCCCGCATTCTTCGGCCGGGCGGTGTGTCACGCACAGAGATTGAGTGCGTACTCGATGCACCGTTGGCCACGGGCCCATCGGTGCGAGATGCGACGGTACCAAGGGTGTCGGGCTCACTGGAGAGTCATTACGCACCGAGTGCAAACACACTTCTTGTCAACCGCTCAGAGTTCTTGAGTGCCGTAGCGCGTTGCCGTGAGGCAGGCGTGCACGCGCCCCCAACGACCGTGTGTCTGGTGATGGATCCATCACTTATCGTGGCGTTAAGCGCCTTGCCCGGTATGACCTGTATGCGTATGCCCGGAGATCCTGCAGGCTATGCCCACGATCTTTATGCGCGATTACATGATGCGGATCGCCTGGCGCCGGAGTGGATTGTGATTGAAAGGCCGCCGAGCGATGCAGCCTGGGAGGCTGTAGTGGACCGGCTTACCAGGGCGTCTGCCTGATCGCTTAGTACACGGTCTTCGCGCAGAGGCTCGGCATCTTGCCAAAAAAGGTTTTGGCCAAAGCGGCGCGTGCACTGAGCTCGGGTGGGCTTGTTGTGTTTCGGGGTACCGCCCAGATGCTGTCCGGGAAATAGGGGTCGTCGCGCCAGCGAGGGATCAGGTGCCAATGCATGTGTGCCACCTGATTGCCTAGGCTGGCGTGATTGATTTTGTCGGGATGCAGCGTATCGCGCATCTCGTTCTCAATCGCGATCAGCAACTTAAAGAGCTGCTCACGTTCGGGCTTGGCCAAGGCAGTGAGTTCTACGCAATGCCGATTCAGAATGAGCCGCACGTAGCCTGGCAGGTTGATATCGTCTACCGCGACCAACCGCCAGAAGGCGCCTCGCCACAGAAGCCGGCCACCATCACCCGTACACAGTGGGCAGTTGTCGTGCGGGGCGGAAGAGGGCTCCTCGCGCCGCTCGCCAAGAAAGAGTGATAGCGAACTCATGGTTATTTCCCTGAACAGTGGCCGCCGGTTGAGGCCTCGCCACTGCCAAGTGCGAACGGTGCAGGTTCGATGCGTGGATGGCCCAGTAACCGGTAGTCTACGCTGATCAGACCGAGGAACAGACACCAAAAAAGAATAACGCCGCGTGTCATGCGATGCCTGCCTTCTGACGTGCCTTCACACCAACGATTGAACCTAGAAATGCAAATACAAACCAGAGCCATCCGTGCACACTGGCCGACGCAACACCCCCTAGGTAGGCGCCCACGTTGCATCCGTAGGCCAGGCGCGAGCTGTACCCCATGAGTAATCCCGCGAAGATGCTGATGGCCAGCGCTGAGGCACGGGGCCAGGCTTTGAGGTGAAAGTCTTTTTTGGACCAGCGGCTCGCGACCAAGGCACCCCACAGTAAACCGATGTTGGTGACGGAGGTGACATCCCACAGAATCGGCTCAAGAAGTCGTTCTGCGTGGGGTGTGATGCCCCAGAAGCTGTCGTGGCTCAGATCGCCACCTGCAGCTGTAAAAAGCTTGGCGCCCCAAAGGCCCAACCCATACACGATGCCCCAAGGCTGACCGGCCACCACGAGGTGCACGGCATACAGCAGGGCAATCGCAATCGCGCCCCATAGCCAGCGTTGAGGCGCGCCGGGAATGGGCCGTCCGGTGCGTCTTGCGTGGCGTACAGCAACGGCGTAACTGATCACCGCGACGAGAACGCAGAGTGCCAATGTGATCGTCAGCGCTGTGTTCAGCCCGTAGATTTCGACAAGATCAAGAGGCTCGGATGCCTCGTGCCAGCCGAGGGCCTCCAGTGGACCGCCCAGTGCTGCCCAGTCTGCTTGATGGGATGCACCCACGAAACTGCCGGCGATAAATGCTGGCAACACGACCCATGATGTCGGGGAAGAGGCCCCTGCTTTGTAGAGCGTTCCAGAGCCGCAGCCATCGGCCAGTTGCATAGCAAATCCAAAGGCCACACTACCAATGATGAGCGCCCAGGTGATCGGTGCGACTGCCCCACTGATTTCATCGGCATAAAACGTGAGCAGCGGAAAGGCCAGCACGGCACAAAGGGCCATCAGCACCATCTGCCCAATCATGCCCCAGGGGTCTCTGGAGACCAGCAGGTTACGCCATCCGGTGGTGAATCCGAAGCGGGCCGCACTTAAGGCGGCACCAAAGCCAAGGCCGAGCAGGAGCAAGAATCCCGCGCGCCAGCCGGCGATCCAGGTCAGCACCGCCCAGCCTACAAGCGGCGGCAAGAGCAAGAATACGCGATGCATTAGTTTTTCAGGTTCGAGATGGCCTGCTTGAGCTGATCGCCCAGCACCTTTGCGCGTGACGGTTCGTTATCCATCGGCTGGCGTGATGTGGACCATCCGACAGCAGAGTCGGGGTACATACGCACATTGGGATGCTGAAGCATTTCAGAAAGTACGAACCAGGTGGTTGCGCTCCAGTGCCCCGTATTGCAAAACGTCACCACATCTCGGTCGGGCACCATTCCCGCGCCCTTGGCCAACGCCTGCAATTCGGTACGTTCCAGAAGTTTGCCTGTATTGAGCTGAAACCATTCCTCGTGATCAAAATGTTTTGCGCCCGGTAACGTTCCGGCACGTGCAGCAGAAGAATGTTTTTCAGCGCCGGTGAAATAGTCCTCAGGGCGGCTGTCGGTGAGCAGTAATTTTCCGCTGCGGTTGGACTTGAGTTCCTGTGCTAATGAGGCAGTGGTGGGAATCTGGCGGCGATCCAGTCGCACTTGAAACGCGGAGGGTGTGACACGCGCCGGTCCGGTCTCGATGGGGTACTTCAGTGCGCCCCAGGCGCCAAAGCCGCCATCCAGTATCGAGATCTTTTGCACGCCGGCCAGTTTAAGCGTCCAGTAAAAACGGGCAGCGCCGCCAAAGTCGCTGGGATCGGCGCCCGTGTGTGCAATGACAACGTGGCTGGACGGTGTGATGCCCCACTGTTGAAACAGGTTCGTAAGCTCTTTGTCAGAGGGTACCTTGCCCGGGTTGGACTCCGGGCCGCGGATACTCGAGTAAGGCGCTGCGACGGCGCCCGGGATGTGGCCGGCAGCGTAGTTCGGTGTTTTTCCATCGCCTTGCGTGAGCTCGCGGATATCGAGCACCAGCACAGAGCGGCGTTCAATGGCGGCTTTTAATTCTGCTGGCGTGATCAGTGGGTTGGCCGCGTGGGCAGCGGACGGCGCAGCGGCGACCGCAAATGCCATCACAAGGCTGGCAAGGCAACTCAGCGCGAGCGCATGCAGCCGAGTGCCCGCGCGAAGGAAAAGGGTGTGCGTCAACGTCATGATGAAATCTGTAAAAATGAGTTTGCGGCGCCCAGGTGGGCAGCGCGTTGATGTGGCCGCAAAGGATACGTGAAAAGATCATCAGTCTTTTGCGCTAACGATGAAAACCTTTTTCCATTTTTGAATAAGGATTGGCCATGCAAAACGAGGTTGCCATTCTGGGTGGTGGCTGTTTCTGGTGCCTGGAGGCCGTTTTTCAGCGGCTCAAAGGCGTGCAGTCCGTCGTGTCAGGCTACATGGGTGGCCACGTGGAGTCTCCCACCTACGCCCAGGTCTGTGAGAAGACCACTGGCCACGCCGAGGTGGTGCGCATTGTGTTCGATTCCGCGCAGATCAGCTATCGGCAGCTGCTCGATGTGTTTTTTGCAATTCACGATCCCACGACACCCAATCGTCAGGGCCACGACATTGGTCCGCAATACCGGTCGATGATTTTTGCAATGAGCCCAGAGCAGGCCGCTCAGGCGGAGATGGCGATGCGGGAACTCACCGGCCTAACGGCGCCGGTGGTGACCGAGTTGGTGCGCGTTGAGGATCCCGTGGCAGGGCCCATCGCCCACCGTTTTTTTGCGGCCGAGGCAGAGCATCAGAATTATTTTCGTGATCACCCTTGGCAGGGGTACTGCATGGCTGTGGTGGCCCCCAAAGTGGCCAAGGCCGAGCAGCACTTTACGGCGCTAATCGCTCAATAGTCCATTGGGCAGGCCGACCGAATGTGGCCGTGGCGCGATAGCGTATGCGGTCGTGAAGCCGTGATGGTCGGCCTTGCCAGAACTCAAACATGTCCGGGGTGAGGCGATATCCGCCCCAGTGGCTCGGCCGTGGTGGATCGATGGACGACTCTTCCGGGAATGTCTCTTGAAGATTTTTTTGCCGAAGCTCGAGCCATTCACGGCTTGGAATGACTTCGCTCTGCGGAGAGGCCCAGGCCCCCAATTTGCTGCCTAATGGACGCGACCGAAAATACTCTTCCGACTCTTCCGGCGACACTTTTGCAACTTTTCCATCAATGCGGACTTGGCGCTCAAGTTCGGGCCAGAAAAAAACAAGGCTGGCATAGGGGTTGGCGGCAAGGGCCTGGCCTTTACGGCTGTCGTAGTTGGTAAAAAAGGTAACCCCGAGGTCGTCGATTCCTTTGATCAGCACAATGCGTGCCGAGGGCCGGCCATTGGGATCGATGGTGCATAACGTCATGGCGTTGGCCTCCAGCACTTCGGCGTTGAGCGCCTCTTGAAACCACTGCTCAAATTGTTGGGTAGGATTGGGATGCACATCGGTGATTTCGAGCGAGGCCTGGGCATAGTCTTTGCGTAGGTTCGCAATACGTTGCGGGTTTGACGTGGGGCTGCTCATGGCAATCTCCGAGAGTGATTCATGGGTGCGAGAACGGATTCAATGGCTTCGGCGACATTGAGCAGTTCAAGATCTTCTGCCCAACGGCCAACCAGCTGCAGTCCAACCGGAAGCGCTGGCGCGCCCTCGACAGGCGCTGCAAAGCCCGCCGGAATGGAGATGGCGGGAAGTCCGGCCATCGTGATCATGAAATTCGATGCGAGCCAATCAATATAGGTTTCCAGGGGCTGGCCATTGATTTCGGTAATGTAGGGCGTGTTCAGATCGAAGGGCAGCACCTGGTTGGTAGGCCCCGCAATTGCATCAAGCTGATGAGCATTCATGTAGTCGGTGAGTGCTGCACGCGCGACTCCTCGGATCTTTTGGGCATCGGTGATCTGCTGGGCATTGAGCAGCAGGCCCTGCTCAATGTTCCACACCACCGTGTCTTTCAATTGTGATTTGTGCTGTGCGTAGAGGTCGCTGAATTCGGCGACGAAATATTCACCACGCAGCGTAAGAAATGCGCTGCGCAGATCAGGAAGGTCTGGAAAACCAGGTACAAGCTCGATGTGCTGCATGCGCAGTTGATCTTCACAGCGCTGCATGGCATCGGTGACGGCGTGCTCCACGGGTAGTCCACCCCAGTCGGGGCACCATCCGATGCGCAGCCGTCGCCCCCGACGTTGGTCGGCGCGAGCCTTGCTCTGTTGGGTACGCAGTTCGACCCATTGTTGAAGGCTACGATCCGGCCTGCAGCCGAGGGGGTCGAAGATCGCAAGAAAGAGTTCGCGGGTGTCGTCGACCGATCGGCCCATAGGCCCCACCATCGACAGTGTGTTGAACGGATTGGCACCCGTCTGCAGCCGTGGGTCCAGATGGCTCGATGGTCGAAGGCCGGTCACGCCGCAAAAACTTGCGGGGTTGCGCAGTGAGGCGGCCAAGTCAGAGCCATCGGCAAGGCAGACCATTTCTGTGGCCAGGGCTACGGCGCCGCCGCCGGTGGAGCCGCCGCAGGTCCGATCAGGATCCCAGGGGTTTCGGGTCACGCCGAATACGGTGTTGAACGTCTGTGATCCGGCCGCGAACTCGGGCGTGTTGGATTTCCCGACCAGTAGGGCGCCCGCCCCACGGATACGCCTCACGATTTCGCTGTCGTTGGCAGGGACATGATCCTGAAAGAGAGGGCTGCCGAAAGTGGTGCGAATCCCTGCGGTCTCGAACATGTCTTTTGCGCAATACGGCATGCCGGCCAGCGGTCCCACGCTCGCCGAGGACTTTTTGCTTCGGCCTTTGGCCATCATGTTGTCCAGTTGGCGGGCTTCCTCCACGGCACGGTCCAGGCAGAGGGTCGGCAGTGCGTTGAGCCGGGGGTTTTGCCGGGTGATCCGGCCGATGTGGGCCTGCAAAAGCTCGCTGAAGGAGAGCTCCAGGCGGGCCAGTTGGCCGCGCAGTTGGGCGATGGAAGTGGACTTCATGCCCCTCATTTTAGGCGCTCCTAGGCGTTTGCCCGGGGCTCGAGGGGGCCCTGGCCTGGACTATTGTCGATACACTGTCTAGGACGTCAATTGATTGCTTTTATTAATTAATAAGTTTATTTCAATTGGACTCGCCTAAGAATCCGGCCTAGGATTTCGGTGTTCAGGCGGTTCTCGCAGGGCCCCTTTTCCTGCGGTAATGGCCTGGCACCGGTGCGACTTCGAATCCATTCGAGGTCTTTGTTGTTTAACTAAAGGAGATCGTTTCATGCCTCAACTCAAAGGTACGAAGACTCACCAGCATCTGAAGGATGCATTCGCAGGTGAGAGCCAAGCCAACCGTCGTTACCTGTACTTCGCGAACAAGGCCGACGTAGAGGGTTACACCGAAGTCGCCGCGCTGTTCCGCTCCACCGCAGAAGGTGAGACCGGCCACGCACATGGTCACCTGGATTACCTGGCACAAGTGGGCGACCCCGCCACCGACATGCCCATTGGTGACTCCGCATCGAACCTGAAGTCTGCTGTTGCTGGCGAGACCCACGAGTACACCGATATGTACCCGGGCATGGCCAAAGATGCACGTTCGGAAGGTTTCGACGAAATTGCCGATTGGTTTGAGACTCTGGCCAAGGCCGAGCGCTCGCACGCCAACAAGTTCCAGAAGGCACTCGAAGCTCTGGCTGCCTAAGCCTTAGTTTTCTGCTGTAACGACTGGAAAGCAGTTGATCTGCAGGGCCTCAGGCAGCTGGGGCTCTGTGGAGCACATGTTTCCCCTCCCACCCCTGGTTTAGAAAGAGTCTCTATGACGGTTCGTGAAGGTTCTTTGGAAGCGCCCACCCGGCATCCGATCGATTGGAAAAGCAAAGCGTTTTACGACGAGAAAGCCTGCTTCGACGAGATGGAGCGGGTGTTCGACATTTGCCACGGCTGCCGCCGATGCGTGAGCCTGTGCAATTCCTTCCCGCGGCTGTTCGACCTCATCGACGAGGGCCCCACGGGTGAGATGGACGGCGTCCCACGCGAGAAATATTGGGAAGTGGTGGACCAGTGCTACCTGTGCGATGTCTGCTACATGACCAAGTGCCCCTATGTACCGCCCCACCCGTGGAACTTGGATTTCCCGCATTTGATGCTGCGTGCCAAGGCCATTCAATTCAAAAAAGGTACACCTACCAAGTTTCGTGACACCACGTTGTCGAATACGGCAGCCAACGGAAAGCTGGCATCGATTCCAGTAGTGGTGCAGGCCGTCAACGCGTTGGCCAAGAATAAAACGGCACGTGGCATTGGTGAAAAAGTGCTGGGCGTGCACAAAGACGCCTGGCTGCCCGAGTTCGCCAGCAAGTCATTCGAAAAGACAGCGGCAACATCAAAAGCCCTGCCCGTCAAAGACGGCGCCAAGACCCCGGGTAAAGTCGCAATCTATTCCACCTGCTACGTGAATTGGAACGAGCCCGGCATCGGTCACGATCTGATCAAGGTGCTTGAGCACAACGAGATTCCTTATGTGGTGGTGGAAAAGCAGGCCTGCTGCGGCATGCCCAAGCTTGAGCTTGGCGATCTGGAGTCGGTGGAGCAGCTCGCCAAACAGAATCTTCCGGTGTTGGCAAAGCTTGCCCGCGAAGGCTACGCCATCGTGACGCCGATCCCGTCATGCACGCTGATGTTCAAGCAAGAGATTCCCTTGATGTTCCCGAATGATGCCGATGCCCAGGCGGTGAAGGCGGCCATGTTTGATCCGTTTGAGTATTTTGTCGGCCGCCAAAAAGACGGCCTGCTCAAGACGGACTTTAAGCAGGGCCTTGGCAATGTGTCGTATCACATCGCCTGCCACCTCCGTGTTCAGAACGTGGGTCAAAAAACCCGCGAAATGCTCGAGATGGTCCCCAACACTGCAGTCAACACGGTGGAGCGTTGCTCTGGCCACGCCGGCACCTGGGGTGTCAAGAAAGAATTCCACGAGATCGCCATGAAGATTGGCCGGCCCGTGTTTCGCCAGATGGGCGAGCACCCCAAGGCCAATGGCGGTCAAGGGGGTGCTCCTGATGTGGTGGCCTCGGACTGTCAGCTGGCGGGGCATCACATTGAGCAAGGCATGGCCGGTGCAGCCGATGGCAAGGTCGCCCATCCCTTGTCGCTGCTGGCACGGGCTTACGGTTATTGATGACGAAAGGACATTTGGAGAATGAACATGGCACAAATCTCACGCGACTCGCTCTGGACTCTCGAGCACTACGCACGTATTCGTAATCAATTTCGGCAGGAAGTGATGGCGCACAAGCGTGTGCGTCAGGTAGCCCTGGGCGATCACATTACCCTGTTTTTTGAAGATGAAAAAACCGTTCGCTATCAGATTCAGGAAATGCTTCGCATTGAAAAGACATTCGAAGAGGCCGGCATTCAGGACGAACTCGATGCCTACAACCCTCTGATTCCCGATGGCCGCAATTTCAAGTGCACCATGATGATCGAGTACCCGGATCCTGCGCAACGTAAGATCGAGTTGGCAAAGCTGAAGGGCGTTGAAGATCGTGTGTACATTCAAGTTGAAGGCCGCGAAAAGGTGTATGCCATCGCGGACGAGGATCTTGAGCGTGAGAACGAAGAGAAAACGTCTTCTGTTCACTTCATGCGATTTGAACTCGACGACGACATGGCTGCAGCCCTCAAATACGGTGTTGCGTTGTCGATGGGCGTTGACCATCCCCACTGCACCGTGAAGGTCGATCCTGTGTCGGCCGAAACGCGCGCGGCCTTGGTGAAAGATCTGGCCTGATTTGACCGCGCGAACCGGCGCCGGGATTGCCGTGACGGCACGGCAAATCCTGCGCCCGCACCGGGATTTTCGGCCTCCTGTCGGCGCTATGATTCGGTTATGAGCGCACCCGCAAAAAATGTTCTTGGAGGCCCGTTGCAACCCTGCAGCATGGATCCTCTGACTGGTTTTTACCGTGACGGCTGCTGCAACACAGCCCCAGACGATTACGGTTCCCACACGGTCTGTGCCCAGATGACCGATGTATTTTTAGAGTTCTCGACATCGCGCGGCAATGACCTGTCTACACCCAATCCGCAGTTTCGATTCCCTGGTTTAAAGGCCGGAGACCGTTGGTGCCTGTGTGCTGCGCGCTGGCGTGAGGCGGCCGAGGCCGGTGTCGCCCCGCCGGTGATTCTCGAGTCGACCCACGAGCGGGCCCTTGAGGTCGTGGCCCTGGCCGACCTGGAATACCACGCCCTTCAAACGGCTTAGCGCTGCCCTCATTGCCCTGAAGCGCGCGCTCGCATCGGTGCGCGCGGCGCCTGCCTTTGGGTTTCTTGACCCACTTCAATGTTTTATGGCGCGGAATCGCTCTGCTGGGCGCAGAATAAGCGTTTACGTTAAGGGAGAGACCCTGCCGGCACAGGCAGGGCAAACATGATGACTGCACGAAAACAGCGTACGCGCCGCGTGGCGCAGGGCGACCGCCCCCCTACATTGACTGCGGCCGGGCTGGCCCAGTACATACCCGAGCGCTCCACGCGCGCGGCGCGGGCAAAACAGCAGCAGGCCGTGTCGTCGATTCTTTCGGCCAAGGATGATCTGGGTGCTGAAAAGCGGATCAAGGAATTGCGCGCGCTGATTCAGGGCGCGTCGCCCGATGATGTCGCAGCGATGCGTGATGTGTTTTTGTCGATCCCTGAGATTGCCGATCGCAATGCCCGGGGTGCGGTGATCAATCCCGACGAGGAGCTGGCCAAAGACTGGCGTCAAGGCAGCTACCCTTATAAGAATCTCATGCGCCGTTCAAGCTATGAGGCGCAGAAATACAAGCTGCAAGTCGAATTATTAAAACTTCAGGCCTGGGTCAAAGAAACCCGGCAGCGTGTTGTGATTCTCTTTGAGGGCCGCGACGCAGCAGGTAAAGGTGGCACGATCAAGCGCTTCATGGAGCATCTCAATCCGCGGGGTGCGCGCGTGGTGGCCTTAGAGAAGCCCACCGATATGGAAAAAGGGCAGTGGTATTTTCAGCGCTATGTTCAGCATCTGCCCACGGCCGGCGAAATCGTGCTCTTTGACCGCAGTTGGTACAACCGTGCCGGTGTGGAGCGTGTCATGGGTTTTTGTACTGAGAATGAGTACAACGAGTTCATGCGGCAGGCGCCGGAGTTTGAGCGGCATCTGGTACGCAG
>JACCDX010936939.1_pt1 | contig 43622 bp, 44 predicted proteins | sample 7449681 | NCBI WGS metagenome assembly JACCDX01 (sample SAMN15323450, study PRJNA562643) | freshwater metagenome | isolation source: river surface water | place: USA:Blue River Watershed | collected 2017-08-18
AAATGCCACCCGGTTTTTTGGGTGGCTTTTTAATTTTGATCGACGTTTGCAGAAAACGAATCCGCGGGACGCGGGGAGAGACCGGGGTTTCGACGAGCATTGCTCGTCGCCGGGCGAGCAAATTCGCGCTTGCAAGCGCGAAGACCGGGAGATTCCCGCCGCCTCCACTAAAATTAAACAACTATCTGTCCTGCTTTTTCGGACAGGCTCATAAGTCGAATTCTCTTTGCATGATTTTTTCAATAGGTCCAAAATTCCAGAATTGTGAGCATAGGGTGAATTACACGCCCAATCGCTTCTGCAAAAAACACTGGAAAAGTTATCATGCCAAGTCACGGAACAGTCGAATTAAAAGATCTGAAACTTGATACCCAAATCGGGACTTACGGACCATCGGATATCGTTCCGGATGAACATCGACTGGATCTGACTTTATCGATCAGTAGCAAACTCATCCTGATTGCTGAAGACCGTATGGACCTTGTTTTTGACTATGACCCGTTGATTACCGAAATCGACAGGCTGGCACGCGATGGCCATTATGAAACCCAGGAAAAATTAATCACCCGAATTATCAGCGCCTGCGCAGCATACCCACAGATTGAATCAGTTGATATTTTCTTGAGAAAATCACCCGTCCGAATGTCATCCGGCTCGTTGGGTGTTCGCTTATTTGCAGATACCGAGGCGCTCGCTGGTATGCGATGAGTGACTCTGGGATTTATTTATAGCTCTGCCGCTGATCTGCAAAGCGCCTGACGCGCCGCCGCCATGCCCGATAGCTACCGCTCGAAAGATTTTTCCGCATCAATGCCTTGACTTGGTCAGGGCCTAATCCATACGTCATACGGATCTGAGCGAAACTCACGTGATCGCTCAGCGCCATTTGAATAACTTCACTCACTGAAGCCGGATCCAGCTGATGATAATCACTCATGTCTGATTCCGCCTCTACAGACAAAGCTTCGCTGTCTTATCGACCACACACTTTTCCTTCGTGTATTTTTTGCAGGTCTTGACGGCCATATCGCTGGCTTTTTGGACTGTTTCAGCCATTGCGGCACCCCACGCACCTTGTTCACTGCGGGCCACAGCGACGCATTTAGCTACGCCTTCGATGACCTTTGCACAAGAATCCTTATCCTCATCGGCTGCAAATTCGACGCATTTGTCGAGCGCAATCTGATCAGCTTCCTCCTGATCGTTGGGACTAATCGATAAACCGACGGCACGGTTATCCGATACGTAAACGGAAACATGACCGGGTGCAGTCTTGGCGGGCGCCGGCGTAGCGGCGATTGCCACGGAAGCAGCAACAAACATGAATACCAGAGCGATATATTTTTTCATTTTTTACTTATCCAGGAATCGAACTTCAAAAAGTTTTAAGACGTCTATCCTAGCCCGAAAATTTATATGAAGCCACGTTATCACCAGCGCGGCATCTTCATAATTTTATTAATTTCATACCTTTTTAATCGTGCACTCTCATCGGGCGATTTTCTTAAATTCTAATGATGCGGCGATCGCATCAGACATCTGCACTTACGACTCTGATAATCAATAAAAGATAATTTATTGATAATAATTAAGGTATTTTGAGAAGTTTTTTCTTGTTTAAGCTGCTTTTTTGGAAGCAATAGTTCACGCATTATCCGGACGTCGACATTGAACCGGCCAAATTTAATCGCCCGGCTGGAATGTCAGCAGAGTGGAAACCGAACAGGTCAATGAGCCTGTCGGAGATTCAGGGTCCTTACTCATTGCGCGAACGACGTTATTGCACAGACCGAAAGGATGAAACAGCGATGATTAAATATACTTCTGATACCTATACACCCGAACTTTTTATCGACCGACTGATTCGCAGACTGGGTCTGCGCAGCAGCTCTGCGCTGGCGCGCAAAGTCGGTATCTCCCCATCGGTGATCAGTAAAGTGCGGCATCGCCGGCTGGCGGTCAGCGGAGAAATTTTGCTAAAGATCCACGAAGAGACCGATATACCCATCAGGGAACTACGGCACATGATGGGTGACACTCGCCCTTATTTCAGTCCGGTCAAGCTGCAACTCTCACCTCTTTGCTAAACACGCAGACAAGAACTGGAATCGCACCGTCAGACGACATCAACCAGCGGTGCGTTCCAGTCGACCACGGCACGCAGACAGCCGCGCAGCGAGCTGCAGACCATGATGTCATCGGCATTTCGTAGATCATTGAGTGTCAGCAAGGCTTCGCTGGCGTTCATCGCAGGATCTGCAAGCATTCTGGCGCGCATAATGCCGGGCAAGACGCCCTCGGACAGCGGCGGTGTCAACCACCGGCCCCGAAGATGCACAAAAAGATTGCTGCGCCCACCCTCGGTCAGGTGCGCTTTTTCATTCAGAAAAATCGTGTCAAATGCACCCTGCTTTTCGGCCGACTGCCAGCCGATATCGTAGCGTCGCCTCAGTGTAGTTTTGTGACGTAAGAAATTATCTTCCGATGACATCGGTTGCGCGGCAATTAGCAAACGTGCCGGGGACTGAAAGGTGGCTTTCATCGGTGCGGTACGGATTTCAGCACTGCCATCAGGATTAAGTAACAGGCGCATGCGATATAAATGATCGACATCCATTTCAGCGCAAGCCTGACTTATTTTTTTTCTGATGATCTCGACATCACAGTCAAAACCAAAATGGCGCGCCGATGCCTGTAGCCGCGCAAGATGGCAATCCAAATAACGCGCACCCGAATCGCGACTCGCCTGTAATGTTTCGATCAGCGAAAAGCGGGAAGCCAGACCCGTAAGAAAGCGGGCTTTCAACAGACATTCGGCATACTCGCTGTCCGCATCACTGTCATACACAATGCCTGCACCCACACTCATCACTGCCTTGCGCTGATCATTGCCCTCCGGCGCGTCCAGAAGGAGCGTGCGGATTGGTACCGACAGCATAAAATCACCCAGATCAGCTTCTTTCGCAGGCGGATCAAACCAGCCAATCGCACCGGTATATAAACCACGGGCTTGCGTTTCAAATTCACGCAGGATCTGCATTGTGCGGCGCTTTGGCGCACCTGTAATTGATCCGCAAGGGTAAATAGCGTTAAAAATATCGGTGAGCGTCAGATCAGGACGTCGCTGTGCTTCTATGGTTGATGTCATTTGCAACACCTGACCAAAGCGCTGCACTTCAAATAAGGCCGGTACTTTGACCGATCCTGTTTGCGCAATGCGCCCCAGGTCATTGCGCAGTAAATCCACGATCATCAAATTTTCTGCACGATTTTTCGGATTGCCCGAAAGGACTGCAGAAAAATCAGCATCGCGGGACTGATCACCTGCTTCAAGCGTACCCTTCATGGGTTTCGCCAGCAAATGTCCCTGTTGATGACTGACAAAAAGCTCAGGCGACAATGACAAGATGGATTGCCCATCTGGCAGTGCAATCAATGCGCCATAGGGTACCGGCTGCTGCTTACGCAACGCGGCATATAAAGCGATGGGGCTGCCATGTACTGTCAGACGCAAAGGAAAAGTAAGATTGACCTGATAAGTGTCACCCGATGCGATGTAATCATGGATGGCACTGACAGCTGTACGAAATGTCGCAGTATCCATGCCCGCTGTCACATCGCTCAACGAAAAATCCGAGCAAGCTTGCGCTGTCAGCTGATCGGTAAGCCACTGATCCACTTCCGCACGTGACAAGTACTCGCAATGTGCGAATACCAATGCCGACGCCAGCGCCGGTGATGCATCAGCTCTGTCGCTGATGCCATGCATGGCCGCACCCAGTTCATAGGTGAACAAGCCAACGACAGCATGACCCGCATGCAGTTCGGTCTGAAGCGCAGAAAAGAAAGAATCCCTACGCGCTGCATCGGTGCAATCGATACGTGCTAAAAAACCGGTGTACAGGCGCGAGCGCTTCTCTGCGTCGACCGGCGGCGCGCCAGCATCGTCAAGCAGTGCAAAACAGGTATCGGAAAGAGATTGAAATGTCACGATTGTTTCGGATCAAGCCGATCCGCCAGAAAATCTATCAGCACTCTGACCCGATGCGGCACTTGCCGGTTGCCCGGCAACATCGCATAGATACCCAGCTTGGGTGTGTCGAAATCCGACAAGATCTCAGTCAGACGACCGCTCTGAATAAATGGCGCCAGAATAAAGTCGGGTTGGCACGCAATACCCAAACCTTGTGCTGCGGCTTCGATCAGCGCCTGTCCGTTGTTAGCGTGAATTCTTGAGCGCACCGGAAAACTCTGCTGCACACCATCGACATGATAAGGCCAGCTCTGTGACGAGCCGCCCGCCGTGTAGGCCAGACATTCATGATGTACCAGCTCGGATGGATGTCTTGGACAGCCGAAACGCTCAAGGTAATCGGGCGAGGCAACCGTCAGCAAACCAATGCTGCCCATTTTGCGCGCAATTTCTCCCGCACTCAGTTGCCCGGTAATGCGAATCGCGAGATCGACGCCCTCCTCGATCAGATTCACGCGCCGGTCACTGTAGTCCATTTCCAGACTCACCTCGGGGTAAGCGCGCGCAAAATCGAGCAGCAGCGGAACCACCCGCATCAGACCAAAACTCAGGGGCAGGCTGATGCGGACATGACCGCGTGGAATCTGCCGTTCCTCTGCAATCCCGGTTTCAGCTGCCTCGACCAGATTCAGAATCACCCGACATTTTTCAAGATAAGCCGCACCGGCCGAGGTCAGCGTCAGACGACGCGTGCTACGCGCCATCAGCTTCAAGCCCAGATGCTGCTCCAGCGCCGCGATCTGGCGGGTCACTACAGACCGGGCCACCCCCATTTGCTGGGCGACTGCAGAAAAGCTGTTCAATTCAGCAACCCGGACAAAAAGCTGCATTGCCTGGAGACGGTCCATTGTTGCGCCCTACGCAATAAATATTTGCATATTGTCCCCTATTTCAATCCAATCGTTCGGACTACATTACGACCTCATTCAGGAGCCAGCCCATGAGCACCTTCCCTACACTTTTCGTACCCCACGGCGCCCCGACTTTCGCCTTGCGCCCCGGCGCCGCCGGTGCAGTGATGCGTCAGACCGCTGCCACTCTGCCCAGACCGCGGGCTGTCGTGATCGTCAGCCCGCACTGGGATACCGAGATCCCAACGGTCGGCCGCGCCGAAAAGCTGGCAACCATTCATGATTTTTATGGCTTTCCTGCGGAGCTGTATCAACTCAGCTATCCGGCAACAGGTTGCCCGGAAGCCGCGCATGAGGTCAGTGCGGCAATCCGGAATGCCGGTCTGCCGGTCATGGAAGTGGCGTCCGAGGGACTCGATCACGGCGCGTGGATACCGTTACGCCTGATGTTTCCGGAAGCCGATGTGCCGGTCATTCCGGTGTCAGTGCAAAGTCATCGGGGTGTGGCGGGCGCCTACGAACTCGGTCGCGCATTGGCACCACTCACCTCTCAGGGTTTTCTGGTAATCGGATCGGGTAACGTCACCCACAATCTCGGTGATTACCGAATCGCTCGTCAGAGCGGCGGACAGTCCCCCGCTTATGTGCGCGACTTTCCGGACTGGCTGGCGGAAAAAATCATGCACGGTGACACCGCTGCCTTGCTCGGGTACCGCGAGCAAGCACCCGATGCCGTGCGCGCTCATCCCAGCGATGAGCATTTGCAACCGCTCTATGTCGCGCTCGGTGCAGCAGGAGAAAATCCGCGCGCTGAGCACTTGCATACCGGCATTAGCGATTACGTGCTGGCGATGGATGCCTATGCCTTCCATTCATCGCACTGACAATCAGTTAACAATTCGTTTTAACCCAAGGAGAAAAACCATGACAACCCTCAACCGTCTTTCCGCTGCACTGTTACTCTCTTGCGCCGTTATCGCACCGGCACTGGCTGCGCCCGAAACCTTTGTGATCGACAACTTTCACACCTTCCCACGTTTTTCCTACAGCCATCTGGGTTACTCAACTCAGCTGTCACGCTTTAACAAGACCAGTGGCAAGGTTACCTATGACAAGGCTGCGAAAACCGGTGAAGTCGATATCACAATCGACATGAAATCGGTGGATACCGGATCCTCGTTGTTCAATGAGCATATTCAGGGCGAAGATTTTCTCGATACCGCAAAACATCCGACCGCGACGTTCAAATCAACCAAAGTGATTTTTAAAGGCGACAAGCCCGCAAAAATTCAGGGTAATCTGACCATCAAGGGCATCACTAAACCCGTGACACTGACCGTCACGTCTTTCCAGGCGATGCCGCACCCTATGCAGAAGAAAGAGGCGATTGGTGCGAATGCTTACACGACCGTCAAGCGCACTGACTTCAATGCAGGTAAATATGCACCGAATGTTGGCGATGAAGTCCGAATTGATATCGCCATTGAGGCCATCAAAGAGTAATCAGACCCGGATTGCCGGCTGCCAGTTGCACGGCAGCCGGTAGATCTGTGGCATACCGATGCCCTTGTAGTCCAATCACGCCAGCACGCTCAAGTTTGCCTCGCACGCGTTCATTTGCTTCGCAAAAAATCACTGTCACGCCGGACCGGTGCAGCTTGTTTGCGGCATCCTGCAAAGCCTGCAGGCCGGTCATGTCGATGAAAGGCACCTGACGGAGCCGGATCACCAGCGCCTTGAGGTTGGTATTTCGGGTGTTTTCCAGCGCCTGTCCAAAGTTGTCAACGGCACCAAAGAACATCGGCCCGGCTATCTCATACACCCTCACACCTTCCGGCAAGTCCGTAAAGCCATGCGGGGAAAGTTCTCTGGCCAGTGACTGCGCATCGGCAGGCTGCGTTGCCACCGAATCCGACATGCGGCGCAAAAACTGCAGTATGGCGAGGATGACGCCGACGTTGACCGCCACAACGAGATCGGCAAATACCGTCAACACAAACGTAATGATCATGATCAGCCGGTCTGCGACCGGCGCCGTTCGAAGTATCTGCACGCAACGCGGCAGCTCGCTCATATTCCATGCAACCACAAACAAAATAGCGGCAAGCACCGCCAGTGGCACACTCGAGGCCAGCGGCGCCAGGAAAAGCAAAACGGCCACCAGAAAGAGCGCATGCGTGATGCCCGCCAACGGGCTGTTAGCGCCATTGCGTATATTGGTTGCCGTCCGTGCGATCGCACCGGTCGCTGCAAAGCCACCGAACAGAGGTACAACGATATTCGCGATCCCTTGTCCGACCAGCTCCTGATTGGAATCATGGCGGGTGCCCGCCATACCATCGGCGACGACGGCTGACAGTAATGCCTCAATCGCGCCCAACATTGCGATCGTGAACGCCGGGCCTATCAGGCTGATGATTTGCGATAGTGAGAGATCGGGTAACGCGAACGAGGGCAAGCCCGTCGGTATACCGCCAAAGGCACTGCCAATGGTCGCAACGCCGGGCAGCGGATGCAGTGACTGCAGCACAGTCATCACGACCATCGCCATCAAAGGTCCCGGCACACGCGCCAGAAATTTGATCCGTGGTGTGATTAGCACCAATGCAAGACTGGTCAGCGACAGCAGCAGTGTCGTGCCGTGCAGCTGAGAAAACGATTGCAGTAAATGCCAGAGCTTTTCGTGGAAGTATTCGCCTGCTGGTTTGGGAAAACCAAAAAAATCAGGCCACTGCCCAAAAAATATGATTACGCCAATACCTGCAGTGAATCCGAGAATGACAGGCATGGGTATAAAGCGAATCACAACGCCCATGCGCGCGAAACCCATCATCAGCAGAATCACGCCCGCCATCAGACTTGCAATCTGCAGCCCGGCAATACCGTAGTGGGCCGTAATGCCCATGAGGATGGCGATGAAAGCACCGGTAGGCCCGGCAATCTGCACCCGACTGCCACCGAGCAGCGTAATCAATCCACCACCAATGATGGCCGTATAGATGCCCTGCTCAGGACGCGCACCCGACGCAATCGCAAAAGCCATCGCCAGTGGCAATGCAACGATACCGACGATCAGACCAGCAACGATATTGGGCAACCAGTGAACACGCGAAAACAAGCCGGCGCGCTGCGCTTCAAGCAAGGCAATCATGAACGGTCTCTGCTAAGCATGAGCAGCCTGACGGGGAGACGGGTTACTGCAACTGAAAATAACTCACTGCCCTGGAAGATACATCTTGTTTTTGTCGAGCTTGTACGTCCAGGGCAAACCGGCGTTCTTCCAGCCGTTCAATAAGCGCTGACCTGCCTGCGGCCCCTCGGCGATGGCATCACCCTCGAAACCATCAACTACCGTGTACACCTTGCTGTAGCCCAGCTCGGTCAGAAAATTCACCGCGCGGCTGGTGCGATCGCCTGAACGGCAGATCAGAATGACCGTATCCTGCTTGCTGAGCTGACGCGCGGCCAGACGACGCGCCAGCTCCGGCTCGAAGTCGGGATTGGGATCCATTTTGAAACGACCGCTTTTGTCATCCCAGGCCGCATTGGGTGGGTGCTCAAAAGCGGGAATGTGGGCATCAGCGACCGATGGCATACCCAGATAAGAAATTTCGGCACGGGTTCGCACATCAACGAACAAAACTTGGTCACCCAGTTTTTGCTTGAGCTCATACGCTTCGCGCGCATCCAGATACAGACCCGCTTTGGTCTGCTTGTTGGGTGGGACGCGCGAAGGATCGGCTGCGTGAGCGACCGGAGCAACCTGAGCGACGGAAACGATCAGGCCGAGTGCGAGTATCAGGCCGCCGGCAATGCGACAGAAGCTCGTTGGATAAAAATTCATCGGTCACCTCGCACAGAACCAGCAAAAACCACGTCACTCGCCTCCGCCAGACATACCCGGCTTCAGGCCTTTCCTGTCGGCTCAGCCGCTGCACCGGGAGCCGTAACCGTGCCGATCGTCGCTTCAAACGCGCGTAGTCGCTTGTACACCGAGATCAGCTCTACGATGGTTCCCCAGCTACGCACCAGAAACTGGAACGACATCTCGACGCGGCCAAAGGCGCGAACGATCTGTTGCATCACACCCAGCGTTATCGCGCCGGCGACCACAGTCGGGCCGAGCGCGATGTACGGCACCAGCACACCGAACTGCAGATAGGTGAACTTCGCCACATCAAAGTACATGTAGTGAAAGAATAACCGGAAATAGTTGGTTCGCACATGTGTGAACAAGTCTTTCACGACTGGCTCGGCGCCGCGGGTCGCATCATCTTCGGCATGCACCAGCTCCTTGCGATAAGCCGCTTCCACCCGCTGATTGTTGTACTCCAGTCCCGGCAGCTTGATACCCACCAGCGCGAGAACGACCGTGCCGAACAGCGCAAACAAAACCGCAACATAAACCAGCGCATGATCAACAGCACCCAGAATCGGAACCTCGGATACTTTTTTCGACAGGGTCCAGAGTATTGGCAGAAAAGCGACCAATGTCATCAGCGAGTCCATCATGTTCGAACCGAGCGATTCCATGATGGATGCAAAGCGTTTGGTGTCTTCCTGTACGCGCTGACTCGCTCCTTCGATATGGCGCAAGGATGACCAGTGCGCCATGTAAAAGTCATTCATCGCATGGCGCCAGCGGAACACCCAGTGCTTGGTAAAAAATCCGAGCAACACAGCGACCAGCACATAGGTACCCGCCAGTTTGCCGAAACTTAGCAGAAAGCCAAAAAATTCCTCAATCGTGACATCACCGGGTTTACCGAGCGCCTTCTGCACCACGTCATAAAATCCGCCGAACCAGTCATTGATCTGGACATCGATTTGAACCTGATACCAGGTACCGAGGAAAATCAGCGCTGCGCCGGGCCATGCCCACAATGCCCACTGGCGCCTGAGAAAAAATGATCTGAACATGCTTGGTCTCGGAAAAATTATTTTAATTTAAAGTCGGCGCATGGATCAGTGCGCTGCGCCTCATCTGTCAGCCAGACAAAGTCATAACGGCCAGCCAGCGACTTTATCAGTTCTGCGCGGTCAGTGCCGTTCTCGTAAAAACCAACGCTGATGATTTTCAGGGCAGGCTCCAGCGCTGACAAGACCTGAGGCACACCATAATCGCGACGTACATGCCCATTACCGGCGACCAGTACGGAGGGCCGGTGCGTGATCAGCGCTGTTGCCATGGCGATGTCCGTTGCACGCTGCACCAGTTTCATCGGGCCCAGATATTTATCGGGCAGCTTGCCACAGTGCCCGTCAATCAGATCTTGCTCCAGCCGGCCCCTTGCAGTGGCCGGCAAAACTGCCCGCTCATAAGACCGTGCCATCGGCAGTGACATCGCCGCCTGCCCCTGGGTCATTAACTCTTTGGAAAAACCGGCAGGCAGATTGCCACCGACGAGCGCATACCCGCGCCCGAGTACAGACTCGAACAGAGGTTGATGCAGCGGCCAGCCCCAACCAGTGCGATTGAAACCTGCGGCTTCGAGATCGCCGAGACTCGAACCGGTAGATGTCACTCGGCTACCCGTGGGCAAATGCTCGGCAACGATGGTGGTCTTGTCTGTGGCGAACTGGGGAATCAGGCCGGCGCGCGCCTGATGATGGTGCGGATTATCATGCAACTCGCCCAGCAGAACGACGTCGGCACTACGCAAGCGCTCAGCAAGGACTTGCGCCGAAATCTCCCGGCCGCTGGCCAGATCAACGATCTGTGCAACGGCAAGGCTATGACAAAAAAGCACTGTCAGCACCAAAGCCGTCAGACGATACCGGCGGGTTGATTTTGTAAGGGTCATGTCGCTTTCCGGCTTGATTTGCACCTATTCTAGATGGCCGGTGAAAATCTTGCCGGAAGGCAATCAAGCACGCCCGGACAGCCGCTGGCTCCAGGCCACCAGGGCTAAGAGCATCTTGCGGAGCTGCTCGGCGGTTGCGGGATCGATGAGCTGGCCTTGTGCATCAAATTTAGAAGGTGCCGAGGAGATCATGACCTCCGGCCGGTTGAGCAGCAGACCGTTGAGGTAAATGAACACCTGCCTCAAATGATACTGACTGCGCGAGGTGCCAAATCCGCCGGGCGTCGCACCGATCAATGCGATGGGCTTGTTCTCGAAAGGCTGCTCTGGCGGACGTGAAGCCCAGTCGATCGCATTTTTCAAAATGCCGGGGATGGAGTAGTTGTACTCGGGTGTTGCAAATATCAATGCATCGGCAGCAGCAATTTGCTCTCTGAATTGCTGTACCGCGGGCGGGAAACCTTGTTCACGCACATCTTCGTTGTAAAGAGGAATGGCTGCAATATCGAACAATGACAGGGTCACACCTGCCGGAAGCAGGTCCTGGCAAGCATGCAAGGCTGCAGTGTTCAGCGAGTTTTTTCTCAGACTGCCTGATATACCGAGTAAGTGCATGATATGTCCTTTGTCAGGTGAAATAAAAAAGGAATTTTACGCGCGACCGGACGTCGAATTTTCTGTTGCAGAGGCTTTGCTTGATCGCTTGCTGCAGAACCTGAATTTTCAAGGAGATAATGATGACGGAAAACACCATTGAGGCGCGCAGTCAGGGAAATTTCCCGATGGATGATCCCACTCAGGGCTTGCTGCACGATCATCAATTTGTAAGGCAGCTAATGCAGCGTTACTTCGCCACACAGGATCAGAAGGTAAAGCAGTATGCCGGACCGAAAATATGCGAGGCCCTGCTTCAGCATACGCGCCTGGAAGAGGCCGTTTTTTATCCTGCTGTGCAAAAACTGAATGCCGAGATGATCACGCAATGTCTTGATGATCATCACGCGGCCGACGAATTGATTGAACAGATACAAAATCTGTCGCCGGGGGATACCGCCTATGACGGACTGATGAAGCAATTGCATGAGACCATCACTGCGCACATCGAACTCGAAGAACAACAACTCTTTCCACTGGTTCGGCAATCCAGCCTGAATCTTCAGGATCTGGCTTTGCGTATGCAGGCTTATGAATCAAGCATCGTATCGACACAGGCAAGCAGCAGCGGTCAGCGATCGGCGCGCGGAGACCAGTTGCACTAAGGGATGTCAATAAGACGTACACTCAATAAAAAAAACGGCGCCTGTTGTTGTCAGGCGCCGTTTTCAGAGAGTTTTCAGGCTGATTTGATTCAGTCAGCTTTGACGCCCTCGACCTGAATTGCTAATTTCACTTCCGGCGCAAAGCGCGGCAGTCCGTAAGTCAGGCCATAGTCGCTGCGATCAAACATACCGGAAGCATCCGCACCGCAGACTTCTTTTTTCAGCATCGGATGCATGATGCACTTGAAGGAATTGACTTTAAGTGCCATGGGTTTGGTCACGCCCATCATGGTCATTTCACCTTCGACACCAACCAGCTTGTCACCATCAAATTTCAGTGCGGTGCTCTTGTATGTCACAGTCGGGAATTTTTCGATGTTGAGCATATCCTTGCCACGTGCATGATCATTCATTTTTGCATGACCAAAATCGATGGTGCTGGCATCAATGACGATATCGATACTGCCTGTTTTTGCCGCACGATCCAACACGACCTTGCCGGTCGTCTTGGTGAACTTGCCGCGCCAAAAAGAGATCCCTAAGTGGTCAGCTTCAAAGCTGGGATAAGTGTGACCAGGATCGATATTGTAGGTTTGTGCAGACGCCGATGAGGCGGCTACTGCCAGTACTGTCGAAATAATCAGAGCCTTGAAATTCATGGGGGTTTTCCTCTCAGTTATAGGTATCAATCAATCATTTTCAGGGTTTTGCAAGCACACGGAATTTGATCACCACTTCATCGGCAACCATGCTGGTGTCCTTCCATTCGCCTTCTCCAATGTTGAAAGCGAGTCGCCTGATCGGCAGACTGCCTTCGAACACTTGTACTGCACCTTCTTTTTTCACCGTCATCGGGAAACTGACGTCCGCGGTTTTTCCCTTGATGGTGAGCTTACCGCTGACCTCGAGCTTGCCCGGGCCATTTGCCCGGATTTTGCTGGACACAAAACTGGCCTTGGGAAACTGGGCGCCATGGAACCATTCTTTTTTCAATACTTCGCGGTTGTAGTCCGGATCACCCAGATCAAAGCTGGTCACGTCGATATCAACGCTGGCTTTGGAAGCATCCGGACTGGCGACATCAAAATCAATCTGTGCGCCGAATTTGGTAAAGCGTGATTCGACCGCCACACCCATTTGCTTGAAAACTGCTGCGACCGAGCTTTTGGCCGTATCGATTTTCAGTGGAGCGGCACACACCGCTGTGCTTAAGCCCATCAGCAGAGGCAACAGCATTTTTGAGAGGCCAGAGATTGAGACAAAGGATATTTTCATGGTTTTCCTTTTTCAGGGCAGCATGCGCCTGAGCACGCCGTCACGATCGATAAACTGATGCTTGATAGCGGCCAGTACATGCACCATCACCATCACCAACAGGGTGTAAACAAGCGCCAGATGCAGCTGCTTGAGTACCGGTTTGAGAACCGGATCGGCCTCGATCAGTACCGGCAGCGGCCACAGACCCAAATAGACGACCGGTACGCCCGCCGCCAGACTATAAAAATAACCGGACAGTGGCACGGCAAACATCAGCACATACAGAATGGCGTGGCCGATCACCGAGGCCCGCTGCTGCCAGCGCGGCATCGGCACGGCAGGCGGCGCGCCCTGCCACAAGCGCCACAGTAGTCTCAACGCAGCAAGTGACAGCACGGTGACACCCAGCCATTTATGCCATGAAAAATAGCGCAGCTTGGTCGGTGTCAGTCCAGGAATATCCACCATCACTACGCCAAGGGCAAAGGCGGCAATAATCAACACAGCCACCAGCCAGTGCAACAGCATGGCGGTATAGCCATAGCGCGCTGGTGTTTCCAAGACATCATTATTCATTGTGTTCGCGATATGAGGCCGTCAGCAGAAAGTTCAAGGCTGTTACTGGCTCGTCGTTCGTAAAAGGAGCTCTGACCACCGGCATCGGCCCTACCCGGTGCCGCCAGCTAAAAGGCTTGGCTCAAGCGCAGCGCTAGAGCGCGTGGCTCAGACACGTATTGTGCATCTATATGGAAATTGTTGCCAACGACCACCAGGGCCGGCCGTGCCGGAACGACCCGTTCAAGGTGGCCGGCAGCCGCATCAGCAGGAGGCGAGGTCACCGGTGGCGGCGCTTACAGCAGCGGCACGCGGTTTGGTAATTCATTGGCATCAGAACCAACGGCGGGGAAATGCTGCCTCAGAACCTGTCCTGCCCTGTCAATCGCCGACAGGCAGCCCTGCTCGAATTCACCGGCGGACAGTGAGCGCTGAAGATCATGCAGCAGATCGGGCCACGCCTGACCAATTTCCCCACGACACAGACCTCGATCCGCAACGATCTCGACCGCATGGTCGGCCAGCAGCAGGTAAATCAGCAAGCCACTGTTCTGCTCGGTATCCCACATACGCAAATCAGAAAACAGCGCCAGCGCGCGGTCATGAGCTGAAACGCCTCGCCAGAGGTGCGACGGCGCGAGCGACGCTTCAATCACGAAACAAATCTCGCCGGCATGCCCAAGCTCTGCCCTGCTGATCGCTTCCGCAAGACGAGTGCGTGTGGTTTGCGGAAAAATACGCGACGCCTGCCAGTAGCCAGACCAGAGGTGACGAAAAAACCGTCGGATCATGATTACCACCGCCCGGAAGCGCCACCGCCACCGAACCCGCCGCCGCCCCCACGAAAATCACCCCCGCCATAGCGATGCCCGCCGCCAAAACCACCATAAGGATTGAAGCCGCCATCACGACGCCCACCCTGCCAGCCGCTGCCCATGCGTCCACCGGCGAGCGTGATCACCAGTCCCAGCAGCGCAGAAAAAATCGCCAGTATCCAGAGGCCCGATAGTATCCACGCCAACACACCCAGAAGGCCACCGGCCACTATCCCGCCTTTAACGCGGCCGAGCATGGTACGCATCAGGCCGCTCATCAGCAGCGCAGCAAAAAAGATCAAAGGCAGCCAGGCTGAGTCGTTGATTTGTAAATTTTCGTCACCGGAGGGTGCAGGCAAAGCTTCGCCCTCGATCAGCCGCATCATTGCATCGACACCGGCGCTGATGCCGCCATAAAAATCACCACGCTGGAAGAGCGGCACGATCTGTTCCTCGATGATGCGTTTGGACGCGGCGTCGTTCAACGCGCCTTCCAGACCATAACCCACCTCAATGCGCAGCCGTCGCTGATTTTTAGCGATGACCAGAATCGCTCCGTCATCGATTTTTTGACGACCTATTTTCCATCGCTCGGCGACCCGCAGAGAAAATTGCTCGATGGGCTCGTTGCCAGTACCCGACACAATCAAGACAGCAATCTGGGTACCTTTATTTTTCTCGAAAATCTGCAAACGCTGATCCAGCGCTTGTTGCTGCTTGCTCTCCAGCGTACCGGTCAGATCGACCACACGCCCCGTCAGAGGCGGGACTTCCGTGACCGTCTGCGACTGTGCGGGAAGAACGAAGAAAATCAGCAAGTACGCCAGCGTCTGCCTCAGAGTTCGCTCAACGCGCCGGCGCATTGCCAAAATCGACCGAAGGGGCATTTGAAATCGCTTTTTCATTTTCGACAGAAAAGTTAGGCTTGACCTGCATGCCGAACACCATTGCCGTCAGATTGCTCGGGAAAGATCGCACGGTCACGTTGTAATCCTGTACTGACTTGATGTAGCGCTGACGAGCAACGGCTATGCGGTTCTCGGTCCCTTCAAGCTGTGCCTGCAAATCACGAAAGCCTGCATCGGCTTTGAGCTGAGGATAATTTTCGCTGACGGCCAGCAATCGTGAGAGTGCACTGCTCAACTGTCCCTGTGCTGACTGAAATTTTGCGAATGCCGCAGGATCGTTCAAAACTTCTGGCGTCACCTGCAGACTGCCCACCCTGGCTCGGGCTTCAGCCACCTGCGTCAGCACTTGCTCTTCGTGGGATGCATACGCCTTGACGGTTTTCACAAGATTCGGCACCAGATCAGCGCGGCGCTGATACTGATTGATCACTTCGGACCAGCTTGCCGCGATTTGCTCATCCCCCGACTGCAGTTGGTTGTACCCGCAACCTGCCAGTGAAAGAACAAGCGCCACCATCATTAGTCGAACGAAAGCATGCATGAGAAGTTCCCTTGAAAATCTGCGTATTGATCAGCTCGCCAGTTTGCCAAACTAAACCTGGAATGACTGCGATATGCCCTCAGGCATTTGATTTAAAACAAACCTGCGCGTTACATGTCCACGTAGTCTGAGTCGGCAATGTGCGTCCTCGAAAATTTTTCATGCTCGCTGCTATTTCTTGCTGCTGTTTCTTGCTGCTATTCCTCATTGCTGTTCTGATTGATGATCGAGTATCCGCATGCATGAGTACCGCTTGCACCGGCTGACCGCCGTCTGCTTTTGTATGCAGGCCATCCTGATCTGGGGAGTGAGCAGCACATCCGCTCTGGCCCAGACATCACGCTTTGCCGTGGAAATTCTGGGTTCCAGTACATTGACGCCGCTTCTGGAAAAACATTTGCCGATTGTCCGTGCTGCAAGTGACGCTGGCCTCAACGAGGAGGCGTGGCAGGTTCTGGTGCAACACAGTCCGCAGCAAATCAGGGATTTACTATCGACGGAAGGCTATTTTTCCCCTGCCATCCGCACTGAGGAACGCACTGAGAAGGAAACTGACCAAGAAACTGAAAATCAGCAATACCTTGTGCGTTTTTTTATCGATCCGGGTGAACCTGTCCGTGTGACCGAGGTCCGGCTTGAATTCACAGGTGACATTCAAACCCGGCAGGGAGAATATTCGCAACGATTGAGCGCGTTACGACATCAATGGTCATTACGCACGGGAGACCGGTTTACACAGTCGGCGTGGGATCAGGCCAAAACCGAGGTGCTTAGAAAACTGCATGCAGAAGATTTTCCGTCTGCACGAATTACTGCCAGTAACGCGACCATCGACCCGGACACGAATCATTCGAAATTGCAGATAACGCTGGATTCGGGCCCGGCATTTACACTGGGAACACTCGAGATTCATGGCTTGTCACGCTACCCGGCTAAATTAGTACAGCGTGTCAACATGCTTCGTCCCGGTGAGCCGTATCGTCAGGAGCGCCTCTCCGAACTGCAGTCACGCTTGCTGGATACAGGCTATTTTCAGTCAGTTTTTGTCACAATCGATGCCGATCCTGATCATGCGCAGGGCGTGCCTGTGCGTGTGGAAGTCAGTGAAAATCCTGCCAAACGTTTAAGTGTGGGTATCGGTATCTCCAGCGATGTCGGTGCGCGATTACAGCTGAAATGGCTGAATCGGCATTTTCTTGGTGAAGACTGGCGACTGGAATCCGTAGTACGCGCCGATCGTCTCAGCCAGCTGGCACAGTCCGAACTGTATTTCCAGCCACTTCAGCGAGACTGGCTGGCAGGGAAACTCGAGGGCTGGATACCGAGCGTTGCCATCGCGCTGGAACGCACGAGCCTGACGGGCACCGATATTGACCGGATACGTCAGAGCGTCCGGCTGTCCACGCCTTCACGCATCAACGAACGCGTGCTATCGGTATCGTTTCTGGCGGACCGCCGAACCATTCCCGGATTCGAAACGCGCACGCGGCAGGCACTGGTCGCGGGTTATGCGTGGACACGAAGACGCTTCGACCAGCCGCTGGCACCGACCCGCGGCTATTCCGCCGGCATCGATCTTTCCGCAGGTGTCGGCGGCGCATTCAATGAAGACTCAATTGCGCGCGTATTGCTGAGCGGTGTCTGGTTGCGCCCTCTGCACACACGATGGACTGCAGCGATCCGGCTTCAGGCCGGACAAATCAGCGGAGCTCGTGCGGACAGCGTGCCCGAGGATTTACTGTTTCGTACCGGCGGTGACCAGACCGTTCGCGGTTATGGCTACGGCAAGCTGGGCGTACGACGGAATAACGTCATCGTCGGCGGCGATGTGATGGCCGTCATCAGCACCGAACTGATTTACCGTATCAATCCCGAATGGGGGGCTGCACTTTTTCATGACGCAGGTGATGCCGCACTCACCTGGCAGGATTTCCGATGGCGACGTGGCGTTGGCATCGGCGCGCGCTGGCGCAGTCCGATCGGAGCGCTCAATGTTGATATCGCGCGCGGCTTGGATCAGGGCGAAACGCGATTGCATTTTTCAGTCGGCTATGGCTTCTGAGGTCGGGCGCACAAGTCCAGGCGCAAGCGTCGGCCGCTGGCGATTTTTGCTTCTACTTTTACTTTCTGTATTTTTTATTTTGATCGGAGCCGCTTTCTGGCTGGCCGGCACGAATCAGGGCACTCGCGCTTCTTTTTACCTGATCAGCCTGATGACCAGCGAACGTATTCAGGCCACTGACGTTCGTGGCAGCCTCATCAGCTCCCTTCATATCGGGCATTTGCAGCTGAGATGGACGGATGGTCAAATCTCGATCAGCAACTTGCGGCTGGACTGGCAACCACGACTGCTGAAAGACCGTTTAGTCCATATTGATGCGCTTCGCATCAAAGACCTCAGCCTCCGGATAGCAAGCACAACAGACAAACAACCATTACGTGAACCGGCGTCATTGGCGCTACCTTTACCATTCCTTGTAGATCATTTTGCCATTGATCGATTGCAGATTCTCAAAGCTGATCAATCGCCGGTGACGGTAGAGAACATGGCATTGCAATGGCGGTTTGAAAAACAGAGCCATGCGCTCATTCTGCATTCAGTGCATCTTCCCCGGCTTGCAGAGCAGCCCATCGCCTTGGACCTCACCGCAAAACTGATGCTTCAGGCCGTCGCACCTTTTATTGTGGCCGGTGATATTCAGTTACAAGGCAAGCATCAGAATGGTCATCTGGCGGGGGCAACCAAGGTAGTCGGCGTCATTTCCGATATGCGCCTGGAGAGTGAGCTGCGACTCTTTCGTCAGCCGTCTCGAAAGGTATCCAAGAGCCAACCGAACAAGCAACCGAGCGGCCAACTTCGGAGCCACCTTCGGCTGCGAGCGTTCTCAACGCAAGTTATCGACTCAGGGTTTGCCGATATGTCGCAACTGGATCTATCAGGTATTCATGCTGACTGGCCAGCAACGAAAATCAACGCTCAGATCACATTAAATGACGCTCAAAAGGGAGCGTTTATCTTCAACAATACGCTCGCCGGCAGCTGGAATAAAGGCTACCTGCCGGTTACGCAAGCATCCGGACGCTTTGTCTGGGATGGTGACCGTTTAACGATGGACGAGCTCAGTATCAATCAGCGCACCATCACAGGCAATCTTAAAAAACAGGATCAGCAATGGGAGGCATCGCTGAAAGTACAACAGCTGAATCTGAAAACCATCGATTCCCGGCTGCGGAGCACACGCCTGAACGGTGAGGTGCAACTGAGCCGGAACTCGGGCCAGAACAAACTGCTTCTGGCCCTGACCGAGCCCGTGGCCAACAGGCCACTGCACATTCGCGCTGAGGCCAGCCTCAGAGAATCGGTGCTGACGCTTGATCGCGCACAGCTGTCATTGGGCGATGGTATAGCTACAGTCTCTGGTCAGATCAGATTGTCAGGTTCGCGACAATTTAATGCACACGCGAGGATACAGAGCCTGAGATTGCCGGACCTCGGCAGATGGGCTGAGCTACCCGACGTCATGCTCACTGGTCGATTTGATATTAATGGTCGCCAACAACCCGATAGGGAAATGAACCTGCAATTTTCGATAGAGGACAGCAGGATCGGCCGACATGCTTTCAACGGTGAAGGCCGGCTGCAGCTAAACAGTCGCTCGCTCAGCGTGCAAGTGCTTCGTCTGCGTGCCGGTGACAACTGGCTGCAGGCGCAGGGAAATCTGAATCAAAATCACAGCGACTTGCAATTCACTCTCGGCGCAATGAATTTATCTCAGCTGAGTCCTTCGTTTGGCGGACAGCTGGAGATGAAAGCCAGTGTCAGTGGCACGCGAGTCCAACCCGTCATCAGCGCCCGCTGGAAAATTCATGCACTGCAATTGCCGGGGCAATGGTCGGTGCAGGATGGACGGGGCCAGGTGCACCTGAGTCTCGCCGGCTCAGCACCGCTGTTGCTGCAGGCGGGTCTGCGGAACGCGGTCATTGCCGGAACCCCTGTGTCATCGCTGAACGTGGAGGCTCATGGCCAAGCTGAAGCACATAAGGTGTCGATCCGGCTGGTGACCGCTGACACGCGTCTGCAACTCGCGGCCCGCGGCGGGCTGGATGCGATGACGATCGATGGCACCTGGCGCGGGCAAGTGGTGCAGGCAAGTGTGGAGGGCAAGATCAGCGCCGCTCTTGATAAAAGTGCGACGCTCGAATGGTCGTGCCGCCATCTGCACCTCAGAGATCTTCGCCTGTCAGGGAATATCGGTCAGCTTGTGATTGATGAGTTACGCCACAACCCGATACTCACACGCAGCCGCGGTCGCATTGAGCGATTGCATCTGGGTCGTCTGGCGGCAGCCGCAAAGTGGCGTTCGGTCGCGAGCTCGGATTTGCAACTGGACGGTACCTGGGATCTGAGCGCACCGCATCAGGACCCCCTGCGTACCGAGGGAATGATCAGCCTGCAACGAACATCGGGTGATCTGCGCATTGCGGGAACACGAACGATGGCGCTTCAGCTTCAACAGCTGGAGGCAAAAGCTCAGCTGACTGCCGGACGTTTATCCATCTGGCTCGATGCGCGCGGCCAGCAATTGGGCAGTCTCAGGTTTGCGGGCGGTACGCAGCTGCGCAGCGATAGTCTGCTTCCGGATGTCACCGCACCCATGGATGGCGTGCTGACCGCCAGCCTGCCTGCAGTGGGCTTTCTGGGGCCACTGATATCGCCCGGGATCATGACAGCGGGACGGCTTGACACGCGTGTCACGGTCACCGGAAGTTTTTACGCACCGGTGCTGGCGGGCACGATCTCGGGTGAGCAGTTGCAGCTGCGCTGGATCGACAAGGGCTTGCATCTGACGGAAGGTATGTTTCATGCCGATTTCAAGGAAAACGTGCTGCAAGTGCGCGAACTGAGCTTTGCCGGTCGTCGCGATGATGCCGGCCGTGTTGCCATCAGCGGGCCAATTCAATTCCATGAGGGCACGCCTGTATCGGATCTTCACTGGAACGCAGCGCAATTTTCTCCTTTTAATCGTACAGACCGGCAGCTGGTTCTGACGGGCAGCGGTCGGCTGCAAACTCGGGCGCGCCATGTGCGACTGATCGGCGAATTAATGGTGGATCGCGGATTCGTTGACCTGGGCCGGGAGGAAATGCCTGCGCTGTCCGACGATGTGATTGTGCTCAGGGCGCCGCCGGCGAGTACCCCGGGTCTGGGTATGGAAATCGATATGGGTATTGGTCTGGGTAATCAATTCTCAGTCCGCGGCCGGGGTGTGAATGCACGTCTCAGCGGCAACTTGCGGGTCAGCAGTCAAGCGGGTGAGATCCCCTCAGCGCGCGGGCTGATACAAGTTAATCGCGGCACTTACACTGCCTATGGGCGGGAACTAACGATAGAACGCGGTGTATTGCGATTCGATGGACCGCCTGGCAATCCGGCCCTGGATATACGCGCGATGCGACGAGGAACCGAAGTCGAGGCCGGGGTCATGGTCACGGGTACCGCACTGGCGCCACGCATTCGTCTGGTGTCCGAACCACAGGTACCCGACGCGGAAAAAATTTCCTGGCTGGTCCTCGGCCAGAGCATGTCAAGAACCACAGATAAACAAGCCGGCGTCCTTCAGCAAGCGGCTGCTTCGCTACTGACGCAAAGCGCAGCGGCCGGCATTCAGTCGCAAATCGCAGGTAGTCTGGGTGTGGACAGCATTACGCTGTCCCGACGCCCGGATAATCTTGAGCAACGCATCATTACGCTTGGCAAGCGCGTCTCGTCTCGGTTGTATGTAAGCTATCAGCAAGGATTGCAGGCCGCAGGCTCAGTGATCCTGCTGCGCTACACCCTGTCGCCGCGTCTCACCGTGGAGGCAGAGACAGGCACACGCAGTGTGTTTTCCCTCTTCTACAACTTCAGCTTCGACTGAGAAATTTTCAGAAAGGTTCTGCAGCTGGCGGTACCGCCGCTGTTGAACCTGCGGGCGAACATGCCGGCAAACCCATCGATGAACCAGCTGACAAATCCTCTGCCTAATTCACAGTCTGTTGACCATGTGATTTTCTTCTTTTGGAGCGATAAAATGAATTTCATCATCTGGATCGTGATCGGTGGCATTTTAGGATGGATCGCCAGCATGATCATGCGCACGAATGCCCAGCAAGGCCTGCTGCTCAATGTGGTGGTCGGCATCATCGGCGCATTACTCGGAGGATGGCTATTAGCACCTCTGTTCGGCACCGGCACGATCAATCAAAATGATTTCAGTGTGGGATCGCTGGTGGTCTCGCTACTGGGCGCGATCATTTTGCTGGCGGTTGTGAATCTTTTCCGACGCGGCACACCCCGATAGGAAATCCGCCGTTGAAGTAAATTTTCTGTTTGATTTACAGGCACCCGGGCAAGGCACGCATAACGGGGAATTTTCCTTCGACGCTCTGTCAACCGGGTGATGTCATTGCAGCTGCTTGTACCCATTGCCGGAAATCTCTATCACTGATGTTGGCAATAGCCTGAGCCGCGGCCTGCAAGCTGATGTTTTGTGCATGGGCGTGACGTGCAATTTGCGCTGCCTGATCGTAACCAATATGCGGCACCAGCGCTGTGACCAGCATCAGTGAGCGATCAACTAGCTGTGCAAGATGTTCACGGCTAGCGGTCAAGCCCTGCACAGCATGGGCTTGAAAGCCCCTCATGCCGTCGGCAAGCAAGCGCAGACTTTGCAAATAAGCGTACGCGATCAAAGGCTTGCCTACGTGCAGCTCAAAATTCGCCATCGCAGTGGATGAACCGATCGCAACATCATTTGCTTTGACCTGATAGCACGCCATCATCAGCGCCTCGGATTGGGTTGGATTGACCTTGCCGGGCATGATGGAACTCCCGGGTTCGTTCTCCGGCAAGCAGATTTCAGCAAGGCCACAGCGCGGACCCGAGGCCATCCAACGCAGGTCATTGGCGATTTTGATTAGTGCGCACGCCAGGGTTTTCAGCGCTGCATGCGATTGATAAAGCGCCTCATGCGACGCCAGGGCAGCAAATTTATTGTCGGCACTGCAAAAGGTCAAGCCACCCGACCGAGACAGAGCTGATGCAACACGCGCACCGAATTCGGGATGCGTATTCAAACCTGTACCCACTGCGGTGCCGCCTATGGCAAGCTGCAATATATCGGGTAAGGTCGCGACAATCGCTCTTTCGACAATCGTCAGCTGGGCGACATAACCGGAAAATTCCTGCCCGAGGGTGAGTGGCGTGGCATCCTGCAAGTGGGTCCGGCCAATCTTGATGAGCGTGCTGAATTCCTGCACCTTGTGTTCGAGTGCACTTCGCAAGTCTCTCAGAGCCGGCAGTAGGTGCTGATCCGTGGCGTTTGCAATAGCCACATGCATCGCTGTAGGGAACACATCATTGGACGACTGTCCCATATTCACGTCATCATTCGGATGGAGCAAACGATCTTTCCCGAGGCCACCACCCATGAGTACTGACCCACGGTTGGCCACTACTTCATTCATGTTCATGTTCGTCTGTGTACCACTACCGGTTTGCCATACTGACAAAGGAAATTCAGAGAACCATTGCCCGGCAATAATTTCATCAGCTGCCTGCATGATGGCAGATGATTTTTCTAAAGATAATTTTCCAAGATCACGATTGACGCTGGCGCATGCGTGCTTGACCTGAGCAAGTGAGATAATCAGCGCATCCGGCATGCGCTCTGTTGAGATGGCAAAATAGTGCAGCGATCGCTGTGTCTGTGCTCCCCACCAATGCTTCGTTGGTACCTCGGTCATACCAAAGCTGTCTGATTCAACGCGGGTTCCAACGGTAGATTGATCTGGCGCAGATGAATTCAATCTGGCATCCTTTTAAAAATTCTTCGCTCAGGGATGCAGCCGTACCCGAATACGCAAAGCACTGGGAACTGCCCGACCTTCCCATTGACCCGGCATGAAACGCATGACCTGAAAATGCTGCCGGAGTTCCTCGACCATGGATGCGCTCAATGCAGGGACAGATGCCAGACGCACCTGATCCACATCACCATAGGCATTAATCAGCAACAGCAAGTTGACGAATTGTGGCTCTGCGCTTTGCAGGGACTCTGGCAATTCAGGATGGATATCCATCAAAACGATGGGGCGCTGCGTGAGCATCGACGCCGGCAGATAGGCAGCGTCCACTCCATCATCAAGCTGAGATACCGGTGAATCATGAGAATTGCTGCGGAGCCGAGGATGGTCTGTCTCTTTACTTTCGATGACCGAGTCCGTTGCAACGTTTACCTCCTTGGCAACGGTAGAGTTACTAAGACTATTCGGTGGCAGTATTGCGATGACCCCAGAATGATCGCCATCACGAGAGCCACCCACAGAATTTTTCTCCGTCATCAATGGCACGCATATCATCACACTGATCGCCAAAGAGACTAAAAGCGTAGCAAAGCGCTCTACTGTTCGTCGAGTTCCTGCCATGAGACACGCCGGGGGGTTGGTGTACTACTGGTAGGCGCCGCGCCAGTGACGACGCTGATACGGCCTGCGTCATCCGTGATCAGGGACATCGTACGCTCTCCCACCTTGATCGTTCGGGCACCAGCAGCCATCGACGAACTGAAGACACGCGTTCCCGCAACAGATCGAAGTGTGGCCGGCACATACAGACCGGTCTGATACTCGAGGTTGTAGATCCAGCTTTGGGCAACGGGACGGCAGATTTTCATATCCGGTACATTCGTCACGACGCGAAGCACACCCAGCTGTTGATCAGGATCGATGGTCACTCGCTCTCCTGGCGAATCATTTTGATCGAAATCGATATACCAGCCCGCCTGCGTGGTCCAGTCCACCGAATCACCCGATACGCTGCGTTCGCCCGGATCGCCCGGAACGATACTGCGCGCTGCCAGTAATTTTGCCTCTCGCACATCCCCGAAGCCCTCCGGGGTCAGCGTGTCTTTGATTGTATAAAGTGATTGAACCTCCTGGTTCGTCAGGTCAGATACGTTGAGCAGACGTCCTGTACCCACCGTCACAACCGGCATGGTTATATTGCCCGAACGAATTTGGGATAACTCCACGCGTGTTGTGACGGGCTGTACCTTGTTGTCACGTATAAAACGGGCAAGCCTGACTGCCTCCTTGCCTTCCGGTGAAAGCAGATCGTCAATATCGAAACGCCAGAGATTACCCGCCAAGTCCGCCGCATAAAAGCGCGAGGCCGTGTTGTCCAGCCCACTCTCAACCCAGGCATTGAGGTGTGCGAGGCCACTTGGATTTTCGATGATCCCCTCACCGGTGCTGATGGTCTCAAGCAGCTCGCCGGTGTAGGCATTGAGCACATACAACCTGCCCTTGCCGTCGCCTGGGCTGATGTTGTTGTAACCCGAGGCGAGCGCTACGATCCAGGTACCGTCACGCCGTTTCGTAACAATCGGCTTCCCGACCGCATAGCCCAGATTTTCATTGGCTCCCGAATTAAATTCCCATAAAAATCTGGGACTGAGCGGGTCAGTAATATCGAGTGCAAAATACGCTCTGCCCGCAAGACCCAGACCAGTAACCAGAATGGTTCGCCACTGGTCAGCCGGACAGACGGACTTTGATCCCTTCGGGCAGACATCGGCTGCCACCGGCGCACCATCAAGAAGATAGGAAAAATTTTTATCAAAATTCACATCAGCACTGCGCCATAATTCAGGCAGCACAGCGGGCGGAATGAAGGCCCATTCTTCTTCACCATTTTGAGCATTGAAGGCATGTAACATGCCGTCGTTGGCAGCCAGGTATACCATTGGCTGACGATTGACTGCCTCAACATCCCGGAATGCACCATAGTTCTCGTCGGCATAGCGAAACGCCGGACGGCCTACATAGAGAGGAGGGGCATTGATCGGTGCGCCGAGTACGTGCTCACGTCGCCGAAACAATTTATTCGTGTTGTCCGGATGATTTTCGAACTCGCTTCGTCCGCGAAGATAATTGACTACACGCCTACCTGTGAGCAGCAGCTTCTCATCTGCTGATAATGAGGCGCACTGAGAGAGTCTCTCAGGAGAATTACAAAGACCGGTAAAAAAATTTCGCTGATCGGCATCAAGATTACGCCACTCAAAGGACTTGAGGTTATCGGATGTAACTGACTCACGAATATAAATTTTGCGAGTATCCGAAGATTTTCCAACCTTTCTGTCGAGCAGTCGAGCAGCCGACCAGTCCGGCGCCTTACTGATGCTACCGTCGCTCAAACTGATCCTACGTGCCTCAAGCTCACCATCCCAGTAAATGCTGCGATAGGAAGAGGAAAATAACAGATTATCTCCCTCGGCAGGCTCTTGGCTACTGGTGGCAGCGGCAGCGGCTGCACCAGTGACTGCACGTATATCAGCCATGGTCGATGACAACGCACGCGCCAGCGATTGGGGATTAGTCGCACTGAAATATCGACCACCGCCATTGACCGCAGCGTGCCAAAGGTCATCAATCCGCTCGGGACCGTTGAAAAAAATCGGATCAGGCCAACTTCGTTTTCCATCGACAATATCTCGGAAATCACCGTCGGCGGCACTCAGATAGTTTTCCTGATAACGAAGCGTGCCACTGGCGCCAAGTCCCAGTGTATGAGTGATCATATGTTGATGACTGGGGCCCGAGTTGCCGGCACCTTTAGGAACATTGTTGGTGCAGACTTCGGGCTCACTGCGGCAATTCCCCAACTCGGAGGAACGCAGATCAGTCCGGTAGTAATAAGACGCCACATCAGCCAGCGTATCCACAGTTCGGCCCTGACGAGCGATCTCCTGAAAATCGCCTACCTCAACCTTGAAAAAACCCTCGACTGTCAATACCGGTCTGGCTAGCGTCGCCCCATCCGGCGCGATGATCAGTATTTTATTATCCTGTGATACGGCTCTGAACCCATTCTGATTAATCGCCAGCGCCACCTGATAGGCCATGAGAATTGCATCGCTGTCAATATCATCAGTGTGTAGGACCCCGGCCGCAGCACCGATCAGCGGCTTCCCCGCAACCTCCATTTTGTAAATACCGGTCGCGCCATTTTTCTTCGCTGGCTGTGGTATCACCGTCAGTGTTGCGACGCGTAGTTTTTCCCCGTTTTTATCACCATCATACCGGGGAGGTGACAAGTCATTATCCTGGTCACCGACATTCGTCAAACCATCGATTTTCTTTGGACCATAGCTGCTCGTCTCCCACGCGGGGTTCCAATACCCATCGGTAGAGAGAATAGTGAAATTCTGCTGACAGGAATAACGGACAGGATCATCGCTACCCGTCAGAAGTTTTCCTGCATAAAGTCTTCCTGCCTTGGATAAAGCCGCACGCAACGGTGTGCTGGCGATTGGGTGAGTGGCATACAGCTTTTCGTAAAACTTCTGTCGATGTTCTCTGGAAAATTCATCCAGCTTTAGAAAATTAGGATTATTGCTATCCGTGCCGCTGTAACCAATGGTGGTGAATCCTACCCGGTACTGATCGCCCATGTCGCGAAAGGCAAGGCCAACCGCCGTCTTCATCGTCAAAATACGTGTCCGGTGATAACTAAACCAATTGGCAAAATTTTGTAGCTCATCAGAACCACCCGGACCAGAAGTGATGCTGACCATGATTTTGGTCCAGTTGCGGGAGCCTCTGGTGTGCTCGTCAAATAAAATATCCTTGCAGTGATCATCCGCGGAGTTATCGCCCAGCCTGCTTCGCTTATCACCGGTATAAATAAAATAGTGGGCGGCTCCAGCTTTATTCGGGAAAGGAGCGTCAGAATTAAAAGTGCAGCTAGTGCCAGATACCATAAAACAATCACTTCTGTATTTAGCCTTATCTGTATCGGCGGGCACTGCCGGGATTGTAGAAACAGTTCGCCAGGGCATGAATTCCAATGACAGGTTCACCATAACACTGTCAGAGTTGAAGCCGTTGTAGAGTGCCTGCGTAAATTTCTGATGCGGAAAGAGCGTGCCGTCATGCTTGACCGGCAATGGATAAATAATCGATGGATCATAGTAGTTCTTGTTACACAAGCTGCTGCGATATCCGATCGTGTTCTGATAGCCGTGGGTGGTCACCTCATCGCCAAGGGCGCTGGATTGCATGCTGCCGGAATCATCCAGGATGAAGAAAATATTAGGCTTAGCCTGGGTGGCTGAAAGGAATCCAAGCGGGGCGCGGGAAATTTTATTCTGCGCAGCGATAGTGACTGAAATCAAACTACACAGGCCTGCAATTAAAATTTTTAGTAAAAATTTCATCATATTGTTGAAATACTGCCTGTAATGTATTGCACATCAGAAATGCACGAGTGTCTGGACAAACACTGTGGTGTTACGAGGTCCGCGGACGCGGGTCGTGATGCGGTAGTAAACAGCGGAATCCCGTGTGAAACGGCTCGCAGCACCGTAGCTGAACTGCCCCTTCTTCGAGCTCACCTGACTACTCTCCTGGTACAAGAGACAGCTGTTGGCCGAATCCTTGGGGCTACCTGCAGAACGACACAGACGATGCACGACATATTGCATGGTCTGGCCTGCCTCATCTTTAGCTGTCTCTTTCGATGCATCGACGCAGACAATACCGGTACGTGAATTGCATTTGTCCTTATCCCAGTCAATGGCGACCCTCGCGTTGGCTGGGGCCCTACCGCTGATGTCCAGACCCTCGGGAAGACTCGCGTAATATCCGTCATCAGGCTGATCGGTGTACAGGTCAGGCAAGGTCGCGCGTGCGGTCAGCCAAGCGATAGCCGCTTCATTGCCTGTTTCTGCCGCCTGCACCGCCGCCTGCCTGAATGCGAAATTTCCTGCGACCAGAACGCCGGTGCTGACCGCCCGTACCAGAGCCAGTGCGCTCAGGCTCATGACCACCAGCATCACCAAGGCGACAATCAAGCCGGCGCCCTCTGAATATCTGGGTGTCACGAATCACTCCAGATCAGATTCCGAAGCGGGACCTCTGCCTGTAATACCCGATAGCGATAACAAGCCCAGTCTGCGATGGTATTGACTGCAATCGGGGTGTCTTCCAACACACCAGTCGCTTCATTTGCCGCTCGCCAGGTCGGCATCGCAGACGAACAACCCTGATCCGATCGCTGCGCGCTGCGAGAGACCACGGCGATTCGTATGGCCAGAATACGTCGAAGATCATCGATCTCACCGGCCTTGCCATTGGCATTTGCGTCAATCGTGGCCGAACTCCAGCGCGTAACACGAAGTGCACCGGAAGCCGTGGCACGCGCGTCATAGCCAAATTGCGCCTGCAGACTGACCACATCCGAAGCAAATGTACTTCCCTGCCATGCGTCAGCCGCTGCATCGTAACGCTCCAGCAGCAACTGATTGCTGGCATTGATGCTGTAGCGTTGATGATGGATGGCACCAAGATTGATGACCGCCGCACCCTCCTGGAAAGCGCTGACTGTCAGTAATCCGGAAGGCAGGGACGTATGACTAACCCGATAGTCGCCAGTGGGTATGCCGGTCACTTTTATTAAAGGGCACTGCGTGTTTCCGCTTTCATGCAGCAGCAGCGTATCGCCGACCGTCATGCCGAGTGTACTGTTAACCATCAGGACGTCAGAGCTGACTGTGTAAGGTGCAATCAGGCGGGCCGCAGTCAGACTTTGCGCTTTGCCGCTGGAGAGAACGAGCAAGGTATCGGGTGCCCCATTAAGACCATCGATGATCGTCACCGGCCAGAGAACCCAATCGGTCAATACTGTTGTACCCAGCGTGCGTCGCACAATACATCCCAGAGCTTCGGATGGTCCCAGGCCATGGCCCGCCATCCGCAGATCGCGGGACAGATTGGCCAGCGCATACGATGCGTTCATTTGCGCATCAGCGATACCAGTGGTTGATTTACGCCGAGCCTCGAACAGCACAGCCACTTTGATAATCACTAGCGTCGCCAGCAAACCAATGGCCAAACCCACCATGAGATCAGTCAAGCCCATCCCTTGACTACGTTGTATATTTTTTTTTGACCAATACATGGAGCGCATCAGTCCGTGATGGTTGCCAGTGTGAGTAGCTGATGGGATTGGCCATCACCCGGCGCCTGCCAGCGGATCAGGATTTTGACCCGACGCTGGTCATCAATACTAATAGTGGGTAAATTCGTTTTTCCACTCGTACCGGGCAGCCGGGCATGTACTGTGGCAAGCCAGTTCTTATAGTCTTCGGAATCTGGTTTGGTAAATCGCGTACGCAATTCAGTCAATGAGCGGTCACCCGTCCACATTTGTGCAATTAAATCCGAGGCAAGCAAACTCGCTTCGCTGCGATATCGGGCATTGCCCGTTTCAATCAGGCCGGCTGAGAGGAGCATCAGCAATGACATCAGCCCGACAGAAAAAAGAACGATAGCCAGCAGTCCCTCGAGCAAACTGCCGCCGTTCTGATAGGCTGGGAAGGTCATGAGGGCACGAGACTTTGAACGCATGGGCTTTCAGTTGCAGCGGAAAGTGGCATCATTGCCTGCAGACGGATCGCATAGCCTGACGGTACCGGCCGCTGCGATCGTCAGCACCAAGCGCCGGGCCTGATCGTTTGCCACATGCAGAACATCAATGCGCGATGCGTCAACCCCAGCTGAGACGCCCGGCGCAGCACCGAGCGCATTAAAAGTCACACCCGAGGGCAGACGCCTGCCTGCAATGAGCGCCACAGCCAAATCGATTGCGTCGTCGGATCGTGCAACGCCTAAACGTGTTTTGATTTCCGGCTGTGAGCGAAAGGTACTGATGGCCCCGGGACAGTGCGCGCTGGCATGAACGCAACCGATAGTCCATGCGGGTCTTCCGGAAACATCATTGAAAGAAATCCGTACCCGCGCATTGCGGGTCACCGCCTCAGTCCGCGCCATTTGCAACGCAGCCCGCAAACCTTCGGCACTGCCACGAATTTCAATGTCATGCAAAAGCCGCCCAAAGGCAGGCATACCTACAGCAAACAGAATACTGAGCACAGACAACACAATCATTAACTCAACGAGCGAAAAGCCAGCGACGACTTCAGTCGACTCAAGGCGATCAATGTTTTTGCTTACGGCGGTCAACACGTCGCGTTCCGCTTGGTGATCCAGCAGGTGGCAGGCGCCTTACCCCAGGTCTCGGGGAGGCGGGTCGTTTTGGCGTTCCCGTTCTGATCGAGCGTGAAAGTGAATTCAGAGATCTGCCCTTTACCCTGGCCACTTGCCTTCAGCAGAAATGACTGACCACTGTTTTCTGCAACACACTGAAAAGTAAAAAATTGATGAGAGGGCATGGCAACAGCGCAGCCATCCTTGGTGGTGCCGTATTCACGATGATCCTGATAATGCTGCTCCAGACGCATCGCAAGCGCTGACAGTGTGCTGGTGGCGTCAGGAATGCGAGCGCGCAGCATGTGATCCTGATAGGCCGGCACAGCAATCGCTGCGATGATAGCGGCGACAGCTAGTGCAATCATCAGCTCGATCAGACTAAAACCCTTGGAGAAATACGAGGAGCAGTACGAGGACATGGTGCGGCGTCGCGCGACGTGAGTTACGGCAATAGCTTGTGCTAACTCACGGGCTTTCGCACCAAATATTTATGGAGTGACTAACTTTTCGCTAATGAACTTTGCTAATCGAAAGAATGTTCGATTTTCAACCAAAGTTCCCATAACTAAATGAGGCATAGGTTCAGCAGTGCCTCAGGTTTTGCGCACCACACAAGCGTCAATGGTGCGCAGATCATTGTCGCTCGCGAAGCTCTGCAGGAAGTGATAGGCCAGGGGCTCCAGCGCATATAGCCTGGCGTCGACCAGCACGGACCGTACGCCCTCGATCATGGCCGGCTGTACATAAGGCGAATATTGGAGATGCCGGTCATAGCCGGTGCGGGCCTCGGGATGAAAGCGGGACATGATCCCGCACAGGCGGTCAGCCCAGTCACTGGGCCGGAAAAGCTGGCCCTGACTGGTCACACCCTGAATGATGAAATCCGTTGGAGAAAAATTCGTTTCGGAACCGGGGGTCGCCATAAGGCAGACGGTCTTTCAGCGTAGTCGTGCGGTCGGATGGTCGTGAAATGCGGCAGCGCAATATAGCCGTTATCTTACCGAAGACTCGCTGATAAAAAAAGCAAGACCGCTCAATTCTCGCGAATTGTGTGAGCCGCAAGCCTGTATTGTCAGACCGCTGGAAGGTAAGACAGGGTCAACCCAGCCACTTGGACACCGTCACCAGAAGCAACAGTAACACCCAAAGTAGCAGCGCCCGCCAGATCAGTCCGACCGCACTTTGCAGAGCGCGTTGCGAAGGCGGGTCACCGGGCAAAGTTTCGACGTCCAGCGCCGAGGGTTCCAGCGCCGCCATATCAACACCGGGTAATTCCGGTGCGTACTCCGCAGGTGTTCCCAGGCGCACACCCATCGCCCCGCCACCGGCAGACAAAAGAATACCTGTGGATTCGTTGCTCCACCGCTTTGCAAAATTCCGCCAGGCGTAAATCGCATCCTCGAAATTTCCGACGATCGCAAAAGCAATCGCGGTCAGCCTGACGGGTACCCAATCGATCCAGTAAAAAGCTTTCACAGCGAAGCGACCGAAGGCTTCGTTACGCAAGTGTTCCGGCTCATTCCAGGCACGGGCCAGATATTCAGCGACGCGATAAAGCACGGCACCCGCCGGACCGATGGGCATGAGCAGCCAGAAAAACACACCGAACACATGACGATGGGTCGTGGTCAGCGCATTCTCAACGGCCAACCGTGAAATTTCCTGCGCATCAAGCTCTAGGACATCCTGCCGGGTCCATTCGGACAGCAAACGACGCGCTTCCATCAGGTCGTTGTTATCCAGCGCGAGCTGGATTGCGGTGAAGTAGTGACTGTAATGCCGAAAACCCAGGGTCAGATACACAATCACAATTGTCCACGCCAGCTGAGCGATCGGACCGGCCAGCGCACAGAGCCAGTAAATTAGCAGCGTGGGCAAGACCAATGCGAGCATCATGACCAGCCAGGCGAGGCGTCCGTGCTCGGCGCGACCTGCATTGAAGCTGTGCTCGATGCGCGCTGCCAGCACCACAACCCAGCCGTAAATGGGATTGTCGGACCTCAGTGGCCTGAACTGCTCAATCAGCAGCACACAGAAAATGGAAAAAAGGGTCATTGCTTGTTCTGGATTAACAGACAACCCGTACGATAGCGCAGCGGGTGCACAGAATCAAACCGGAAACCGAACGATCCCCGGCGCTTTTCCCTGTTTCTGCCGTCATGCCCGCAGAAAATGATAGAGATTGCGCAGCATGGATGCCGTGGCACCCCAGATAAAGTAATTTTCAAAAGGCATCGCATAAAAGCTGCGGCGCCCAGGGCGATTCGGGAATTCGGCGCTGCGCCGCTGATGATTCGCGCCATCCATCAGGAAAGCCAGGGGCACCTCAAATATTTCCGCGACTTCAAAGGTGTCAGCGGCCAGTTCGAAAGGCGGCTGAATCAGCGCGACCACGGGTGTGACACGAAAACCTGTGCCGGTCAGATAGTCGGGCAAGGTGCCAATCACCTCGATATGTTGTCGGGACAGGCCGATTTCCTCTTCGGTCTCGCGCAAGGCGGTCGCGATCGGATCGCGATCCTCGGGATCAACCCGCCCTCCGGGAAAACTGATCTGCCCGGCATGATCGGTCAGATGAGCAGTTCGAAGTGTGAGCAGCAAGGTCATACCTTGCGGACGATTGACCAAAGGGATCAGCACTGCGGCGGGCACCGGGGCAGGCGGCAATTCGCGCCAGGCCTTGTCCTCAGTGAATTCCGGTGTCCAGGGCAAGGCCTGCGTGAAGCGCTCACGCAGCCATGAGGTATTCAGCCGGCGTGCATCAACAGGCGGCTCACCACCCAGTGCATCGACAGGTGCCAGTGAAGGATCGAAAGAGGACATGGTCAGTTTGGGCAAAGAAAAAGGGCACACACGGTGCCCTTTTTCAAGAAATGCAGATGCCTGATTACGCCGCCGGTGCCGAGCTGGCGCGACGATTCGGCAACTTTTCGCGGATACGCGCCGATTTTCCGGAGCGCTCACGCAGGTAGTACAGCTTCGCACGACGCACATCACCGCGACGCTTGACTTCGATCGATGCGATCAGCGGCGAGTAAAGCTGGAACGTACGCTCAACGCCTTCGCCGGACGAGATTTTACGAACGATGAAGTTCGAATTCAGTCCGCGGTTACGACGGGAAATGACGACGCCCTCATAAGCCTGCACACGCTTGCGGTTACCCTCAACGACGTTGACGTTCACGATCACGGTATCACCGGGTGCGAACTCGGGAATATTCTTGGCCAAACGGGTAATTTCTTCTTGCTCGAGTTGCTGGATCAGATCCATTTTTAATCTCCTTGACCATCATGCCGGCGCCTTCTCATGTTGTGCCCGGTAGAGGATGGGGTTAACAAATTCAGGCTTGCGCCTGCACTACTGCATCGATACTGCCTCGAACTGCACGGACTTCGCTTTGATTCACTTCGTCCGTCAAACTTCTTACTTCGCCATCATTTTTTTCAGCACGACTTCATCAGCCTTGCCCAGTAATCCTTGCTGACGCGCCTTGTCAATCAGTTCGGGGCGCTTGTGCAGCGTCGCCCGCAATGCCTGTTCACGTCGCCATGCCGCGATATCGGCGTGGTTACCGCTGAGGAGCACCGGCGGTACCGCCTGACCTTCGTACACTTCGGGCCGTGTGTAATGCGGACAATCCAGCAAACCCTGCACAAAACTGTCTTCCACTGCCGAGGACTGATCACCCAGCGCACCCGGCAGTTGCCGTATCAGTGCATCCATCAGCGCCATCGCCGGCAGCTCACCACCGGAGAGAACAAAATCGCCGAGGCTGATTTCTTCATCCACACACCGGTCCAGCAAGCGCTGATCGACGGCTTCATACCGACCACACAACAGCACCAGACCCTCGGTAGCCGACAGCTGCATCACCTTCTGATGATTCAACGGTTTGCCCTGCGGCGACAAATAAATCGTCCGCGGTCTCGACAAGCCCAGCTGCGTCTGTCTTTCAACTGCCGCGCTGATCGCCGCTTCCAGAGGAGCGGCCATCATCACCATTCCCGGTCCGCCGCCATAAGGCCGGTCATCCACGGTGCGGTGGTTGTCGCTGGTGAAATCCCGCGGATTCCATAACGACAGCGCAAATCTTTGCTGCTCATAAGCACGCCGCGTAATACCCGACGCGGTCAGCGCTGAAAACATCTCAGGGAAGAGCGTGATCACATCAAACTGCATACGCTGCACTCCCATGGCGACGGGTACGACCGGCACCTCGCCATTCTTACTTTTATCAGACCCGGCGCGCGTTAATAATCGCTTTCCCAGTCCACCGTAATTTTTTTATCTGCCTGATTTACCGTGGTCACGAACTGGCCGACAAACGGTATCAGTATTTCCCGCGTTGCCACCTGCGCACCAATCGGAGCGACTTTCAGGATCGGGTGCGCACCGTTGTCCATCAGTCCGACGACTTCACCGAGCGCTTCACCACGCAGGTTTTCTACCTTGTGACCGATCAGATCGACCCAGTAAAACTCGTTGTCTTCCAGCGCCGGAAAGTGAGCACGTCGGATGTGTATCGTCGCACCCTGAAGATTTTCAGCGGCTTCCCGACCTTCGATGCCCATCAGTCGGGCCACCAAGTCTTCTCCCTGTGCACGTACCTGCAAAACTTCGACATCATGCAGAGCAGGTTTGTCCAGCCACCAGGTTTTAGCGCTGAGCAGCGCACTGGCGTCGGAGGAGTATGGCCGGATACGTATCCATCCTGCGATACCAAAGGCGCCGGAGACATGCGCCACCAGAACCAGATCGTCGGGAATCGACATTCCCGAACCGACTTGCAAACTCACATCAGGCAGCTTTTTTTCCCGCTGCTTTGACCAGACGCTCTACGGTCGGCGACAGCTGCGCACCGACGCTTTGCCAGTGAGTCAGGCGGTCTTGCTTGATGCTGAGGGTTTCAGCAGCGCCGGATGCGACCGGATTGTAGAAACCGATACGCTCAATGAAGCGGCCGTCACGACGGTTGCGCGAATCGGTAGCAACGATGTTATAAAACGGGCGCTTCTTGGCGCCACCACGGGACAGACGAATTACGACCATAATCTTCTCGACAAAAGGGGTGCTGGTACAAGGAAAGACCGCGATTATAGCGTTTTTCACCTGCCGGCAACAAGTTCATCAAGCGACCAATTGCCCAAAGCCCGCGGTTAGCGCACACTTCCGGCTTTCCCGGCGGCTTCAGACGATGCTTTACCAAACCAATCATTACTCTTTTGCTATGAAACCCATGCCCGCCGACCTGTCCCCCGTTACCCACAAAAACAAGACACTCGCCACTTTCCTCGCGCTTTTGCTGGGTTTTGCCGGCCTCCACCGCTTCTACCTTCGCGGTCTGAGCGACCGCTGGGGCTGGCTGCATGTGCTCAGCCTGCCGCTGACCACCGCGCTGTTATTATCAAATCCGGAACTGCCCCTGTTGGTGAATACCGCACCGCTGGTGCTCTCGATGCTGATCGCCAGCATCGAAACATTTGTGCTGGGCCTGATGCCGGACGAGAAATGGGACGAGCGCTACAACCCGGCTTCTGGCCGAACATCCGATAGCCGCTGGCCGGTTGCGTTAATGATGGTGCTGAATCTGTTCTACGGCGCGACCCTGCTGCTCACCGTGCTCGCGCGGGCTTTCGATCTGATGCTGACCGGCGGCGCCTATGGTTGAACGCCCGAGCCGATAGCTGCCATCGGCTCAGGCGTTACAGCCCTCAGAACTGTTCTTCGGTCAGCGCCAGAACACCGACGCTGCCTTCAACGATAGCGACACGCGACGCCTCTGCCTGGGACAGAAAGTGGTCGGCGAAAAAGCGCGCCGTGCCCAGCTTGGCGCGATAAAACGCGACATCGCCTTCTGCGGCATCGGCTTTGCGCGATGCGATCAACGCAGCGCGCGCCATCTGCCAGCCACCAAAAACAACACCTGCCAGCTTCAGATAAGGCACGCTGCCGGCAAAGGCCGCCTTGATATCGGATTTGCCGGTCGCGGCGATGTAATCGACTACTGCCTCGAGCGCGACGCTGGCCGCCGACAGACGCCGACCGATTGCCTGCAAGTCCGATGATTTCGCAGCCGCCAGCTCCGCTTCGGTCTGACGTACTTGCGCAATGATGCTGCGCGCCAGTGCGCCGCCATCACGCAGGGTTTTACGGCCCACCAGATCATTGGCCTGAATCGCGGTCGTGCCTTCGTAGATCGTCAGGATGCGGGCATCGCGATAGTATTGCGCCGCGCCGGTCTCTTCAATAAAGCCCATGCCGCCATGCACCTGAACACCGGTGGAGGCCACATCAATCGACAGCTCGGTTGACCAGCCTTTGACGATAGGCACCATGAAGTCATAGAACGCCGCATTCGATTTGCGCGTCGCTTCATCGGCATGATGGTGACCGGCGTCAAAAGCCGCTGCGGTCACATAAGATAAAGCACGTGCTGCCTCGGTCTGCGCGCGCATCGACATCAGCATGCGACGTACATCCGGGTGATGAATGATCGCGACAGGTCCGGGTGAGCCCGCCAGATCGCGCGATTGCACACGATCCTTCGCATACGACACTGCCTTTTGGTAAGCGCGCTCTGCCACCGCAATACCCTGCATGCCGACCGCAAAGCGAGCCGCGTTCATCATGATGAACATGTACTCGAGACCGCGATTTTCTTCACCGACCAGATGGCCGATAGCACCACCATGGTCACCAAACTGCAGCACTGCCGTCGGGCTGGCCTTGATGCCCAGCTTGTGTTCTATCGACACACATTGCACATCATTGCGTGCACCCAGAGAGCCATCTGCATTGACAAGCACTTTCGGGACGATGAAGAGTGATATGCCTTTCACACCTTCCGGCGCATCGGGCGTACGCGCCAGCACGAGATGGACGATGTTCTCGGCCATGTCATGCTCACCGTAGGTAATGTAAATCTTAGTGCCGTGAATTTTGTAACTGCCATCACCCTGCGGCAACGCACGGGTTCGAACCAGAGCCAGATCGGAGCCGGCCTGTGGCTCGGTCAGATTCATCGTGCCAGTCCACTGGCCCGAGATGAGCTTTTCAAGGTACAGAGACTTTTGCTCGTCGCTGCCGGCGGTCATCAGCGCCTCGATCGCGCCATCGGTCAGCAAAGGACACAGCGCAAAAGACAGGTTGGCCGAGTTGAGCATTTCAATGCAAGGTGTCGCCAACAACTTGGGCAAGCCCTGACCACCGAACTCCACCGGATGCTGCACGCCCTGCCAGCCCGCCTGACCAAAGGCCTTGAAGGCTTCTTTGAAACCGGGGGTGGTGGTGACCTTGCCATCGTGCCAGTGGCTGGGCTCAAGATCGCCCGTCCAGTTCAGCGGGGCGACAACCTCCGAGCAAAACCGTGCGTTTTCTTCCAGAACAGCTTCTGCCGTTTCAGGCGTCGCATCCTCGCAGCCGGGCAGCTCGTTGACAGCGGCCAGTCCAGCCAGTTCGTTCATAACGAACACCATGTCTTTCAGTGGTGCGACGTAGCTCATGCGGTCTCCCGAAAATATTATTCAACGACAGGGTTGCCAGACAATCAGCCCAATTCTTTGACCAGTGCCGGCACCGCTTCAAACAAATCACCGACCAGTCCATAATCCGCAACGCTGAAAATCGGCGCTTCCGGATCCTTGTTAATCGCAACGATCGTTTTTGAATCCTTCATGCCAGCCAGATGCTGAATGGCACCGGAAATACCAACCGCGATATACAGCTGAGGCGCTACGATCTTGCCAGTCTGTCCAACCTGCCAGTCGTTGGGCACATAGCCGGCATCGACCGCCGCCCGTGACGCGCCCATGGCGGCACCCAGCTTGTCGGCCAGCGGTTCAAGAATCGTGAAGTTTTCTGCCGAGCCCATACCGCGACCACCGGAGACGATGACTTTGGCTGCCGTGAGTTCAGGGCGATCGGATTTGGCCAGCTCGCGCGACACAAAAGCGGATTTGCCCGAGTCACCGACGGTGCTGATTTTCTCAATCGTCGCACTACCGCCTGCAGCAGCGGCATCAAAACCGGTGGCACGCACCGTAATAACTTTGATCGCGTCGAGAGACTGTACGGTGGCAATCGCATTGCCCGCATAAATCGGACGCTCGAAGGTATCTGGAGTTTCGACTTTGGTGATCTCGGAAATCTGACCGACATCGAGACGCGCGGCAACGCGCGGCAGAATATTTTTGCCATAAGCAGTCGCGGGCGCGAGGACATGCGTATATGAGGCCGCAAGTGCGAGCACCTGCTCGGCCACATTTTCTGCAAGACCGTTGGCAAATTGCTCGCCTTCGGCGACCAGTACCTTGGTCACACCCGCCAGCTGCGCAGCGGCGGCAGCGGCGGCCTCACAAGCGTGACCGGCCACCAGCACATGGATTTCATCACTGCAGCGCGCTGCTGCAGTGACCGTATGGGAAGTGCTCGCCTTGAGCGAGCTGTTATCGTGTTCAGCAATGACGAGTGCGGGCATGACAGAGTGTCCTTGATCGTTCAGATGACTTTGGCTTCATTCCGGAGTTTCGCCACCAGCGCGGCGACATCCGGAACCATGGTGCCTGCTGTGCGTTTGGCGGGCTCGGCAACTTTCAGGGTCTTCAGGCGGGGGGCGACATCCACGCCGAGTGCGTCGGGCGTCATCACATCCAGCGTTTTTTTCTTGGCCTTCATGATGTTGGGCAGCGTCACGTAACGCGGCTCGTTCAGACGCAAATCCGTCGTGACGATGGCCGGCAGGGTAAGAGACAGTGTCTCCAGACCGCCGTCAACCTCGCGCGTCACCACTGCATTGCCATCCTCGATCACGAGTTTGGAGGCGAATGTCGCCTGTGGCCAACCCAGCAATGCCGCGAGCATCTGACCAGTCTGATTGCAGTCATCATCAATCGCCTGCTTGCCCAGAATGATCAGTTGAGGCTGCTCTTTGTCGGCAATGGCCTTGAGCAGTTTGGCCACAGCCAGAGGCTGCAGTTCGGCATCGGTCTCGGCCAGAATCGCGCGATCCGCGCCGATGGCCATGGCGGTACGCAGCGTTTCCTGACACTGGGTGACACCGCAGGACACCGCGATCACTTCAGTCGCCTTGCCCGCCTCTTTCAGGCGCATCGCTTCTTCCACCGCGATTTCATCGAAAGGATTCATCGACATCTTGACGTTGGCGATATCGACGCCCGTGCCATCGGATTTCACTCGCACCTTGACGTTGTAATCGACCACGCGCTTGACAGGAACCAGTACCTTCATGGGAGCCCTTGGGAGAAGTTGACGTTAACGTAAACGGCAATTATAGACAAGAAAGACCGGGCGCGCAAAATTTACGCACGGTCGTTCGGTTATTTAAAGACACGGACAAAATGTCGCTGGCCAAGCCAAACGCCAGCTTACTTGCGCCTCAGGTAAAACGTAAATTCCTTGTTGGCCTCCTGATGCCCCAGCAACTCGTTGCCGGTCTGGCGGGCAAACGCACCGAAGTCGCGTACCGACCCCGGGTCGGTGGCCAGAATCCGCAACACATCGCCGCTTTGCATATCCGCCAGCGCTTTTTTAGCTTTCAGGATAGGCAGCGGGCAATTCAGTCCGCGCGCATCCAGATCTTTTTGAAATTCCATCAGCTTATTCTCAGCAAATTATTCATTGACGGGCGCTTGCGTGCCCCAATCAAGAAACTCCGGCTCCAGCCCTCGTCTGCGCATCCAGTCAGCCATGGCATAACCAGTGCCGGCGCGCCAGGGCCGAAGTTTTTCGGGCGACACAAGCCGATATTCCACCAGTTCCGGCGAAAGCCGAATCTCCCCCGAAGCCTGGACGTGATACGCAATGATCAACTCATTCTTGCGTATGAATTCATAGACGCCGATCAGCGTCGTGACTTCAGCCTGCAATCCGGTTTCCTCCCTCAGCTCGCGCGCGACGCCCTGCTCCGGCGTCTCGCCGCGCTCCATGAAACCGGTAATCAGCGCAAAATTTTTCGGGCCCCACGCCGCATTGCGGGCCAGCAGGATTTTGCCCTCGATTTCCACCAGAGCGGCAAGCACCGGCAGCGGGTTATCCCAGTGCGTCCAGTGACCATCCGGGCAAGCGAGCCGGGGCTTGTCGCCATCGGCACCCGCCTCGCTGTCAGTGCGCAGCACCAACGGCGTGGCGCACATCGGACAAAAACGAAAATCCACTAGGCCACGCGCTCGCCAACCCAGGCGCTGACACCCGCCAGTGCCGCCGGCAAGGCACTTGGGTCGGTGCCGCCCGCCTGCGCCATATCGGCGCGACCGCCGCCTTTGCCACCCACTTGTTGCGCAACGAAGTTCACCAGTTCGCCGGCTTTGACTTTAGCTGTCGCATCAGCGGTCACTCCCGCGATCAGCGTCACCTTGCCATCCGCTACCGAGGCCAGGACGATGGCGGCGCTCTTGAGCTTGTCTTTCATCTTGTCCATCACCTGACGCAGCGTGGCCACATCGGCGCCGTCGAGCGTGGCCGCCAGCACCTTGATGCCATGCATATCCACCGCCTGCACGAGCAACTCGTCGCCCTGTCCGGATGCAAGACGCGCTTTGATCGACGCCAGCTCTTTTTCCAGCGACTTCACCTGATCTTGCACCTGGGCGATACGTTGCGTGATTTCCTCAGGCTGAACCTTCAGTGCGGCAGCAGCGTCATTCACGCGCGCCGACAACGACTGAACGAGTGCCAGTGCGTTTGCACCGGTGACGGCTTCGACACGGCGTATGCCCGCCGCCACACCACCTTCGGAGACAATCTTGAACAAACCAATGTCGCCCGTACGATTGACGTGCGTACCGCCGCACAGCTCGGTCGATGAACCGATACCCAGCACGCGTACCTGGTCACCATATTTTTCACCAAACAAGGCCATTGCACCCTGACGAATCGCATCGTCGTAGGACATCAGCTGCGCATTGGTCGCAGCATTGTCGAGAATTTCATGATTGACGAGCGCCTCGACACGACGAATTTCATCTGCTGTCATTGGCGCATTGTGGCTAAAGTCAAAACGCGTTTTGTCAGCATCCACCAGCGAGCCTTTTTGCACAACATGACCGCCCAGCACCGTGCGTAAGGCCTTGTGCATCAAGTGCGTGGCCGAGTGGTTGCGCATCGTGGCGGCACGCACCATCGCATCAACCCGGGTGCTGACTTTATCGCCGACCGCCAGCTTGCCACTGGCCAGCGTGCCGTGGTGACCAAACACATCCGGCTGAATTTTTTGCGTATCGCGAACTTCAAATGAGCTACTGCCGGTTTCAATCACACCCACGTCGCCCGACTGACCACCCGACTCGGCGTAAAAAGGTGTGCGATCAAGTACCACGATGGCTTCCTGTCCCGCAGCCAGTGTCTGCACGGCTTTGCCATCGACATACAGCGCGAGGATGGATGCCTCATCTGCCAGCGCGTCATAACCTTTGAACACGGTTTTGGGACCGGCGTACTCGAGGCTGGCAGCCATTTCAAACTTGCCGGCCGCGCGTGCTGCGGATTTCTGCTTTTCCATCGCCTCATGGAAACCGGCTTCATCCAGCGTGACATCGCGCTCACGGCAAATATCGGCGGTCAGATCGAGCGGAAAACCATAGGTGTCGTAGAGCGCAAAAGCGGTCTTGCCATCAAGCCGCATCGGATCTTTCACCAGCGCGCCTTCGAGAATTTTCATGCCGTTTTCCAGCGTCTCGCCGAAACGCTCTTCTTCCTGTTTCAGCACCAGTGCCACGCGATCGGCGGCGTCTGCAAGCTCGGGATAGGCAGCGCCCATTTCCGCGACAAGGTCAGGGATCAGTTTGTAGAAAAACGGTTTCTTTTGTCCGAGCTTATTTCCATGACGAAGCGCACGGCGAACGATACGTCGCAGTACATAAGCACGCCCTTCACTGCCGGGCACCACGCCATCGACGATCAGGAATGCGCAGGCGCGAATATGGTCAGCGATCACGCGCAGGGAGCTGTGGCTCAGATCTTTGGTGCCGGTTTCACGTGCCGCGGCAGTGATCAGTCGCTGGAACAGGTCGATTTCATAATTGCTGTGCACATGCTGCAGAATCGCTGCGAGCCGCTCAAGACCCATGCCGGTATCGACGCAGGGCGCGGGTAGCGGTGTCAGCGTGGCTTCGCCGGTGACCGGGTCAATCTGACGGTCGAACTGCATGAACACGTTGTTCCAGATTTCGATGTAGCGGTCGCCATCTTCCTCGGGACTGCCGGGCGGGCCACCCCAGATATCGGGGCCATGGTCATAAAAAATTTCGGAACAGGGACCGCAGGGACCGGTATCGGCCATCTGCCAGAAATTATCCGACGCATAGGGCGCGCCCTTGTTGTCCCCAATGCGCACCACCCGCTCGGGCGGCAGACCGATCTCTTTCACCCAAATGTCATACGCTTCATCGTCGGTGTGATAGACGGTGGCCCAGAGTTTGTCAGCGGCCAATCCGTAGACTTTAGTCAAAAGCTCATAGGCCCACTTCAGCGAATCACGCTTGAAGTAGTC
>JACCDX010873373.1_pt1 | contig 43563 bp, 47 predicted proteins | sample 7449681 | NCBI WGS metagenome assembly JACCDX01 (sample SAMN15323450, study PRJNA562643) | freshwater metagenome | isolation source: river surface water | place: USA:Blue River Watershed | collected 2017-08-18
CCGATCCCATGGCCAACCCCTACCTGTGCTTTGCCGCACTGATGATGGCGGGTCTGGACGGCATCGAGAACAAGATCCACCCGGGCGAAGCCGCCACCAAGGATCTGTACCATTTGCCCCCGGAAGAAGACGCATTGGTGCCGACCGTGTGTCACAGCCTGGACCAGGCGCTGGAGTATCTGGACAAGGACCGCGCGTTCCTGACCAAAGGTGGCGTGTTCACCGACAGCATGATCGACGCCTACATCGAATTGAAGATGGGCGAAGTGACCCGCTTCCGTCAGGCCGTGCATCCCATCGAGTACGACATGTACTACTCGCTGTGATCCAGCCAGGCTATGCCACATGAAAGGGACGGCCTGGGCCGTCCCTTTTTTCTTGTCTGAAGGAATTCATGTTTCGCTTTGCACGCATTTGTCGAACACCTGGGCTGCTGACCCTTTGGGGTCTGTGCGCTGGCTTGGCATCGGCGCAAGGCATCTGGCGTTGCGGCAACGATTACACCAATCATCCCGACCCGGCACGAAACTGCACCCCTGTGACGAATAGCACTGTCACGGTGATTGAAGGCACGCGTGTGCAGCAACGTGGCGCACCCACTGCACCTGCTGCACCTGCTGCATCTACTGCACCCACACCCGCAGGTGCGTCGCCAGCCAAAGCACAGATTCCTGCGGCGGAGCAACAGCAGCGTGATCTGCGTGCACGCCAGATTCTGCAAGCCGAACTGGAGCGGGTGCAGGCGCAGCAGCGTGGCTTGCGTCATCAATGGGGGCAGGCGGATGAAGCTGAAAAAAAACGATTGCGCCCCATGCTGGAGCGTGTGGACGCCGATGTGGCGGCCCTGCAGCGTGAGATCACGCCATGAGCACATCAGACCACCCCTTGCCCTCCGATGTGGCCAGGCCCGAGCATTGGGCCGTGCTGGATCTGTTGGCCACCTTGACGCTGGTGGTGCGTGACGATGGCCGGGTGTTGTATGCCAATTCCGCTACCGAAGATGTGCTGGGTGTTCCTCGCCGCTTGATTCAAGGCGTGCCTTTGCAAAATTTCTTCGTGGATGCTTCCGGCTTGGAGCGTGCCTTGCAAGGCGCGCGCAAACAGCAGTTCTCCGCGCTGCGTTATGACGCCTACCTGCAGCGCATGGGGCAGGAGCCTTTCCCGGTGCATGCCATCGTGGCGCCTGCAGAGCGCCCCGGCGAGGTGCTGGTCGAGTTGCTGCCGCTGGAGCAGCAGGCGCGGCAAGATCGGGAAGAGCGCATCATCGATCAGGCGCAAGCCCACAAGGAATTGATTCGCAATCTGGCGCATGAAATCAAGAACCCGCTCGGCGGCATCCGTGGAGCGGCGCAGTTGCTGCAAATGGAGATTGCCTCACGCGATTTGATCGAATACACGCAGGTGATCATTCGCGAGGCCGACCGCTTGCAAACCCTGGTGGATCGCCTGCTGGCCCCGCATCGCCGGCCGCATGTGGTGGGCACGGTCAACATCCATGAGGTGTGCGAGCGTGTGCGCGCCCTGATTCTGGCGGAGTTTCCCCGTGGCTTGAAAGTGGTGCGCGATTACGACACCTCTTTGCCTGAATTTCGCGGCGACATGGCGCAATTGATTCAAGCTGTGCTGAACATTGCGCACAACGCAGCGCAGGCACTGGCGGATCGCCTGATGCAAGGCGATGCGGAAATCATTTTGCAAACCCGTATCGCACGCCAGGTCACGGTGAACAAAAAACGCTACCGACTGGCATTGGAATTGCATGTGATTGACAACGGTCCAGGGATTCCGGAAGCAATCAAGGACCGCCTGTTTTTCCCGCTGGTTTCTGGTCGGGATGGCGGCTCGGGTCTGGGGTTGAATCTGGCGCAAACATTTGTGCAGCAACATCAGGGCCTGATCGAGTGTGACAGTGTGCCAGGGCGCACGGATTTCAAAATCCTGATTCCCTTGCCCTGACATGCATGTGGTGCAATGAGGTTTGACAGAGGTGAGTGACTGACATGAAACCGATCTGGATCGTGGATGATGACCAGTCCATTCGCTTTGTGCTGGAAAAAGCGTTGTTGCGTGAGGATCTGCCCACGCGCAGTTTCACCAGCCCGCGGGAAGTGTTGCAGGCGCTGGACTCGGCCAATGACGAGAATGGACCGCAGGTGCTGGTCAGCGACATCCGCATGCCAGGGGGCTCGGGCCTGGATCTGCTGAGCCGAGTCAAAGAGCGCATGCCGGGCCTGCCTGTCATCATCATGACGGCTTTCTCCGATCTGGACAGCGCTGTTTCAGCCTTTCAAGGCGGTGCGTTCGAGTACCTGCCCAAGCCATTCGACCTGCCCAAAGCCATTGAATTGATTCGCCGCGCTGTGGAAGAGAGCCAGCGCGAGCAAGTGGATGGTGACCAGGTGGACATCACGCCGGAAATGCTGGGCCAGGCACCCGCCATGCAGGATGTGTTCCGTGCCATTGGCCGTCTGAGCCAAAGCCATGTCACGGTGATGATCACTGGCGAATCCGGCACAGGCAAAGAACTGGTGGCGCGCGCCTTGCACAAGCATTCACAGCGCGCAGCGGGGCCTTTTGTGGCCATCAATACGGCGGCCATTCCGAAAGACTTGCTGGAGAGTGAGTTGTTCGGGCATGAGCGTGGCGCGTTCACGGGAGCCCAGACCACACGCCGTGGCCGCTTCGAACAGGCCGAGGGCGGCACGCTGTTTCTTGATGAAATTGGTGACATGCCTTTTGACTTGCAGACCCGTCTGCTGCGCGTGCTCAGCGATGGCAACTTCTACCGTGTGGGCGGGCACAATGCCATCAAGGCCAATGTGCGGGTGATTGCTGCGACCCACCAGGATCTGGAGCAACGCGTCAAGGATGGTGGGTTCCGTGAGGACTTGTTTCATCGCTTGAATGTCATCCGCCTGCGTTTGCCTGCTTTGCGCGAGCGCCGAGAGGACGTGCCCATGCTGACGCGTCATTTCCTGCAACAAAGTGCCCAACAATTGGGCGTGGAACCCAAACGCATTTCGGATGCTGCCCAGAATTTGCTGCTGGGTTTTGGCTTTCCCGGCAATGTCCGTCAACTCGAAAACATTTGCCACTGGCTAACGGTGATGGCGCCAGCCCAGGTGATCGAACCCAAGGACCTGCCGCCTGAAGTGCTGATGCCCTTGGCGAGTCCCTTTGTCGGTGGGGCCGAAGTGGACACGTCGGCGGCGAATGTCACACCAGGCGGATTTGAGGTCGAGCGCAAATCAGCAGAGCTGGCCCCGATGACGCCACCGGTGGCCTTGAATGTCCCAGGCGCAGACTGGGAGCTGGGACTGGAGGCCGAGGCCATGGCCTTGCTGGTGTCGGGCTGCCCCGATGTCTGGGATGTGCTGACCCGCCGCTTCGAAGCCAAACTGATCCTCACGGCCTTGGCCAACACACGCGGTCGCCGGATCGAGGCGGCTCAGAAGCTGGGCATTGGTCGCAACACCATCACCCGCAAAATCCAGGAGCTTGGCCTGGAGTAAGCCGTTCAGAGAGACAGCGCGACGATGACGGGCGCGTGATCGCTGGGGCGCTCGTTCTTGCGTGGCGCTTTGTCAATCACGCAGGCTTGTGTGGCTTCGCGCAATGCCTGGCTGACCAGCACATGGTCGATGCGCAAGCCGCGATTGCGTCGAAAAGCCATTTCACGGTAATCCCACCAGGAATAGCTTTTCTCGGCCTGATCGAACAGCCGAAACGCATCGCACAGGCCCAGATCGATCAGACCCTGGAAGTGAGCGCGCTCCTGCGGGGTGCAATGGATGGTACCAGCCAGGCCCACAGGATCCCAAACATCCCGATCGTCCACCGTGATGTTGAAGTCTCCCATCAGCACCAGTCGTGGGTGCTGTTGCAACTCGGCCTGCAACCAGGCGCGCAGCGCATCCAGCCATCGCATCTTGTACGCAAATTTGTCGCTGTCGGGGGCTTGCCCGTTGGGAAAATACGCACCGATCACGCGCACACCTTGCACCGTTCCGGTGATGACGCGCGCCATGTCGTCCTCGAAGCCGGGGATGTTGCGCACCACATCGGTGGCACCCTGGCGGCTCAGCAAGGCCACGCCGTTGTAGGTTTTCTGGCCGAAGAAATCCACCTGGTAGCCCGCCGCCTCGATGGCTTCGCGCGGAAACTTGTCATCGGTGGTTTTGGTCTCTTGCAGCACCAGGGCATCGATGCCCTGGTCAGTGGCTTGCTGTTGCAGCCAATCCAGCACCTGGGGCAGGCGCACGGCGAGGGAGTTGACGTTCCAGGTGGCGAGTCTCATGGGGGAACTGTAGCAGTTCACAACCCCCGTATGATGATCCCATGAAACTTTCTCCTCGTGCGACGGGCCTGCTCGCAGCAGTCATCACGGTGACGATGTGGACCTCGTTCATCATCATCGCGCGCGCTTCGACGGCTTACACCTTGCGCCCCCTGGACATCGTGTTTTTGCGCACCTGCGGCGCTGCTGCCGTGCTGTTGCCCTGGGCCTGGTGGCTGATGCGTCCTGAGCGGCAACGCGGCGAAAAAGTCGGCTCTCTGCTGGGGCTGTCCCCGTTGCCCTGGGGCATCACCGTGATCGGTGGTTTTTTTGGCAGCATGCTGTATGGGCTGCTGGCTTACTCGGGCTTTTTCTTTGCGCCTGCGGCGCACGCCTCGGTGCTCATGCCTGGCAGCTTGCCTTTGTGGACCTCGATCCTGGCCTGGGTGCTGTTGCGCGATCGGATTGGCAAAACACGTGCGTTGGGTTTGCTGTGCATTGTGGGTGGCGATTTGTTGGTGGGGGGCGCGAGCCTGCTCAAGGCTTTCGAAGGGGGGCAGGTCTGGCTGGGCGATGTGTGTTTCATGTCAGCCGCCTTCTGCTGGTCGGTGTACAGCGTGCTGGTACGCCGCCACGGCCTTGACCCGGTGCGCGCCACGATGGCCATCACCAGTTTCTCGGCGCTGGTTTTTCTTCCCTTGTACGGTGTGTGTGTCTGGGCGGGTTGGCTGACCAGCGCGCTGGCGCAGGCTCCCTGGGCCGAGATTGCATTTCAGGCAGTTTTTCAAGGCCTGGGCACGGTGGTGATTTCGGGCATCACTTTCACCGTGATGGTGCGTCATTTCGGCCCGGTGCGCTCCACCATGATCACGGCCATCGTGCCGGGGTTGTCCGCCTTGGGGTCGGTGCTGCTGCTGGGGGAGCCGTTGTACTGGAATCTGGTCGCCGGCCTGACGCTGGTGACGCTGGGGATTTTGTTTGGCGTGCTTTCCACCTTGAAAGTCACGCCAAAGTAAAGCGTCGGTCAGAAGTGCAGCACGGCTGCACCGCCGATGGCCACGCCCAGGGCACCCATGGCATACATGGCTTTTTTCAGCCACTCTTTGCGCGTGAGCAGGGCAATGGCCGCCAGGGCGATGGAGACCTGCAAAGCCGTGGTGGCTTGTGCCCAGCGGTGATGCTGGTGCATTTCCTGGTCTGACTTTTCATCCCAGGCTTTGGCTTGCGCTTCGAGCTTCTCGGCGTCTTTCTTGATGTCGCCTTTTTCACCCTTGTAACGCTTGATTTCGCCTTCGTAGAACTCTTTCTTTGCCGGCGGCGCCAACTCCAGGGCCAGCTCGCTCAGATTTTGCTTGCTGCTCTTGGCCTGGTAGTAGTTCCATTGGTTGGAGGCTTCCGTCTTCTTGATGGCCGCGTTGTTTTTGTAGAGGCCGGCATTGGCTTGCGTGGCGCCCCCCATGTAGCCGAAGATGGCCCCCACCGTGGCAATGATGGCCGTGAACATGGCAATCTGGTTGGTCATTCCCGAGTGATCGTCATGGCCGTGGCCGCCTTGGGCCGCATGTTCGAGTTCGTGGTCGTGCGGGCCGTGAACGTGAAAACCGTGTCCGGACATGTCAATCTCCTGTGCGTTCGAGGGTGATGAAACTGAAGGCAAGACCTTGTGCTGACACATGGTCTTCGCAATGGGTTTGTCGCCACTGTGGGCCGAATTGTGGCGCAAAAGCGTCCCCGCCTTCCACCGTGAGGTCGATGTCGGTGATCACGGCCTTGCGTGCATGGGGGAGAGCCTGGGCATAAATTTCGGCGCCACCGATGACCCAGACGTCTTGTTGCGGGTCACACAGGCTCTGGGCCTGGGCCAAAGAATGGGCCACCATGGCGCCGGGAGCCTGCCAGTCGGTCTGGCGTGTCACGACGATATTGGTCCGCCCAGGCAGGGGCCGAAATTTGGGGGGCAGCGAGTCCCAGGTCTTGCGCCCCATGATCACGGGCTGGCCCAGCGTGGTGCGTTTGAAATGCGCCAGATCTTCGGGCAAGTGCCAGGGTAACTGGTTGTTCTTGCCAATCACGCCATTGCGCGCACGCGCAAAGATCAGGTGGATCGGCATGTTTCAGACGGCCACGGGTGCCTTGATGGCCTCGTGGCAAACATAGTCGCGCACCTCGAAGTCCTCGAATTGGTAATCCAGGATGCTGTCCGGACGGCGCCGGATATGCAGGCTGGGGTAGGGATGAGGCGTACGGGAGAGTTGCAAATCAACTTGTGATTGATGGTTGCTGTAAATGTGGCAGTCTCCGCCAGTCCAGATGAAGTCGCCCACATCCAGGTCGCATTGCTGTGCGACCATGTGGGTCAGCAGCGCATAGCTGGCAATGTTGAAAGGCACACCGAGAAAAATATCGGCGCTGCGCTGGTAGAGCTGGCAGCTGAGTTTGCCGCGCTCGCCAGGCGCTTGCCCCGGGGCGACATAGAACTGGAAGAAGGCATGACAGGGCATCAACGCCATCTTGGACAGCTCGGCCACGTTCCAGGCACTGACGATGATGCGTCGCGAATCCGGGTTGGTTTTCAGCGTCTGGATGACCTCGGCGATCTGGTCAATGTGGCCGCCATCGGGCGTGGGCCAGCTGCGCCATTGCACGCCATACACCGGACCAAGGTCGCCATCTTCGCGTGCCCACTCATCCCATATGGTGACACCGCGCTCGCGCAGCCAGTTGTTGTTGCTCGATCCCGTGAGAAACCACAGCAGCTCCTGAATGATGGAGCGCAGATGCACTTTTTTGGTGGTCACCAGCGGAAAACCTTCGTTCAGGTCAAACCGCATCTGGTAGCCGAACACGCTCTTGGTGCCGGTGCCGGTCCGGTCACCCTTGGCCACGCCTTGCGTGTTCACATGGCGCATGAAGTCTTCGTATTGGGAACGGACAGGGCGTTGGCTCATGGTGTGTCAAAAATCGGGGTCAGAGTCGAATTATCGTTGGTTCAGACGCGGACCACCCGGCCTGGGTTCAGGGTGTTTTTCGGGTCCAGGGCGCGCTTGAGCGCGACCATGAGGGCCAGGGCGGTGGGGTCCTTGTAGTCGGGCAGGCTGTCAACCTTCATGCTGCCCACACCGTGTTCGGCAGAAATGGAGCCGTTGAAGCGACGCACGTTCTGGTAAACGATGTGGTTGACCCGTTCTTCCTGGGTTTCGAGAAACACCTTGGTATCGCCCCCTTCGGGGGCCTGGACGTTGTAATGAAGGTTACCGTCACCGAGGTGGCCGAAATCGACCAGACGGACCCCCGGAATTTCACGTGCCAGCTCGGCATCGGTGGTTTCCACGAAGGCCGGAATCGCCGACACCGGAAGGGAAATATCGTGCTTGATGTTCAGCCCTTCTTCTGCCTGTGCGAGCGTGATGCTTTCGCGGATATGCCAGAGGTTGCGCGCCTGAGAAATGCTTTCAGCCACGACCGCATCGCTCACGCAGCCTTGCGCGAACGCGGTTTCCATCAGGGCTTCAAAGCGTGCACGGGCATGTTCTTCTGATTCGCTGTCCGTGTTTTCCAGCAACACGCACCACGGCGTGTCCTTGAACAAGGGCACGCGCAGTTGTGGGTAATGTTTGTCGACCAGGCTGAGTGCAAATTGGCCCATCACTTCAAAACCGGTGAGGCCTGCGCCCAGATGCTGGTGGGCCAGGCCCAGCAGTTTGACCGCGTCGCCCATGCTGGGCACTGCAGCCCAGGCGGTCAGGGAAGCGGCTGGCATGGGGTACAGCTTGAGCGTGGCTGCGGTGATGATGCCCAGCGTTCCCTCGCTGCCAATGAACAAGTCGCGCAGGTCATAGCCGGTGTTGTCTTTGCGCAGCCCCGTGAGGCCGTGCATGATTTCGCCTTGTGCGGTCACCACTTCCAGACCCAGGCACAGTTCGCGGGCATTGCCATAGCGAACCACCTGGGTGCCGCCGGCATTGGTCGACAGGTTGCCGCCGATGGTGCAACTGCCTTCCGATCCCAGGCTCAAAGGGAAGAGATAGCCCGCTTGTTCCGCTGCCTGTTGCAGGTTTTGCAGCACGCAGCCCGATTCGACGGTGATGGTGAGGTTCTCGCCATCGATCGACCGCACGGCGTTCATGCGCTGCAGGCTCAGCAACACCTGGCGACCGCTCTCGTCTGGAATGGACCCCACCACAAGGCCGGTGTTGCCGCCCTGGGGCACGATGCTCACATTCGCCGCCGCACAGGCCTGGACGACGGCCGCCACTTGCGCAGTGTTGCCGGGACGCACCACACACAGGGCTTTGCCCTGGATGCGCTTGCGCCAATCCATTTCATAGGCGCTGAGGTCGCCTTCGGTGAGGACATGGGGCGCGCCGACGATGTGACGCAAGGCATCGAGGAGTGAAGTCATGGTGTCGTGGAGGAGGCAGGGTTGGAGGCCGCCGCCAAGGCGGCGTTTTTCAGGCGCAGGCGCACATGCAGGGCCGTGGCCGTGAACAGCACCAGGCACAGCAGGACCTCGGCCATGGCGAAGTATTGGCTGGGCGCGCGGTCGGAGGTGGCACGCACGGCGCCTTCGGTGAAATACAGCCAGACCAGCAGGCTGACCCAACGGTAGGTGTACATGCGGTTCTTCAGCAAACCTGCCAGCGGAATGCACAAGGGCAGCACTTTCAGGGCCAGCAAGGAGCCGCCGGGCTTGATCGGGGCCAGCCAAAGCTCCCAGGCCAGCCCCAGCAGAATCAGGCCGACAAGACTGCCGACCGCCAGACGGCGGGTCAGTTGGACATGGGGGGGCGCAAGGGGGCGGTCAGAGGATGGCATCATGGAGGCCATGATTGTCCCGCAACTCCAGCGTTTTCTCACAGACTGCCGTCGATTTCCCTGGCGCAACCTGTTTCGCACCCTGCACCAGCGTTTTCGTGAGGACCGGCTGGGGCAGACCGCCGGCAGCCTGACCTTCACCACCACCATCGCCCTGGTGCCCCTGTTCACGGTGGCGCTGGCCGTGTTCACGGTGTTCCCGATGTTCGGGCAGTTTCAGACAGTGCTGCAACGCTGGCTGATCGAAAGCCTGATTCCTGACAGCATTTCGCGTCAAGTGCTGGGTTACCTGACCCAGTTTTCCACCAAGGCCAGCCGCCTGGGTGTGGTGGGGGTGCTGTTTTTGCTGGTCTCTGCCATTACCCTGGTGTTCACGATCGACCGGTCCCTGAACGCCATCTGGCGCGTGCGCACCCGCCGGCCGTGGGCGCAACGCGTGCTGCTGTACTGGGCTGCGATCACGCTGGGCCCCTTGCTGATGGCGGCCAGTGTGGTGATGATGTCCTATGTGGTGTCGGTCTCGCGCGGTGTGGTCAATGCCATGCCCAGTCAATTGCATGTGTTGCTCGATGGCCTGGAGTTTTTGCTGTTGATCGGGGGCGTCAGTGCCCTGTACAAATACGTGCCTTATGTCCATGTGCCCTGGCGTCATGCCTTGCTGGGTGGAACGCTGGCGACGCTGGCAACCGAATTGGCTCGGCGCCTGTTGACCCTGTATCTGGCTTCCATGCCCGCTTACTCGACGATTTATGGCGCATTTGCCACCCTGCCGATTTTGCTCATCTGGATTTACACCGCCTGGGTCATTCTGTTGGCCGGCGCTGTGTTTGTCGCCAGCCTGCACAGCCTGCTGGGTGGACGCTTGCGCCAGGGGGACACGCCGGGCTGGCCCTTCCAGCTGGCGCTGGAGAGCTTGCAGCGTTTGCAGTTGGCACGTGCAAGCCAGGAGCGGGGCATCAGTCTGGAGGACCTGGGGCATGACCTGCATGTGGACCCCCTGGACCTGGAGCAGGTTCTGGCCACCCTGATAGAGCTGGATTGGGTGGGGCAGTTGAAAGAAGATGGCGCCCGCTCGCCCCGCTATGTGCTGTTGGCGCAACCCGAGCACACGCCCTTGTCCCCGTTGATGACGAAACTCTTGTGGTCACCCGGTGCTGTGACGCCCGCGCTGTGGGCCCAATGGCAGAACCTCACTCTGGCCGATGCCCTTTGAGCGATTCAGCGCAATCGCACAGGTGCTTTCAGGAAACCGCGAAAGCGTGCCCGCCCGCCCCGGACAGGCGTTTCGCTGAGCTGGTAGTTGGGAAAACGCTGGAGAAAGCGGCCCACTGCAATCCGGCCTTCCAGGCGCGCCAGGCTCAGTCCGGCGCATTGGTGGATGCCGAGTCCGAACGCCAGATGGCGGTTGGGCTGACGCAACAGATTCAACTGGTCGGCCTGCTGGAACTGGGCCGGGTCGCGATTGGCCGCGCCAATGCACAAGGTCACCAGCGCGCCAGCGGGCAAACGCACGCCGCCAAGCGTGCAGTCTTGCAGGGCTCGCCGGTTGCCCAACTGGTTGGACGATTCAAAGCGCAGGAATTCGTCCACTGCCAGCATGAGCATGGCTTCTTGCGCCTCAGCATCGTGCGCTGTGTCTGCAAGCCGTTGCAGCAATGCCTGTTTCTGCGCCGGCCATTCGTGCAGACAGACCAGCGCATTGCCGATCAGGTTGGTGGTGGTTTCATGCCCGGCGTTCAACAGAAAGATGCAGTTCTGATAGAGCTCTGTTGCGCTCAGGCGCTCGCCTTGGACCTCACCCTGAATCAAGCGCGTGAGCACATCGCGTTCCGGATCGCCTGGATGCTGGCGCCGCTGCGCCACCAGCCCTTGGAGGTAATCGACAAAATCCAGCACATCCTGGTTGGCGCGCGCCTGTTGCTCGGGCGTTAATGCAGGCTCCAGTGCACCCAGGATCGAGAGCGACCAGTCGCGCAGCGGGCCACGCTCACCGTGTGGAACGCCCAGCAGGTTGCCAATGATTTCAATCGGAATCGCGGACGCAAAGTCTTCGATCAGGTCTCCATGGCCGCGTGTCTCCAGGCGGTCCAGCAGATGGTCCACCCATTGGGTGAGCCCAGGCGTCATGTCGGCGATGGCGCGACGGGTGAGGGCGCCCATGATGAGCTGGCGCACACGGGTATGCAATGGCGGATCGTTGAACACCAGGCTGGTGGTGTGGTGTTCGTACAGGGGTGAGCCCACGCCATACTTGGCACCAAACTCCACTTTTTTGTCGGCACTGAACAGCTGGGCCTGGCGGTACACCGCCACCACGTCCTCATAGCGGGTCAGGAACCAGCTGCCATCCGGCATTTGCCGCAGCGGCGTGTCACGTCGCAACACGTCATACACCGGGTAAGGGTTGTCGTAGAACGCGCGTGGCAAGGCGCGCAGGTCCAGCGTGTCTGCGATCGCCTGCGCTTGCGCACTGCCAAGTTCCGGCGTGGGACGGATCACGGTCTCAGACCTTCAGAAAATCTTTCAGGGCCTTCAAGGTTTCCTCGGGTGATTCGTTCATCTGGTGATGCCCCATGGGGACGTTCACCACCTGATAGGTTTTGCCGCTGTCGCGTGCCTGTTGCACCAGGCTTTGTGCTGCCTTGGGTGTGGTCATCTGGTCTTGCGTGCCCAGCAGGAACAACACCGGGCAGGTCACCTCGGCCATCGCTTGCAGCCCGTTGTCGTACTGGTCACAGGCGGTGAAACCTCGGTGGAACACGTTCACCTGGGTGTTGCTGGCCAGCACCCGCTTGCCAAGGGCCATGGAAGCGCCATAGACCCAGGTACCCGGTCCCAGCGCGGAAGGGGGTGCAGCCAGGGTGGCGCGTGAGAAGACGTTGATCATCTGCAGTGCCTTCATCGGCTCGTTGAGTGAGGCCTCCAGCAACGCAGGCGAAACCTTCATGGGGAAGGCCGTCCCCACCAGCACCAGATGAGAGATGCGGTCTTTCAGACGCCCGGCTGTCTCCAGTGCGATCAGCGAGCCCCAGCTGTGGCCGACCAGTGCCGCGCGGGTAACGCCTGCGGCGTCCAGCAAAGCGGCCACAAAGTCTGCGGCCTGCGCCACGCTGGCCGGCGCTTCGCCGGCACTGCGGCAGTGGCCTGGCAGGTCCACAGCCAACACATTCCAGCCATGGTGGGCGAGATAGCGGCTTTGCAAAATCCAGACACTGTGATCGTTGAGCACGCCATGGATCATCACCACCGTGGGTTTGGCGGGATCAAAGGGCTTGCCGCCTGTGTAGGCGTAGGCTTCGTGGCCTTGGACTGTCAGTTTCATGCCTTGCCTCCTTGGGGTGCCTTGCTGGCGCCGGCCTTTTCAGCGGCTTTCAGGGCGCGCTTCAAATCATCGATCAGGTCATCCGCGTCTTCCAGCCCGATGGACAGGCGGATCGTGCCCGGGCCGATGCCAGCGCCTGCCAGCGCTTCATCCGTCATGCGGAAGTGGGTGGTGCTGGCCGGATGAATCACCAGCGAGCGACAGTCGCCCACATTGGCGAGATGGCTGAAAATCTTCAGCGCTTCGATGAAGGCGCGGCCTTGCTCCCGGCTGCCCTGAATGTCGAAGCTGAAGACCGATCCGGCCCCCTTCGCGCCAAAGCGCAGCAGCTTGTTGGCCAGCGCGTGGCTGGGATGGCTCTCCAGCATGGGATGGCCCACGCGCGCCACCAGGGGGTGGCTGGCCAGGAACTGCACCACTTTCTCGGTATTGGCCATGTGGCGCTCCATGCGCAGCGGCAGGGTTTCGATGCCTTGCAGAATCAGCCATGCCGTGTGCGGACTCATGCAGGCGCCGAAGTCGCGCAGGCCCTCGCGGCGGGCACGCAGCAGGAAGGCACCCACGGTGCTTTCCTCACTGAACACCATGTTGTGAAAGCCATCGTAGGCCTGGGTCAGTTCGGGAAACTTGCCGCTGCGCTCCCAGTCGAACGAGCCACCATCGACCACCACGCCGCCAATCACGGTACCGTGGCCGCTGAGGAATTTCGTGGCCGAGTGGTAAACCAGGTCGGCGCCGTGCGCCAGTGGCTTGAGCAGGTATGGCGAGGTGAGGGTGGCGTCCACCAACAGGGGCACGCCAGCCTCATGGGCGATTTGTGACACGGTGGGAATGTCCAGCACATCCAGCCCGGGGTTACCCACGGTTTCACCAAACAGCAAGCGGGTGTTGGGGCGGATGGCAGCTTTCCAGCCATCGATGTCACCGGGCTTCACGAAGGTGGTTTCTATGCCGAAGCGGCGCAGCGTGTAATGCAACAGGTTTTGCGAGCCACCGTACAGCGCCGTGCTGGCCACGATATGGGCGCCAGCGCCCATCAGGGTGGCCACCGACAGGTGCAAGGCGGCCTGGCCGCTGGCTGTGGTGATGGCGCCGATACCACCCTCCAGGGCTGCCACGCGCTGTTCCAGCACCGCATTGGTCGGGTTGCTGATGCGACTGTAGACGTGACCCGCACGCTCCAGGTTGAACAAGGCCGCAGCCTGGTCGCTGGACTCGAAGACAAACGAGGTCGTCAGGTGGATGGGAACCGCCCGGGCCCCGGTACTGGGGTCGGGGGTGGCGCCAGCGTGCAGCGCGAGCGTATCGAAATGGGGGTCAGAGTAGCCAGACATGTCATCCTCGGCAATGAAAATCACTTGGAAGGCCACATTGTGGGCTATATTGTCGGCTTGGCTCTGGCTGGAGCCACATCTTCTTGCAGACAACGGAGGTTTCCCATGAAAGTCAGTGACATTTTGCGCGTCAAGGGCGGGACCCTGTTCACGGTTGATCCCCAGGAATCGCTGATGCACGCGACCCAGGTCATGTCCGACAAGGATCTGGGCTCCCTGGTGGTCATCGATCACGGCGATGTCGTGGGCATGCTGACCTTTCGTGAAGTCATCCAGGCCATCGTCAAAAATGGCGGCAGCATCGGCGCCACCGTGGTGCGCACCGTCATGGACGATGCCCCACTGATCTGCACGCCGGAGACCGAGCTCGATGAAGTGCGCCGCATGATGCTGGAGCGCCATGCCCGCTACATGCCCGTCATGAGCCAGGGCATGCTCATGGGCGTCATCAGCTTTTACGATGTCGCCAAAACCGTGGTGGACAGCCAGAATTTCGAGAACAAAATGCTCAAAGCCTACATTCGCGACTGGCCCAGCGAAGACGGCGCCAAACAGGATGCGCCACCCAGCCTGTAAGAGGCCTCGCCCTCTGGGATAATCCCCTCATGAGCGGCAATACCTTCGGAACCTTATTCGCAGTCACCAATTTTGGTGAATCCCACGGCCCGGCCATCGGCTGCGTGATCGATGGCTGTCCCCCGGGCATGGCCCTGTCGGAAGCCGACATCCAACCCGAACTGGATCGCCGTCGCCCTGGCACCAGCCGCCATGTGACCCAGCGCCAGGAGCCCGATCAGGTCCAGATCCTGTCTGGCGTCTATGAAGGCCGCACCACAGGCACCCCGATCGCATTGCTGATCCAGAACACCGATCAGCGCAGCAAGGACTACGGCAATATTCTGCAAACGTTCCGCCCAGGCCATGCAGACTATGCCTACTTTCAGAAATACGGCCTGCGCGACCCGCGCGGCGGTGGCCGTTCATCGGCACGTCTGACAGCGCCCACGGTGGCCGCCGGCGCAGTTGCCAAAAAATGGCTGTTCGAAAAATTTGGCACCCGCTTTGAGGGCTGCATGACCCAGCTGGGCGAGCTGCCCATCGCTTTCGAGAGCTGGGACCATGTGCACCAGAATCCGTTCTTTGCCCCCTGTGCCGATGTGCAGGCGCTGGAAAACTACATGGACCAGTTGCGCAAAGCGGGTGACTCCTGCGGCGCCCGCATCCGCATCACTGCCCGCCACATGCCGGTGGGCCTGGGGCAACCGCTGTACGACAAACTCGATGCCGACATCGCCTGGGCCATGATGGGCCTGAACGCGGTCAAGGGCGTGGAGATTGGCGCTGGCTTTGCCAGCGTGGCCCAGCGCGGCACGGTGCATGGCGATGCGCTGACCCCACAAGGCTTTGAAAGCAACAACGCCGGCGGGGTCCTCGGTGGCATCAGCACCGGACAGGATCTGGAGGTGAGCATCGCCATCAAGCCGACCAGTTCCATCCTCAGTCCCCGTCCCTCGATCGACATGACGGGCCAGCCCACCGAAGTGGTCACCAAGGGCCGTCACGACCCTTGCGTGGGTATTCGCGCGACGCCCATTGCCGAGGCGCTGCTGGCGCTGGTGGTGATGGACCATGCCCTGCGACACCGCGCCCAGTGCGGCGATGTTCAGACCCCGCTGACCCCGATTGCGGGTCAGGCCCCGGTCTGACCCCATGACCGACACCGCGCGGCGTGCCTCGCGTCGCCAGCTGGTGCCGTTCGCGGCGCTGTCGGCCAGCTATTTCGCCCACATCGGTTTTTTCAATCCCTATTTGTCCCTTTGGCTCAAAGAGCTGGGGCTGACGGTGTGGGTCATTGGCTTGCTGGTGTCCTTGCAGTCGTTCACGCGTTTGTTTGCGCCCTATGCCTGGGGCTGGTTGAGCGACCATACGGGCGAGCGCGTCCGGCTGTTGCGCTGGAGTGCCGGCGTGGCCTTGTTGTGCTCATTGGGTTTGGGCTGGCAGGGTGGCCTGGCCTGGCTGGCGTTGGTGCTTTTGCTGATGTTCACCCACACCAGCTCGATGATGCCCATGAGCGAAGCCGCCATGGCGCATCTGGTCAGCCAGGGTGGCGAATTCGACACGCGCCGTTACGGCCGTGTTCGCCTGTGGGGATCGATCGGTTTTCTGATCACCGTGTTTTTTGCCGGCGCCTGGTTTGAAGGCCATGGCATGCAGCACTTCCCCGCCTGGACCTGGGTGACGCTGGTGGCGGTCAACCTCAGCGTGTGGTGGATGCCCAATGTGCGCGAAACCGTGACCACCGAAGGCGCCCACCCCTCGGTCTGGCCGGTGCTGCGCCAGGCCCACAACCTGTGGTTTTTCGCGGCATTGTTCTTTCACGTGCTGTCGCACATCAGCATCTATGTTTTTTTCTCGCTCTACCTGGACAGCCTGGGCTACAGCAAGTTGATGATTGGCGTGTTGTGGGCTGTCTCGGTGGTGGTGGAGATCCTGGGCTTTTACACCCAGAGCCGTTGGTTGCACCACTTCAGTCTGGCCGGGTGGGTGCTGCTGTGCAGCGTGGTCATGGTTGTGCGCATGGGCATCACCACCTGGGGCGCTGACGCGCTGTTGTGGCTGGTGCTGGCGCAGTCGCTGCATGCAGTCACCTTTGCGGTGCATCACACGGTATGCATTGCCTGGTTGTCACGGCATTTTCCAGAGCGCTTGCGGGGCCGTGGCCAGGCCTTGTATTCGGTGATCGGTTACGGCCTGACGGGTTTTGTGGGCGCCACCGGCGGCGCGGCGTTGAGCGCCCGCTGGGGCCTGGACGTGGTCTATGCCGCCTCGGTGCCGTTTGCCGTCCTGGCGGTCGTGTGTGCTTTAGGGCTCAGGCGAAGCTTGCAGCGCAGCCCGGTCCACGCATAATCGGTTTTTTTGCCGAGGACCTCTGAGACATGCTGAGCCAAGAACTTCGCCAACAAGCCGCCGACGCCCTGTACGGCGCCGATACCCAGCGTCACCTGATTCCGCAACTGAGCAAAAGCTACGAAGGCATTGAGCTGGAAGACGCCTATGCGATTCAGGACCTGTGGTTGCAAAAACGCATGGCCCAGGGCGCGCGCCTGATCGGTCGCAAGATCGGCTTGACCTCGCGTGCCATGCAGATGGCCTCCAACTTCAACGAACCCGACTATGGCTACCTGACCGACGACATGCTGCTGCATGACGGCGCGCAAATCGAGGCGGCGAAGTTTCTGTCGCCCCGTCTCGAAGTGGAGCTGGGGTTCATCATGGGACAGGATCTGCAAGGCGCCGGCTGCACTGTGGCCGATGTGATGCGCGCCACCGAATTCGTCACCCCCGCGCTCGAGCTGATTGCCTACCGCACCCATGTGCCGCGTGCGATCGTCGACACCATTGCCGACAATGCAGCCGCTGGCGCGATGATCATCGGTGGTCGCCTGGTGCGCCCCTTTGATCTGGACATCCGCTGGGTGGGCGCCACGCTGAGCAAGAACGGCACGATTGAAGAATCGGGTGTGTCCGCCGCCGTGATGGGGCATCCCGCAGCGGGCATTGCCTGGCTGGTGAACAAGCTGGCGCGTCATGGCGTGGGTCTGAAGGCCGGGCAGATGGTGCTGGCGGGCTCCTTCACCCGTCCGATCAACATTGCCGCTGGCGATGTGGTCCAGGCCGATTACGGCCCGCTGGGCTCGCTGGGCGTTCGCTTCGTTTGATCCACCTCGCAGGAGTTTCCATCATGCATTCTCTTCAGAACCAAGTGGCCTGGATCACGGGTGGCGCCACCGGCATCGGTCTGGCCAGCGCCCGAACACTGGCGCAAGCCGGTGCGGTGGTGGTGATTTCGGGCCGCCGTCAGGCCGAAATCGATGCCGCGATTGCCGCGGCCAAGGCCGATGGCCTGACCCTGCATGGCGTGGCCACCGATGTGTCCGATGCCGCCCAGGTCGAGCGCACAGCACAACACATTGCCACGCAATTCGGACCGGTGGCCATTCTCGTGTGCTCCGCCGGCACCAATGTGCCCAACCGATTCTTGAACAAGCTCACACCGGCCGACTTTGCCAAGGTGATCGACATCAATCTCAAGGGCGTCGCCCAATGCGTGATGAGCGTGCTGCCCGGCATGCGTGCCCGCGCCGATGGGGTGATCGTCGTGGTGTCATCCTGGGCAGGGCGCGAATTTCTGCCCTTCACAGGCATGGCCTACAACAGCGCCAAGGCGGCGCTGACCATGCTGGCACGCAGCGTGAACCATGACGAGGGGCGCCATGGCATCCGCTGCACCCTGGTACAACCGGGCGAGGTTTACACGCCCATTCTCAAAAGCCGCCCACGGCCGCCCAGTGCCGAAGATTGTGAAACCATGCTGCGCATGGAGGATCTGGGCGATCTGGTGCGCTATGTGGTCACCTTGCCGCCCCATGTGTGCTTGAACGAAGTGCTGATTTCGCCCACGCACAACCGCTTTGACATTGGCGCGGAAGATCTGAAGCCGGCCCTGTAAGCGCCAGCGCGTTTCAGTCGCGCGGGCGGAACGTGATGACCATGGGTGAAGGCACGCGCCCATCGGTGTCGCGGGGCAGGGCCTCGGTTTTGTCCAGGGCTTTCAGCACCGCCTCGTCCCAGCCCTTGTGGCCGCTGGACTTGAGCAGCTTGCGCCCGATGATGGTGCCATCGGGGGCGCATTGAACCTCCACTTCGGCCGTGGGATTGCCTGCCACGTCTTCCGTGAAAGTGATGTTGGGCTTGACCTTGGCACGGATGCGACCGCCATAGCTGGCAGAAGGCCCGGAGGCTTTCAGTGCCGTGCCGGTGGCGGTGGGGCCTCCCGAAGCACCTGCCATGCCGGCTATCCGCTTGAGGTTTTCCTGACGCTGCGCCTCCATGCGTTTTTCCGATTCGGCGCGCTCCTTGGCTTCTTTCTCCGCCTTGGCTTTCTTGTCAGCCTGTTCGCGTTTCAGCTTTTCTTTTTCTTCCTGCTCACGCTTGGCGGCTTCCTTGCGGGCCTCTTCACGCTTGGCTTCTTTTTGTTTGCGCTCTTCTTGCAGCTTCTTTTCTTTCTCGAGCTTTTCTTTTTCGAGCTTCTTTTTCTTCTCGATGGCCAGATCGGCATCACGCTGAGGCGTTGGCGCAGCCTTGGGCGGCGGCAGTGGTTTCGGCGCAGGTTTGGGTGTGGGGGCCGGAGGAGGTGGCGGTGGTGGGGGAGGCTCCACGGCCTTGGGGGCTGCAGCCTGCGGAATCGCAGACCACAATTCGGCTTCGGCCTCCACAGCCATGTCGTGGTCGTTCCAGGAAATGCCCCAGGTCAGGGCGGCCACCAGCAAGGCATGCACCAGCAGGGCCAGGCCCAGCGAGCGTGCGTTACCTGGGTCGGGCGGTGGCGCGAACTCCAGGTAATGCGGTGTGGTGGTGGCTGCGACGGTCATGGGGCCAATTGAACCGACAGGCCTACGCGCTGCACGCCTGCCCGTTGCAGGCTGTCCATGACCTTGACCACCGTCTCATACTGAATTGTGCGGTCGGCGCTGATGATCACCGGTGTGGCGGCATTGCCGCCCTGGAATTGCAGGGTTTGCTGGGCCACATTGTCCTTGGTGACCGACAGTTGTGTGTCCGTTCCTTTGGAGGTGGTGGCGCGGGACTTCAGGGTGATCTGGCTTTCCTTGCTGATTTCCACGGTGATGACCTGGTCCGGGACCGAGGCAGCCTTGCCCACGCTGGGCAGGTCGATCACACTGGGGGAGATCAGCGGTGCCGTCACCATGAAGATGATCAGCAGCACCAGCATCACGTCAATGAACGGGACCATGTTGATCTCGTTCATGGTGCGACGGCGGCTTCCAGAACGGGAGGCGAGGGCGGCCATGGTGTGCGTCCTTCAGTGGCCCGAGATGGATTGCGCGCCGACGTTGCGCTGCAGGATGTTGGAGAACTCTTCAATGAAGGTTTCCAGCTTGATGGAGACGCGGTCAATGTCGCGTGCGAACCGGTTGTAGGCAAGCACCGCTGGAATGGCTGCAAACAGGCCGATGGCGGTGGCCACCAGGGCTTCGGCAATGCCCGGGGCCACCTTGGCCAGCGTGACCTGCTGCAAGGCGGCCAGTCCCGTGAATGCATGCATGATGCCCCACACCGTGCCGAACAAACCGACATAAGGCGAGACCGAGCCAACCGAAGCCAGCAGGGAAAGGTTGGATTCCACCGTGTCCATCTCGCGCTGGAAGCTTGCGCGCATGGCTCGGCGTGCGCCGTCCATCAGCAGGCCGCTGTCGCTGATGCGCCGCTCACGCAGCTTTTGGTACTCACGCATGCCACTGGCAAAAATACGCTCCATCGGGCCTGCCATCTTGGCATTCTGGGTGGCGGCGCTGAACAGTTCGTTGAGGCTTTTGCCAGACCAGAAGTCACGCTCGAATTCGTCGTTCAGGGCGTTCACACGTTTGAGGGCCAGCAGCTTGCGGAAAATGGCGGACCAGCTGGCGACGGACACGCCCATCAGCAGCAGCACCACCAGCTGAACCACCCAACTCGCGTTGAGCAACAAATGAATGATTGAAAAGTCTTGGCTCATTGAAGTCGTTCCAGTATGGAAGAAGGGATTCTCGCAGGCTTGAGGCTGGCCGCATCGACCCAGCCGATTCGGATGCTGCCTTCGCACAACAGCACCTCGCTTTTGTCGCAGGCAACGCGCCAGGCCTGCTGGCCGATCACCAGGCTGGCCCGGCCGGATTCCATCAGGCCAGCGGTCACCCGCAAGGTGTCGTCGAGCACAGCCGGACGATGGTATTTCACCTGGGTTTCGCTGACCACAAACATGCCACCGGTTTCGGCACGCAGTTGATGCTGGCCAATGCCCAGCGAGCGCAGCCACTCGGTGCGGGCGCGCTCGAAAAACTTCAGGTAGTTGGCGTAAAACACGATGCCGCCGGCATCGGTGTCTTCCCAGTAAACCCGGATCGGAAAGTCAAAGCTCATGCGGCCTCCAGCATGTGTTGCAGGCGCTGCACCGCCTGCTCAAGGGCGGTCATGGCACTGGCCGTGGAAAAGCGCACGAAGCGGGCTGTCTCGGCCTGGCCGAAATCGCGTCCCGGCGTGATGGCCACATGGGCACGGCGCATCACTTCGAACGAAAAGTCCCAGCTGTCGCGCAGCCCCAGGCGCTGGCACAGCGCGCTGCAATCGGCCCAGGCGTAAAACGCACCGTCGGGCATGACGGGCACCGAGAAGCCCAATTGCTGCAAGGCCGGAATGAAAAAGTCACGCCGGGCTTTGAACTCGCTGCGGCGCTGCTCGTAAATGGCCAGGCTTTCGCTGTCAAAGCAGGCCAGCGCGGCATGCTGTGCCACGGTACTGGGGCAGATGAACAGGTTCTGTGCGAGCCGCTCAATGACCGGCACCAGTGGCTCTGGCACCACCAGCCAACCCAGGCGCCAGCCGGTCATGTTGAAGTATTTGGAAAAACTGTTGATGCTGATGATCTGGTCATCCAGCGCCAGCGCGCTTTGGCCAAAGGTGTTGTCATGGCTCAAGCCCAGGTAAATCTCATCGACCAGGGTGATGCCGCCGCGATCGCTCACGATCTGATGGATGCGGCGCATCTCCTCGGGGTGGATCGAGGTGCCGGTCGGGTTGGAGGGCGAAGCCAGCAACACGCCACGGGTACGCGCTTGCCAATGGGCCTGCACCTGTGCGGCGCTCAATTGAAAACGCTCTTGTGCCGTGGTGGGCAAGAGCACAGCCCGACCCTCTGCTGCGCTCACAAAATGCCGGTTACAGGGGTAGCTGGGGTCGGGCATCAGGATCTCGTCGCCGGCCTCGATCAATGCCAGGCAAGCCAGTTGCAATGCCGCAGAGGCGCCTGCCGTGATCACAATGCGTCGTGCCGGAATGTCCAGCTGAAAGCGCTGGCGGTACCAGTCGCTCAAACGCTCCCGCAAGGGCCCCAGTCCAGTGGCCGGTGTGTATTGGGTACGCCCTTCGTGAATGGCACGCGTTGCGGCCTCTTGCACTGCAGGGGGGGCCGTGAAGTCAGGCTCGCCAATGTTCAGGAAAATCATGGGCGCGTCGCCCTCGGCCACATCGCGCGCCAATTGGCTGGCCGCTTTGGCAACTTCCATCACGTAGAACGGCTCGATGCGCTCAGCGCGACGTGCAAGCCGCATCACGCCTGCTGCTTCCCGTGCTGGCGATCGGCCGCGACTTCGGCTGCGCGCAGCTGAGGCGCCAGGCCGTTGAGCACGCCATTGACATACTTGTGGCCATCGGTGCCGCCGAACTGTTTGGCCAGTTCAATGCATTCGTTCAGCGCGACGCGCCAGGGCACGTCGACGCAATGCTGGAGTTCGTAGGTGCCAATCCACATGACGGCGTGCTCGATCGGGGAGATCTCGGCCATCTTGCGATCCAGCAAGGGCGCGATCAGGGCATCGAGCTCGGCGGCCTGCTCGGCGCAACCGTGCAGCAGGGCATCGTAGTGGGCTGCGTCGGCTTTGTGAAAGCCCACCAGGTCGCGGGTGAACGCGTCCACAGCGGCCAGTTCGTTGCGACCCACCAGCACCTGGTACAAAGCTTGCAATGCGAATTCGCGGGCGCGACTGCGCGCCGACCTGGCCGTGCTTTTGCGCGTGGCTGCTGGGGTTTTGGCGGAAACGGGGGATGTGCTCAAGCCAGTTTCTCCAGCAGGCGCGCCATCTCCACCGCCACGCGTGCGGCGTCACGACCCTTGTCGGTTTGACGGGCCACAGCTTGGGCCTCGTCTTCCGTGGTCAGAATCGCATTGGCAATGGGAATGTGGTAGTCCAGCCCCACGCGCGTCACGCCAGCGCCGGACTCGTTGGCCACCAGTTCGAAATGATAGGTTTCGCCGCGGATGATGCAACCCAGCGCAATCAGCGCATGAAACGGGTTTTCCTCCTGCTGCGCCATGGATTGCAGGGCCAGTGGCACTTCCAGCGCGCCAGGCACGCAGGCGTGCACGATGTCCTCGTCGTTGACGCCCATGGCTTGCAATTCGCTCACACAGGCTGACAGCAGCGCGCCGGTGATCTCTTCGTTGAAGCGCGCCTGCACGATGCCGATGCGCAAGCCTTGGCCATTGAGGTCGGTGGTGGATCCGAGATTGGAGACAAACATGTTTTATTCCTTGGCCAGATAGCTTTCGATTTCCAGGCCGTAACCGGCCATGCTGGGCATGCGGCGCGGGTTGCCCATGAGGCGCATCTTGTGCACACCGCATTCGCGCAGAATTTGCGCGCCCACGCCATAGCTTCGCAGGTCCATGCGGCCGCGCTCGGGACCGTGGGTGGCGCGGGCCGTGCCTTCAAACTGGGCCAGCAATTGCTGGGCGCTTTCGCCACAGTTCAGCAGCACCACCACGCCCTGGCCTTCCTGGTGGATGCGCGCCAGCGAGGCATCCAGGTTCCAGGAGTGCATTGCGCGTTGGGGCTCCAGCGCGTCCAGCACAGACAAGGGCTCGTGAACGCGTACCAGGGTGGGCTGGTCGGCTTTGACTTCGCCCTTGACCAGCGCCAGGTGCACGCCATGGCTGGGCAGATCGCGGAAAGCATGCGCAGTGAACTCGCCATGGGCTGTCACCATGGTGCGGCTGCCGATTTTCTGAACCAGGGACTCGTGTCGGCTGCGGTGCTCGATCAAATCGGCAATGGTGCCGATTTTCAGGCCGTGCTCGGCTGCAAACAGCTGCAGGTCGGGCAGGCGCGCCATCGTGCCATCGTCTTTCATGATTTCACAGATCACCGCCGAGGGGGCACAGCCAGCCATCGCGGCCAGATCGCAGCCAGCCTCGGTATGGCCAGCACGCATCAGCACCCCACCATCGACCGCTTGCAAGGGGAAGATGTGGCCGGGTTGCACCAGGTCACTGGGCTGGCTGTCACGGGCCACGGCCACCTGCACGGTGCGCGCGCGGTCAGCGGCCGAAATGCCGGTCGTGACGCCTTCGGCGGCTTCGATGGACACGGTGAACGCGGTGCTGTACACCGTGCCATTGCGCGCGGCCATGGGCGGCAGCTTCAGGTATTCGCAGCGCGCGCGCGTGAGTGTCAGGCAAATGAGCCCCCGCCCGAAGCGGGCCATGAAATTGATGGCCTCCGGCGTGACATGGTCGGCGGCAAGCACCAGATCGCCTTCGTTCTCGCGGTCTTCTTCATCCACCAGAATAACCATGCGACCGGCTTGCAGCTCGGCCACGATGTCTTGCACGGGGGAGATGGGCACAGGGGTGAGGGGGGCGGTCATTGCGGCGCTTTCAAAGAGGTGTCGACGCGCAGCATGCGCTCCACGTAACGTGCGACGGTGTCAATTTCAAGGTTCACACGGCTGCCAGCACGCAAGGTGCCCAGGGCGGTGTTTTCGACCGTGTGCGGAATCAGGTTGATGCTGATCTCGGCGCCATCCGCCTGATCGACCACCTGGTTCACGGTCAGACTCACGCCGTTGACCGTGATCGATCCTTTGTAGGCAAGATAGCGGGCGAGATCCAGCGGTGCCACAACGCGCAGCTCCCAGCTTTCTCCCACCTGGGCGAAATGGCTCACCTGGCCGATGCCATCCACATGGCCCGAGACGATGTGGCCACCCAGTCGGTCATTGGCGCGCAGGGCTTTTTCCAGATTGACCGAGCCCTGCTGGTCCAGGCCGCTGGTGCGGGCCAGAGATTCGGCAGAAATGTCGATGGTGAATTGCTGAAGGGCGACGTCCAGCGTGGTGACGGTCATGCATGCGCCATTGAGCGCGATGCTGTCTCCCAATCCGACGTCGTCGAGGTACCCGGCCGGTGCCTGCAGGGTGAGGCGCTTGCCATGGTCTAAAGAGCTACCCAGGTCGTGGACAGCGACGATGCGCCCCACGCCGGTGATGATTCCGGTGAACATCCCGCTATTTTCGCAGAGAACCCTGACAAACCAGTGTCGCCTCGGATGTTTCTCGCAAAAAGAAGTGATCGGGATGGTTTCAGTGGCGGATGCGGGCCCGCAAACGCAAATCCGGGCCAACGGGGGTGATTTCTTCCCAGACCAGCGGAATGGCCTGCCCCAGGGCTTCCAGCGGCCCCAGGTTACTCAGGCCACGGCCTTGACCGATCAGCAGCGGCGCCATGTAGAGCAGTACCTCATCCACCAGGCCTTCACGCAGGAACGAGCCGTTGAGCTTGTGGCCGGACTCCAGATGGATTTCGTTGATGCCGCGCTGGCCCAGATCGCGCAGCATGACCGCCAGGTCCACCTTTTGCTGTACGCCGGGACACAACATGACCTGGGCCTTCTGGGCTTCCAATGCCTGTTGACGCCCGCCGCTGTCAAAAGCGCCATAAATCCAGACGGGTCGCTGCGGTTCGAACAACCGGGCGTCGAGTGGCGTTTCCAGCCGGCTGTCAACCACCACCAGGGTGGGCTGACGTGGGGTGGGCACAGCCCGAACGTCCATGCGCGGATCGTCTTCCAGAACGGTGCCGATGCCGGTCAGGACAGCGCAGGCACGGGCGCGCCAGACATGGCTGTCTTCGCGTGCGATGGGCGAGGTGATCCACTGGCTGATACCGTTGAGCAATGCAGTCTGACCGTCGAGTGAGGTGGCCACTTTCAGTCGCACCCAGGGCAGTCCGGTGGTCATGCGCTTGAAAAAGCCGATGTTCAGTGCCCGCGATGGTTCGGCGCCCAGGCCCACCTCGACCTGAATGCCGGCCGCACGCAGGCGCGCCAGTCCTTGACCTGCGACTTGCGGGTTCGGGTCTTCCAGCGATGCCACGACCCGGGCCACGCCAGCGGCGATCAGGGCATCACAGCAAGGCCCGGTGCGACCCTGGTGCGCGCACGGCTCCAGCGTCACATAGGCCGTGGCTCCTTGCACGCGCGCGCCGCGCGCAGCCGCATCGCGCAGCGCCATGATTTCGGCGTGGGCTTCGCCAGCGCGCTGGGTGTGGCCCTGGCCCAGCAACTCGCCAGAGGGCGTGGCCAGCACGCAGCCCACTCGCGGGTTGGGTGAAGTCAGAAACAGGGCTTGGCGAGCCAGACCCAGGGCCTGGTCCATGAGGGTGTGGTCGATCGGGCTGAATGGCATGTCCGGGATTATGCGACCTGCTCAGGGTGACCAGCAGGCGGAGGAAGACAAGCGGCCATTCACCACGCCGCGAATGCCCGTGTCGCTGAGTGTCAAACTGCCGCAAGCGTCATCCGCCTGCGACCCCCAGGGGGTGGCGGTGAGCACATAGTGTGTGCCATCGCTGACCAGGCTCAGTTGGTAAGAGGGCGCGTTGGGTGTCACGGCGATGGCGGGCAGTGTGGTGGGATAGCTGCCCTGAACCCCGGCAGTGCGTTCCAGACTCTGGGCCGTTTGCAGCAACAGCATTCGTGCCTGTGCGCGCTGACTGCGCTGCTGCAAGCCATGGTAAGAGGGCGCGGCCAGACCCGCACACAATCCCATCAACGCCAGGACGAAGAGCAATTCGATCAAAGTCCAGCCAGGCACGGTCTGGCTGTCGGACCTCATTCGCCCACCTCGCGCCAACCCGTGAATTGACCGGCCGCTGGCGGTGGGCGCGGGTCGCCCTCGTCTTGAAACCACAGGGCTTGCACCACGCGCGGGCTGCGTCCCCCTGCGTCGGGTAGCCAGGCGGTGATGCGGTACAGCGTGGCGGGCGACAAAGGCTCTGGCCCGTCACGCACAGGCTGCGACGGCTTGTAAGGCCAGGCTTCCAGCCAGTACCTGGCGTCTTGCAGCGAACTCAGCGCCAGCGGGGAATCCAGCACTGCCGCGGCCTCGCCAAAACGAATCGCCCCGGCAAGTTGTTGCGCCCACTGCGTGGCTCCCCAGCCGGTGGTGTCCAGGTTTTTGCAAATTCCGCGCTCGCAGCCCGCAGGGCGGGTGTGACGCGCGAAGGCCTGCCCGCTTTGAAGATCCCGCACGGCATCGTTGATCAGGGCTTGCATGGCGATCTGGCTGGCCTGTTGTGCGGCTGACAGACGAACGGTCCACCATTGCATGCGCAGTTCGCGCCAGACCGAGACCATGCTCACGCCCATCGCCAGGAGCACACCCAGCACGATGGGCAGTGCCACACCGCGATGAGGTTCAGGGCGCTGCATGACGCAAGCGCCATACCTGACGCCAGAGCCGACGGTGGCGCCCGTCCCGGGCCAAGGGCTCCTCCTGGCAGCCCTCGATGCTGTCGCTGCCCTGCAAAATTTTCGCTGTGCTGGCAAGGCGCAGGCAGACCTCCGCACCTTGCACCCGCGACCAATCGGTCACCTGTGTCGCGGTGCGCCATTGCCAGCGCGGTGACTGCAAGCTGCCCGAGCGCTGGACATAACGCACCTGCAAGTCTTCCACCCGTTCGCTCAACGCCTGAAACAAGCTGCCCTGTCGTTGGCTGTCCTTGCAAGTCAGTTCGAATTTGCTGTTGAGTCTGAATTGGTTGGCGAGCGTTGCTGGCCCAGCCAGTTCGTTGCCTTGACAGTCCAGAGGGAATTGCGCGCGCGCTTGCGAGAGTGTGAAGCTGTCACTGCTTGTGCCACCACCGTCACTGCCCCCTATGGGCGGTACCCAGGGGCTCAGTTGAACCGAGCCATCCTCCAAAGGGGTCATGGCGCCGCTGCCGGCTTGCAAAGCCAGGCGTTGCCACAGGGCCGAGAGCGGGCGTGCGTTGGCCTCCCAGGCGGCCACAGCCTGCAAGCCTTGTGTGGTCCAGCGCAGTGTGGCCCAGGCCTGCCAGGCCATCAGCATCACCCCAGTGCCCAAAGCCAGGCCTGCCAGCGTGCCGACCAGGGAATGACCTTTCTGCTTCATGGCAGGGCCCAGAGGGCGTGACAGCGTTTGCCGCTGGGGCAGGGGGGCACTTCGGGGGCCGCGAGCGCCGTCACGGGCTGACCAGTGGGGGCGGCTGACCAGCACAGCCAGATCAGGATTTGACGCGCATCGCCAAGTGCGCGGATCAACTGCGCATCGCCTTGGGGCAACTCGGTTTGCACACGGCGCTTCCATGCAGCCAGATCGGCTTGGGCCCATTGGCTTGCATCGCAGTCGCGCTGTGTGCAATCTTGTGCGACCGGCATCTCGGCCAGGTTCAGCCGGTAAGCGTCCAGTCCTTCCCGATTGATGGCCATGCGTGCCAGCAAGTCATCACTCAACTGCAGCGCCTGGGCCCAGGCGACCCCTTCGCGTTGCTGCTGAACGGCCTGAACCACCGCCAGTCCCATGCCCAGAACCCCGGTGCCCAGCAGCAGCAAGGCGGCCAGGCTGTCGAGCAAAATCCAGCCGCAGGGGCGATGGCTCATGCGCAAGTCTCCCCGTTCTGGACATGCAATCGGCCGGCGATGTTCAGGCACACGATGCTGGCCAGGCTGCCATCGGCTGCGTTGGGCACACGAAACTTCATGTTGGCGCCGGCACTCAGGGGCTCGCCACGCGAATTGATGCGCAATCGATCGCCGCCGCTGAACTGCACTTGCACATGACCGCCCAGCGCCGTGATGGCCAGGGGCATGGCGGCATCCGTTCGAGTGAGTTGCCAGCCGCAACTCCAGTCATGGCTGTCACCGAGCCAGGGGCAATCGGTGCGACGTGTGAGGCTGATTTCTGCGCCGGATTGCAGTGCCTGCGCACGTGCCGTCTGCAGGTCGTTGAGCCAGGCTTCGCGTGCCGTTTCCAGGCGGGTGCGCAGGACCCAGGTCTGCAAGCCCGGCAGGCTCCAGGTGGACAAGCTGGCCAGCAGCGCCAGGCTGACCAGACTCTCGATCAGCGTCAGGCCACGCTGCCGGCCTGGCAGGGAGGTGGAAAGAATGGGGTGTGGCATGGTGCCATGGTGCGCCCAATGCCGATGCCGAAAATGTGATGTCCGACCGCCGTGTCAGCGGCGTACTTCATCCACCAGGTTTTTGAAGTCGTCAATGTCTTCAAAGCTGCGGTACACGCTGGCAAAGCGCACATAGGCCACTTTGTCGAGTTTCTTGAGTTCCCGCATCACCAATTCACCGATGCGGGTGGAGGGCACCTCGCGCTGGCCCAGGGTCAGCAACTTTTCTTCAATGCGCTCAATGGCGCTGTCGGTTTGCTCCGTGCTCACCGGACGCTTGCGCAAGGCCAGGTTCATGGACGCGCGCAACTTCTCGCGTTCGTATTCAATGCGTCGCCCGTCTTTTTTAACGATGGCGGGAAAGCTCACATCGGGACGCTCGTAGGTGGTGAAGCGCTTGTCGCAGGCGCCGCATTGACGGCGCCTGCGCACGAAGTCCCCATCCTCGGACATGCGGGTCTCCACCACCTGGGTGTCAGCATGGGCGCAGAAAGGGCACTTCATGGGGCGCAGGGTTTAACGGTAGACCGGGAAACGGCTGGTCAGCGCATGCACCTTGGCGCGCACGGCGGCCAGATTGGCTTCGTCACGCGGGTTGTCCAGCACATCCGCAATCAGGTGTGCCGTCAGGCGCGCTTCCTCGTCCTTGAAGCCGCGTGTGGTCATGGCGGGGGTGCCGATGCGCACGCCGCTGGTGACCATGGGTTTTTCCGGGTCGTTGGGAATCGCGTTCTTGTTGATGGTCATGTGCGCGCTGCCCAGCACCGCCTCGGCTTCCTTGCCGGTGATGCCCTTGGCGCGCAAGTCGACCAGCATGACATGGCTCTGGGTGCCGCCGCTGACGATGCGCAGGCCGCGCTGCGTGAGTGTTTCTGCCACGATGCGGGCATTGGTCACCACCTGCTGCTGGTAGGCCTTGAACTCGGGCGTGAGCGCTTCTTTGAACGCCACGGCCTTGGCAGCGATCACATGCATCAGAGGACCGCCTTGCAAGCCGGGGAAAATGGCGCTGTTGATCGCTTTTTCATGCTCGGCTTTCATCAGGATGACCCCACCGCGCGGGCCACGCAGGCTTTTGTGGGTGGTGGAGGTCACCACATCGGCGAAAGGCACGGGGTTGGGATAGACGCCTGCGGCAATCAGGCCAGCGTAATGGGCCATGTCCACCATGAACAGGGCGCCCACGTCCTTGGCAACCTTGGCAAAGCGGGCAAAGTCGATGTGCAGGCTGTACGCCGAGGCGCCGGCGATGATGAGTTTGGGTTTGCTCTCGTGCGCCTTTTTCTCCATCGCGTCGTAATCGATTTCTTCTTTGGCGTTCAGGCCATAGCTGACCACATTGAACCATTTGCCGCTCATGTTGAGGGCCATGCCGTGGGTCAGGTGACCGCCTTCGGCCAATGACATGCCCATGATGGTGTCGCCCGGCTTGAGGAAGGCCAGAAACACGGCCTCGTTGGCGGATGCACCGCAATGCGGTTGCACGTTGACGGCGTCCGCACCAAACAGCTGCTTGAGGCGATCAATGGCCAGTTGCTCGGCCATGTCCACATACTCGCAGCCACCGTAGTAACGGCGACCCGGGTAGCCTTCGGCATATTTATTGGTGAGTTGCGAGCCTTGCGCGGCCATGACAGCGGGCGAGGCGTAGTTTTCACTGGCAATGAGCTCGATGTGCTCTTCCTGGCGCTTGTTTTCCGCCTGAATGGCGGCCCAGAGTTCAGGATCGGTCTGTTCGACCAGGATATTGCGTTGGTACATGACGGCAGTCCTTCGGATTGAACGGTCCCCAAGCGCGCAGCAAGGTGCGCGGCGCATCAGGGCTGCCCAGGCGAACGGCTAAACGCCAGAGGATCTCAGGCGGTGCGCTTCCCAGTGGTTGAGGGTTTTTGCTTTGCGGCTGAAGCCCATGTCCACGTCAGCGGCAGCGGCAAAGCGCTGCGCCTATCGCCAGTTGCGCACGGGCTGAAGTTTAGCGTGAAACCTGTTCGCCCTCGCCAAAGGAGGCGAGTTTTTGGGCCTTTTCCCACAGGTTTTCCAGGCTGGCAGCGGCCACGGCGGTTGCCGTCGGCTGAACGACTGGAATTTTGTGGCCTTCGGCCACTTTTTGCAGGCGGGTGTACTCGGCCAGCACTTTGCCGGTGTAGCCGGTCTTGCTGTCCTGAATCTTGGCCGCACCCACATAAAGTTTGAGTCCGCCCTCGGTGGACCCCGCCTTGACGATGCATTCCTTGAGCACATTGACGCCCACGCGCAGGTTGGCGACGGGGTCGAAGGCGGCATGTGTGCCGCCAAAATTTTCATACTTGTCAGAGTGGACGCGGGTCATGACCTGCATCAGGCCTTGTGCGCCCACCGGGCTCTGGGCAAAGGGGTTGAAGCCGGATTCCACGGCCATCACGGCCAGAATCAGGGTGGGATCGATCTGATTGCGCGGACCAATGTCATAAGCCTCTGCCACCAAAGCGCCCAAAGGCTCTGCCGCCACGCGGTACTTGCGGCTCAGCCAGTAGGCAATATTCGCCTGCTGCTTGGGCAGGGACCGGGGGTCGGTGGCGGTGGCGCGGTCCACAGCGTCAATATCGCTGCTGTCCTCACTGTCATCCTGGCGCTCCTGCAGCCAGCTGATCAGGCGCATCTCGCCAGCCTGACGCAGGTCGGGGCGCATGGCCAGCACCATGACCGTGCAAAACACCAGCAGGCCCAGCAAGGCCAATCCATTGTGCGTGATGGCAAAGAAGCCTTCGCCCACATCGGTGGCGAAGGTTCGCAGCCCTCGTTTGAGTTTTTCTAACGCTGTCATAGCACTTCCTTTGAATGGGGACAGTTGGCACCCATGGGGCATCGGACTGTCCTGCATCGGGGGTACGCCATCAAGTGGGGCAGCGAAACTGGCTCCAGGCCAGAGAGCCGCACTTGATTTAGCCGGGGTCGGCAGCGGGTTACAAGATCCCTTGAGCAGGGATGAAGGTCACTTTAAAAATGAAGTGAATCGGTATTTTAAGCGAAAACCCTTGCGACTGTTTGATTTTTTTGAAAACAAAATAGTTATTCAAGGCGAGAGGGAGACCTGGATCCTGCGGTCAGGCGCCTTCATCATGGGTTGTTCAGGTGCTTGGTATGGCCCCATTGCGGTGACAATAGAGGGTTCTGAAATCCGAAACAAACACGTCGTGACTGCTTCCGTTCCTCATTCTTCCGATACCCAAGCCCTGGATGCCCTGACCGGGGGCGCCTTTTCCGCGCCGACCTCTGGCGACCGTGCCGCCCGTGTGCGCGAGTGGCTGGCCAGTGAGCCCAGTCCAGAGCAAATGCAGGAAGTCTTCCGCGAGTTGAGCGCACGCGACAAAGGTGCGGCCAAACCCTTGCGTGAAAAGCTGGACGAGCTCAAGCGCGCCAAGGCACAGGCCTCTCTGGCGCTCGAATGGGTGGCCCGAGGGGAGGCCTTGCGCGACGTGCCCCGCCTGAATGTGGCCGATGCCATGGCTTGGCAGCGTGATGCCGCCAAAGCCGGTGCGCCCTTGTCCCGTGAACCTTTGGCGACCTTGAAATCCCAGTTGGCCGAACGCGTCAAACGCATTGAAGACCTGCAGCATCGGGTTCAGGTGCAGCGCGAAGCCGCCGTATTGACGGCACAACGCATCGAAGTGCTGTCCACCAAGCCCTGGCAAGACGCGCAAGCTCAGCGCGAGGCCCTGGCCAAAGACCTGGACAGTTGGCAGGCGGACATGGCCAGTCTGACGGGCGATGCCGACTGGCCCTCTGTCGACCCCAAGTTCGCGCCCATGCTGCAAACCAGCCACCAGCAATTGCTGGCCGTCTGGGAAGCTTTCCAGGAAGCCTTGACGCAAACCGAGCGCGCGGCCCAAGATGCGGCACAGGCGTTGCCCGCAGTGCCGGCCTGGGCAGACCAGATTCGCGTGGCCCGTGGCGAGCAGGCCCAGGCTGTCGCTGCGCCAGCCAAACCCCGCATTGACCCGCAAGTGCGTGCGCAAGCCACCCAGGCGGTTCAGGCCGTGCTACAGGTTCTCGAACAGGAAGTGGCCCAGGGCCATGGCAAGGCCAGTGCCGGCGCTGCTGCTGCCTTGCGCCAGGCCTTGCGCGAGCACGGTCGTGTGATCGATGAAAGGCTGGAGCACCATGCCCAGGCGGTACTGGCTGCTGCCAGTGAGCTCGAAGGATGGCAGCGCTGGCGTGCCGACCAGTTGCGCGCCGAGCTGGTGGCCAAGGCCGAGGCCTTGTTCAAGCCGGTGACCCACAAAGCCAAATCCGTCAAGCCTGTGGAACCCGTGGAACCCACGGTGGCAGCGGCCGAGCCTGTCGAAGCGGAATCTACCCCCACTGACGCGGGGGCCGTCGCAAACGAAGCACCTGCCAAACCCGCCAAAGTGCGCATTGATGTCGAGCTGGTGCCGGTCATGGGCGGTCGCAAAATGCAGGAAACCCTGCGTCAATTGCGTGAACAATGGAAGCAGACCGACCAGGGCGGCTTGCCCAACCACGGTTTGTGGAAACGCTTTGACCAGGCTTGCAACCGCGCTCACAAGGTGGTCGAGGCCTGGCTGGAAAAGGTGCGCACCGAAACTGCCGAACACCGCGCCCAGCGCCTGGGGCTGATTGAAGAGCTCAAGACCTGGGCCGCGCAGCATGCTGCAGGTCCCGACTGGAAGGCCGTGAACCGGCAACTTCATCAGTTCGCCGATCGTTGGCGCGATGCGGGCCATGTCAGCGAGAAAGTGTTTGCCGAACTCCAGCCTTTGTGGAAAGCCGCCATCCACGAGGCCCATGCCCCGATCGAGGCCGTGCAAAAGGCCAGCTTGCAGCGCCGTCACGCGCTCATCGACGAGGCGCGTGCCCTGGGGGCCGAACCCCTGTTGCGCATCGACGCGGTCAAGTCCTTGCAGCAACGCTGGCAGGTGGAGTCACAAAGCATCACACTGGATCGCCGTCAGGAACAAAAACTGTGGGATGCTTTCCGGCAACCCATCGACGAAGCCTTCCAGCGCAAGACCCAGCAACGTGAGCAGGCCGCAGCCTCACTCACCGCGCATGATCAGGCGGTGCTGAAAGCCTCCAAAGCCCTGGACGATGCCAGTGCCAAAGGCGATGCGGGTGCCATCCGCGCTGCCATGCAAGCGCTGGAACAGGCCTTGCGTGGTCAGGCGCAAGCGGCGCCCGCCGCTGCAATGGCCTCTGCCGCGCCCGCAACTCCTGCCGATATGCCGGTGGCAGACACATCCACGGCACAGCCCGATGTTGCTCAAGCGACCACTGAGCTGTCCACCGAAGCCGGTCAGACGGACGGGGGCGAGGTTGCGCAAACTTCGACGGCTCCTGCGGAAGAGGCGCCTGCGCCCACCCCGGTGGTCACGCCGCGTCCGGCCAAGCCAGTCGTTGCCGTGCGCGGTGATGATCGACCCGGCATGAAAAAAGCCGAACCAGCGGGACAAAGCCGTGACGGTCGTCCTGGACGTGATGGTCGTCCCGGCGGCAAGCCAGGCTTCGGCCAACGCGATGCCCGTGGACCGCGCGAAGGAGGCCGTGATGCCGCTCGTGGCGACTTGCGAGACAGCCGCGAGCCACGTGGCCCGCGCTTGGGCGATGCCGCGTTCCGCGCGCAGCGCCAGGCGCTGGAACACGCCCAGCAGGCGTTGCGCAAGCTTGCCTCGCAGGCCCACGGCGAAACCTTGACCCACTTGCTCGGTGCCTGGGAAAAACGGGATGCCGAGCAATTGCCGGCCTTGCGCGAACTGGGACCGCGTGTCACGGCGGCGCAGCGCCAGGCCTGGGCGCAAGCGCTGAGTGCGCCCGCGCGGGACGATCATGCCAAAACGGCTTTGCTGCGTCTGGAGATTGCTTCCGAGGTTCCTACACCGGCACAGCACATGGCCGAACGTCGTGCTTTGCAATTGCAATTGCTGACCCGCCGCAACGACCCCGCACCCGTTCAGACCTGGGCGCAGGATGCTGCGCAGGTGCTGGCTGCAAGCTTCGATCCCGAGCAGGCACGTCGCCTGCAAAATGCCCTCAAGGCATTGATGAAAAATTAAACCTGATGCGGGCGAACCGCCACGCGCTGCCAGTGGCCTGTATCCCAGCGCAGAACTTCCCCGCGCGGCGGCTGGGCTTGCAGATCCCAGTCGCTCAGCACCCAGCGTGACAGGCCGTTGCCCAGGTCGTGCTGGCCGGGCTTGTGCGTGTGCCCATGCAACAGGACATTCGCCTGCGATTGCATCAGCCATTGGCGCGTGAGTTCGGTGTCGGCGTCGGCATCACTGGCGCCACTGGCTTTCTTGGCCATGCTCTGCTGACGCAGGTGAAGCGCCAGCGCCTGGCGCTCGGCCAGTGGCCGCGCCAGAAAAGCCTGCTGCCATGTGCAGCTGCGCACTTCCTGGCGAAATGCCTGGTATGCGTGGTCATCCAGGCAAAGCCGGTCACCATGGCTGAGCAGCAGGCGCTGAGCGGGCAGTTGCACCACGCAAGGGTCGGACAAGGCACGCCAGGGCACGGCACGGGCCAGTTGCGTGCCCGTCAGGAAATCCCGATTGCCACATAACCAGAACAACGACAGGCGCTGTGCCGCCTGCTGCAAGACCTGAAGACATTCGCGCTCAAAGCCGCCACTGGGCGCATCGAGCACATCATCGCCCACCCATACCTCGAACAGATCGCCGAGGATGAACACCGCTTGCGCAGGGGTTTGCGCCATGTGGCGTACCCATGCATGGAATGTTTCGGGCTCACTGGCCTGCAAATGCAGGTCCGAGAGAAAATCAATGCAGCGCCAGCCCGATGCGTCGACCACGTCAGGCGTGTCGAGAGCGGACTCAGGGCGCAGCACAGTCATGAAGTGATCAGATGACCACGGCCTTTTCAATCACCACATCTTCTTTGGGCACATCGTCGTGAAAGCCACGGCGACCGGTCTTGACGCCACGCAGTTTGTCCACGATCTCGGTCCCTCCCACCACTTTGCCAAACACGGCATAGCCCCAGCCTTGCAGTGAGGGCGCGGTGTGGTTCAGAAAATCGTTGTTGGCCACGTTGATGAAAAACTGGGCCGTGGCTGAGTGCGGTGCCTGGGTGCGTGCCATGGCAACGGTGTATTTGTCATTCTTCAGGCCATTGTTGGCCTCGTTTTGAATCGGTTCATCGCAAGGCTTTTGCGCCATGTCCGGGGTGAAGCCGCCACCTTGAATCATGAAGCCATCGATGATGCGGTGAAAGATCGTGTTGTCATAGTGGCCTTTGGCCACGTAGCTCATGAAGTTGGCCACCGACATGGGGGCTTTTTCGCCATCGAGCTCAAGGGTGATCACGCCATGGTTCTGGATGTGAAGTTCGACTTGAAGAGGTGTGGTCATGATGTGTCTTATTTCAAAAGTGTTGCGGATTGAATGATCACCGGCGTGCGCGGCACATCGGTGGGGAAGGGGCCGCCCGAGCCGGTGGGCAGGGCTTTGATGCGGTCGATCACCTCCATGCCCGAGACCACACGGCCGAAAACGGTGTAGCCGAACAGTTGCGGCGCGTTCTCCAGATTGGCGCGCGGCACATTGTTGTATGTTCGGCCGCCATACTCGAAGCGCGCCACCGGGTCGCCTGGCGGAATGGGCGTGGGGTCGAGGAAAGCGTTGTCCTTGACGTTGATGAAGAACTGCGCTGTGGCCGAATGGGGGTCGTTGGTGCGGGCCATCGCCAGTGTGCCCACCGTGTTGCGCGGGCCGCCAGCCTCCAGGGCCTCGCGCCCCTCATGGCGCACTGGCGCACGCGTTGCCTTTTCACGGTACTGGGCGTCATAGCCGCCACCTTGCACCATGAAGTTGTTGATCACGCGGTGGAAGATGGTGCCGTCGTAGTGCTTGTCGTTGACGTACTGCAGAAAATTGGCCACCGTTTTCGGTGCCTTGTCGGCATACAACTCGACCACCACATCACCCTGGGTGGTGGTGAATTTCACGCGCGGCGCGCTTTGCGCCAGGACCTGTGAGGCCCACAAGGAAAGTGCAAGGCAGCCGACCAGGGCCAGGCTGCGACGGTTCAGTGTCATGGTTGCGTAGGAAGAAGTTGGAGGGCAGGTCGCAGTTGGTTGAGTTTTTCAGACGCCGAACCCAGCTTGGGGTCCAGGGACAGCGCCCGCTGGTAGGACTGGCGAGCCAGCTGCAACAGGACATCGCCCATGTTTTCATGGGCAATGGCGTAAGAAGGATTGGTGCGAATGGCCATCTCGAAAGCCGCCTTGGCGCCATCCACATCGCCTTTGGCCGCCAGAATCACACCCAGATTGTTGTGCGGTTCGGGCAATTCCGGGTAATCCAGGGTCAGGTCCTGGTAAATTTGCAAGGCTTGCTCGCGCTGGCCCTGACGCGCCAGGAGCATGCCTTTCCAGAAACGCATTTGCGGGTCACGTGGCTTGTTGGCGAGCGCCGACTCCACCAAGGACAGTGCCTCTTTGTATTTGGCCTGGCGCAACAGTTTCTCGACGTCATTGTGGTCCACCGCCACCGCGTTCCAGCCCATGCCAAGACCCAGCAAACATGCCAGCACCCGTGCGGTGAAGCGCGTCCAGAGGCGAGAATGCAAGGCGAGGGGCAGGGCAGGTTTCATGACCCGGGCAGGGGAGTGAAAAGTCAGGGAAAACACGTGGCGAGCACGCGTCAGACAGGCGATTTATACTGGCGTCCATTGTAGTCCAGCAAGCCAAGACTTGCCCTCTGAACATCTTCCCTGTGATCCTTTCGTGATCTGGCCCACGCTCTGACCCATGACGCTTCGCATTCACAACACGCTCACGCGTGCGCTGGAATCTTTTTCTCCGCTGGAGCCTGGCCATGTGCGCATGTACGTTTGCGGCATGACCGTGTACGACTTGTGCCATCTGGGCCATGCCCGATCCATGGTCGCTTTCGACGTGGTGCAACGCTGGTTGCGCGCCAGTGGCTACCGCGTGACCTATGTGCGCAACATCACCGACATTGACGACAAGATCATCCGCCGCGCTCTGGAAAATGGCGAGACCATTCGTTCGTTGACCGATCGCATGATCGACGCTTTGCACCAGGACGCCGATGCGCTGGGCATCGAGCGCCCTACCCACGAGCCGCGTGCCACCGACTACGTGCCCCAAATGCTGTCCATCATTGGGCAGTTGGAACAAAAGGGGCTGGCCTACCGTGCGCCCAGCGGCGATGTGAACTTTGCTGTGCGCAAGTTTCAGGGCTATGGCAAGCTGTCTGGCAAAACACTGGACGAGCTGCATGCCGGTGAGCGCGTGGCTGTGCTCGATGGCAAGGACGACCCGCTTGACTTTGTGCTCTGGAAAAGTGCCAAACCCACCGAACCTGACGATGTCAAATGGGACAGCCCCTACGGCGCAGGTCGACCCGGCTGGCACATCGAATGCTCGGCCATGAGCTGCGAGATGCTGGGCGAAACTTTCGACATCCATGGCGGTGGTGCCGACCTTCAGTTCCCGCACCACGAGAATGAGATTGCCCAAAGCGAAGGCGCGACCGGCCAGACACTGGCACGCACCTGGATGCACAACGGCTTCATCAACGTGGACAACGAAAAAATGTCCAAGAGCCTGGGCAATTTTTTCACCATCCGCGATGTGCTGCAAAGCTTTGATGCAGAAACCGTGCGCTTCTTTGTGGTGCGAAGCCATTACCGCAGCCCGCTGAATTACAGCGACGTGCACCTGAGCGACGCCCGCAACGCGCTCAAGCGCCTTTACACCGCACTGGACGCTGTGGCCCCCGCGCAGGTCAGCATCGACTGGGCCCAGCCGCATGCCGCGCGGTTCAAGCTCGCCATGGACGAAGACTTTGGCACGCCCGATGCTGTGGCCGTGCTGTTCGAACTGGCCAGCGAGGTCAACCGCAGCCGCTCGGCCGAGATGGCCGGTTTGCTCAAAGCCCTGGGAGGCATCCTCGGTCTTCTGCAGGATGACCCCAAGTCGTTTTTGCAGGCGGGTGCTGCACTGGACGAGGTGGCCATCCAGGCCCTCATCGATGCACGCGCTGCCGCCAAGAAGGCCCGTGACTTTGCCCAGGCCGACCGCATTCGTCAGGACCTGGCCGAACAAGGCATCGTGCTCAAAGACAGTCCGACCGGCACCACCTGGGAGCGTGGCTGATGCCTGTGAAACCTGCCATCGCACCCGAGGCCCCCGCCTACTGGGACGAAGCCTGCCAGCACCTGATGAAAAAGGACCGGGTGATGAAGCGCCTGATCCCCAAATTTGGCACTGCTCGCCTGGAAACCCGTGGCGACGCATTCGTCACACTGGCGCGCAGCATTGTCGGGCAGCAAATCTCCGTCAAGGCGGCCCAGACCGTGTGGGACCGCTTTGCCAAACTCAGTCGCCGTCTCACCCCGCGTCAGGTGCTCAAACTCAAGGTGGATGACATGCGCGAAGCCGGTTTGTCGGCCCGCAAAGTGGAGTACCTGGTCGATCTGGCCTTGCATTTCGACAATGGCGAACTGCATGTCAAGGACTGGCAGACTATGGACGACGATGCCATCATCGCCGAACTGGTGGCCATTCGCGGCATTGGTCGCTGGACTGCGGAGATGTTTTTGATCTTCCATTTGATGCGTCCCAATGTGCTGCCGCTGGACGATGTGGGGCTGATCAATGGCATCAGTCAAAGCTATTTTTCGGGAGAAGCCGTCAGCCGCAGCGATGCGCGCGAGGTGGCGGCAGCCTGGTCGCCGTATTGCAGTGTCGCAACTTGGTATATTTGGCGTTCGCTGGATCCGTTGCCGGTGGCTTACTGACCCCAGGAGAGAACATTGGCCAAAAAAACATTCCTTGACTTCGAGCAACCGATTGCGGAGCTGGAGTCCAAAATTGAAGAACTGCGTTATGTCCAGAGCGAGTCTGCGGTGGACATCTCCCAGGAAATCGAGCAGCTGTCCAAAAAAAGCCAGCAGCTGACCAAAGACATCTACGGCGACCTGACCCCCTGGCAGATCACCAAGATTGCCCGCCATCCCGAGCGTCCTTACACGCTGGATTACATCGCCGATATCTTCACAGACTTTGTGGAATTGCATGGTGACCGTCACTTTGCCGATGACCTGAGCATCGTGGGTGGACTGGCCCGCTTCAATGGCCAGCCCTGCATGGTGCTCGGCCATCAAAAAGGCCGTGACACCAAAGAACGCGCTGCGCGCAACTTTGGCATGAGCCGTCCCGAAGGCTATCGCAAGGCCTTGCGCCTCATGAAGACCGCCGAGAAATTCAAGCTGCCGGTATTCACCTTCGTTGACACGCCGGGAGCCTATCCCGGCATTGATGCCGAAGAGCGCAGCCAGAGCGAAGCCATTGGCCGAAACATCTATGAAATGGCGCAACTGGAAGTGCCCATCATCACCACCATCATCGGTGAAGGCGGTTCTGGCGGGGCGCTGGCCATCAGCGTGGCCGATCAGGTGCTGATGCTGCAATACTCGATCTACTCGGTCATCAGCCCCGAAGGCTGTGCTTCCATTCTCTGGAAAACCTCCGAGCGTGCGGAAGACGCGGCCGAAGCCCTGGGCATCACTGCCCACCGCCTCAAGGCCCTGGGCCTGGTGGACAAAATCGTCAACGAGCCTGTGGGTGGCGCACACCGCGATCATCGCCAGATGACGTCGCAACTCAAGCGCGGCCTCAATGATGCCTGGCGTCAGGTCAGCGACCTGAAGGTCAAGGAGTTGCTGGACCGTCGCTACGAGCGCCTGCAAAGCTATGGCCGCTTCACCGACACCAAGGCCGAAGCCCGCTAAAACGCCCTCGCTGGCCCACTTCCAGCCTGGCCTGCCGCTGGCCGTTGCGCTCAGCGGCGGTGCCGATTCCACCGCCTTGTTGCTGGCCTGCGTCGAGCGCTGGCCTGGGCAGGTGCGTGCGGTTCACGTGCACCACGGCTTGCAAGTTGCTGCCGATGATTTCGAGCGTCATTGCCGTGCGCTGTGCGCACAACTGAGCGTTCCTCTGGTGGTGCAGCATGTGCAAGCCCATCACGCAGCGGGCGAGAGCCCCGAAGATGCGGCCCGCAAAGCCCGCTACCAGGCGATCGCCGATGCGGTGGTTCGCCACTGGCCCGAAGAAGTGAACGACATCGTTCTGGCCCAGCATGCCGATGACCAGGTTGAAACCGTGCTGCTGGCCCTGTCGCGCGGGGCCGGACTGCCGGGACTTTCCGCCATGCCGGCGCTGGCGCAACGGCTGGGCCTGCGCTTTCATCGCCCCTGGCTGGGCGAGAGCGGAACAGCATTGCGCGACTGGTTGCGAACGCGGGGTGTGGCCTGGGTGGAAGATCCCAGCAATCAGGACCTGCGCTACACCCGCAACCGCATCCGTGCCCAGATCCTGCCCGCGCTGGCGCAAAGCTTTCCTGCGTTTCGAGAAACCTTCGCGCGCAGCGCTGCGCATGCGGCCCAGGCCCAGGTGCTGCTGAACGAATTGGCGCAAGACGATCTGCATGTCATCGGCACACCACCGCGCATTGCCTCCTTGCAGCAACTCAGTGCCGAGCGGCAGGCCAATGTTCTGCGCTACTGGCTGGCCCAGCAGGGCAGCCCGGCGAGTACCGTACAGATGAATGAGTTGCTGCGTCAGGTGCAGGCCTGCCGTACCCGAGGGCATCGCATTGCCTTGAAGATCGGGCGTGGCCAGGTCCGCAGGGAGGGGGAGTGCCTGCATTGGTACAATCCCAAGGTTTTGCCTTAAGAACACACTTAAAACCATGGCATTGATTGTTCACAAATACGGCGGCACGTCGATGGGGTCCACCGAGCGTATCCGCAACGTCGCCAAGCGCGTCGCCAAATGGGCGCGTGCCGGTCACCAGATGGTGGTCGTGCCTTCCGCCATGAGCGGGGAAACCAACCGTTTGCTCGGCCTGGCCAAAGAGCTCGCGCCTTCGCAGGCCGAAACAGGCTACTACCGCGAACTCGACATGCTGGCCGCCACCGGCGAGCAGGCGTCTTCTGCGTTGCTGGCCATTGCGTTGCAGGCCGAGGGCATGCCCTCCGTCAGCTACGCTGGCTGGCAAGTGCCGATCCGCACCAACAGTGCTTACACCAAGGCCCGCATCGAATCGATTGACGATGCGCGCGTCAAGGCCGATCTGAATGCAGGCCGTGTGGTGATCATCACTGGCTTTCAGGGCATCGACGACGATGGCCACATCACCACCCTGGGCCGCGGCGGCTCGGACACCTCGGCTGTGGCCGTGGCGGCGGCGATGAAAGCAGACGAATGCCTGATCTACACCGATGTGGACGGCGTCTACACCACCGATCCGCGCGTCGTGCCCGAGGCGCGTCGCCTGTTGACGGTGAGTTTTGAAGAAATGCTGGAAATGGCCTCGCTGGGCAGCAAGGTGCTGCAGATCCGCTCGGTTGAATTTGCCGGTAAATACAAAGTGCCGTTGCGCGTGCTCTCCAGCTTCACGCCCTGGGACATCGACCTGAATGAAGAGGCCAAGTCTGGCACCCTGATCACCTTTGAGGAAGACGAACAAATGGAACAAGCCATCGTATCGGGCATTGCTTTCAACCGCGACGAAGCCAAAATTTCGATCATCGGCGTGCCCGACAAACCCGGCATCGCCTACCAGATCCTGGGTGCTGTGGCCGAGGCCAACATCGAAGTGGACATGATCAGCCAGAATATCGGTAAGGACGGCAAAACCGACTTCAGTTTCACCGTTCACCGCAATGACTATGCCCGTGCCACTGACCTGCTCAAGGGCAAGGTGCTGCCGGCACTGGGTGCCAGCGACATCCAGGGGGATACCAAGATCTGCAAGGTGTCCATCGTGGGCATCGGCATGCGCAGCCACGTGGGCGTGGCCAGCAAGATGTTCCGTTCGCTGAGCGAAGAGGGCATCAACATCCAGATGATTTCCACCAGCGAAATCAAGACCTCGGTGGTCATTGATGAAAAATACATGGAATTGGCCGTCCGAGCCCTCCACAAGGCTTTCGATCTGGATCAGGTTAAGGCATAATACGCATCGCTGGAAACGTGACCGAGAGGCCGAAGGTGCTCCCCTGCTAAGGGAGTATGGGGTGTAGAGCCCCATCGAGGGTTCGAATCCCTCCGTTTCCGCCAAGATCAAGCCCGTGTGATTATTCACACGGGCTTTTTTCTTTGTTTCTCCTCTGTGAGAGTTTTGCATGTCATCTCAGGAGGTCGCACAAAGCTGCCGGAGGTCGCAGATCTTATGGTGTACGGTATGGTGTACGATAGATACTCGATGCTAGGAGACATGCCGATGCCTAAAATTGCCAAGGAACTTGGACCGCTTGCAGTGAGCCGACTTCAGGGGGATCGAGCACACCCTGTGGGTGGTGTTCCAGGGTTGTATCTCAAAATTGACGGCGCAAGCCGTTCATGGGTTCTCCGAGCAGTGGTAGGTAACCGCAGATCCAGTATGGGCCTTGGCTCATATCCAGCAGTGAGTCTCGCTCTGGCAAGGCAAAAAGCGCAAGGACTTCGCGAAGAAATCAGTCGCGGCATAGATCCTTTACGCCAAAAAGCAGCAACAAAAGCAGCACTCAAGGCTGCTCAAGCCAGCTCAATCACCTTCGAAAAAGCGGCACGCGACTTCATCAAACATCATGAAACCAGTTGGTCTAACACCAAGCATGCTGCTCAGTGGCAATCGTCACTTGAGACATGGGCGTTTCCAATTCTGGGCAATCTCTTCTTGCACGACATCACAACTGCACACGTTCTCCAAGTTCTCAAGCAGCCTGTTGGGGAGAAAAATATATTTTGGTCTGCGCGCGCTGAAACTGCCAGCCGTGTTCGGCAAAGGATTGAAAAAATCATCAGCGCGGCTGATATTGGGGCAGGTCTAGACAGGCTCAATCCTGCCCGTTTGGAAGTCATCAACCGGAACCTTCCTAAGAGCTCAAAGGTTAAGCGCGTCAAACATCACCCAGCGTTGCCTTGGCAAAGACTTCCTGAGTTCATCACTGCGTTGTCAAATCGTGAGGGGCATGC
>JACCDX011074329.1_pt1 | contig 43548 bp, 52 predicted proteins | sample 7449681 | NCBI WGS metagenome assembly JACCDX01 (sample SAMN15323450, study PRJNA562643) | freshwater metagenome | isolation source: river surface water | place: USA:Blue River Watershed | collected 2017-08-18
AACGAATTTAGTTGAGTACAACGGGCGCATGGTCAAGCCGTGGCAAGGGCTGACTGATGAGGAAATAAAGGGCGTTCTTGAAACTACTCACCCAGAAAACAGGTGGACGATAGCCGAACGAATCGAATCCAAGCTGAAGGAGAAGAATGGGTACTAGAGACGAGCAGTTGCTGTATCGTGCGCTATTATTGATAAGCCGTTTGCTGCCGGCGCACAGGTACAAAGACGAGCAGAAACTTATTGACGATATACGCGCACGGTTGGCACAGGAGGAAACGGCATGAGTGTGTGGGGGCAGATTCTGGATGCGTACGTACGCACTACGCCTGTATGTACTGGAATCGTTGTGGCAACAGATACGAAGGTGTGTACTCGATGTGGCGAGCGCAAAAAGAAGTCAGAGTTTTACCCGCGACCAACGCGAGGCCCGGAGGAGGTAACGAGTGCCTGCCGGCGGTGTCTGCTAGATGCGAACGCCAGCACGAAGCGCAACCATCGTAAGAAAGGACGAACATGACTAATAAGATATACGTTTCCGTACTGGACAGCGAGTTGCAGACGATCATTTGCGCTATGGAAGATGCGAATAGTCTGCTTGAGTCATCGATTGGCTACGACGGGCTGCTGGACAACGCGCTGGATATCGCCAAGGCCCGCCTGCATGTTGCTAAGAGCGCTAGTCCGGCGATTATCGAATCCCGCGCGGCTAGAACTAGATCGATGGCTAGGTGTTACGAGATACACCGTATGCACAAAGATGGCATGACGCTGAAAGCTATCGGCGAACGACTTGGGCTGTCATCGTCACGAGTAAGTCAGTTACGAGACCGTGCCGCCCGAGACATCGCATACAACGCGGCAAAAGCAGAGATGGAGGCAAGGCGCAAAAATGAGCGACCCAACACAACTGACAACTAACGAATTACTTTTTCGCGACCCGGAAGTCGATCCGCCACCTCGGGGCGTGAACATGTTGATGCTGAACGAAGGTGGTGTACTGATCGTCGGCCAGTGGAACAACGACTGTCTGGCGTGGTGCCCCAAACCCAAGGTGCCGAAGGCGCTTAAGGAAAAACTTGCACGGAGAGTAAAATGAAGAAAGTAGAACAGAAGGCACTCGCTAACATGTTGGCGCTCTTGGAGTCTATGGGCGCGCAGTATCGCATACTGGATCGCGACGGCAAGGAGTACACTAACATGCCTTGCGCAGAGGAGTGCAAGCCGAAGCGGCAGAGCCGGGCGCACTTGTACTTGCCGTACCTTGACGGTATTGCCGTGGGTGACGTGGTGACTGTGCCCTACTGCGACGAGGTAACGTCTGTGCAGCTGCAGCAGATCGTTGCCGGGTACATGAACGGGCGCTTCGGCAACGGAGCACACATAACCGCGCGTAATGACGACGGCAGCATCGATGTCATGCGCACTAACTGAGGAGTGGTATGAGCTGGACTGATGTAGAGATGAAAGTGATTCGCTGGTCTGAGGCACGCGGTATCATCCAGAATAGCGACGCGAAGACGCAGTTACTCAAAGCGGTATCCGAGATGGGAGAACTTGCCGATGCTGTCAACAAACGAGACCGTGGAGCTGTTATTGATGGTCTGGGCGATGTGCTGGTTTGCCTTATTAACGTGGCCACCATCGAAGGACTAGACTTGTCGCAATGCCTCGCTGCAGCGTACGACGAGATCAAAGATCGCAAGGGTTATCTAACAAAGGACGGAGTGTTCGTTAAGGAGCAGTGATGAAGAAGCATCGCGACCCGGTTTGGCAGAGCAAGGTTGACCACACGCGCAGGGAAGCGATGCGCGTCATCGGCGACATTCGTCGCGGCTTTGTGAATGAGTACGACATCGATATGCTGCACAACTTCGTGCAGTTCGCACTGGCCTTGATGCAGGCTGAAGGTCCGAAGAAGTGGGAGCTGGCGAAGTTGAACGCAGAACTGATGGCATTGATGAGGGAGGAACCGAGTGAGCAAGCTACGAGTAGCAGCATCGATGGCGCTGGAGCAGCTGCGCCTTAATGTGGAGAATCTGCGCGAGGGGATGACCCCCTCGATGCAGCGATTGCAAGCGCAGTTTCAGGAGGACGTGATTACTGCACTGGCCGAAGCGATGGCCGACAACCCGGCTCTGGTGCAGCCGACGACGGCCGAGGTGAAGGTCTTGTGGTCTGCAGCGGAGCGCAAGCCGACGGTGTTCGCTTCGCTGCTGTGGGCGAAGTATGAGGAGAAGAACTCATGAGATACTTACTCACCGTCACGGCGAGTGCTGCCGTGACATTTTTGCTGGTACACTCCAGCAACGCAGTAGATGAGAAACTTATTTACGAACGCGGGTACAAGGACGGTGCAGCGCAGCAGCTACGCGCTAACGCGGACAACGTGTGCACTGCTTGGTTCTTCGACACAAATTTGAAAGCTGCTAAGGCACGCATGTGCGGCAAGCGGCATTGATTACGGGGTGACTATGCCAAAGGCAAGAGAACGAGTTCCGTTCATTGAGGAGTATGAGCGGATGAAGCGAGAAGAGGTGTGGGCTATACGGCAAGCAGAGGAGAACAAGCGCAAGCGCCGCGTGAGCGGCCCGGAGAAACGCCTGTTCTGGTTCCTGATGCTGAAGCACAACTTGTCCAACGACCACGAGCTGGCGGAGTTCATCGGCACGGCGCCATCGCAGATCAGCCAGATCCGCACGAACAAGATGGGACTTAGCCCGAGACTCATCTTGTCGATTTACGACAAGACCAATCTGACCATCGACGACATTCGTGAGATGGCTAACGAAGACATGACGGAGGAATGAGATGACTGTACGTATGGGTGATGACGGTGCGATGCACTGCGAGCGGTGCAATGAGATTGTTATTCTGGGTGAAAAACACCAGTGCAAAGATGCTGTTTGGCGTGCGTCGTTGGGTATTGAAAAGACGGCAGCGACGACTAATGTGGACGAGGTGCTGGACGAGCGTGGTAAGCGGTACGGCAAGTTCGAAGATCACGCGCGCATTGCGCAGGATCTGAAACTGGTTATCAGGGAGTACGGCGGCTTTGAGAAGACGCAGCCGGATCAGCGTGAGGCACTAGAGATGATCTGCCACAAGATTGCCCGCATTATCAACGGCGATCCGAACTACGCCGACTCATGGGTGGACATTGCGGGTTACGCCAAGCTGGTTGCCGATCGGCTGGAGGGGAAGGCACGATGAACATCATCACATGCGACTTTGAAACGATGTACGACAAGGATTATTCTTTGTCAAAGATGCAGACCGATGCGTACGTGCTGGACAAGCGGTTCGAGGTTATCGGTGTGGCTGTGTCGGTGAACGACGAAGAACCTGTGTGGTTCTCTGGCACCGAGGAAGAAACACACGACTGGCTGCACCAGTTTGACTGGGCGAATTCGGCCATACGATGCCACAACACGCTGTTCGACGGGTTCATCCTGACGCAGAAGTTCGGCATTCGTCCGAAGCTGTGGATGGACACACTGGCACAAGCGCGCATGTTGCACCCGTACCTGCCGTCGCACTCATTGGCCAGCATGGCGAAGTTCTTCGGGCTGCCCGACAAAGGCACGGAGGTGATGAATGCGCTTGGTGTGACACGCAACCAATTTACACCATACGCGCTGGAACTTTACGCGGACTACTGCAAGCATGACACGTTCCTCTGTCGCGAGATGGGCAAGAAGATGGACCCATTTACCCCGGTGCTGCACATGAAGCTGATCGACATGACGGTGAGGATGTTCACAGAGCCGATGCTGGTGGGCGACAAGGATGTGATGGTCGAGCTGTACAACGCAGAGGTGGCCCGCAAAGAGGAGCTGTTGCAGAAGGCAACCACCGAGCGCGACACCATCATGTCCAACGACAAGTTCGCTGACGCGCTGCGCGCACTGGGTGTCGAGCCGCCGACCAAGCTGAGCCTGCGCACTGGCAAGGATACCTACGCATTCGCCAAGTCGGACAAGCAGTTCACGGACCTGCTGGACCACCCGGAGATCGAAGTGCAGGCACTCGTCGCTGCACGGCTGGGTACCAAGACAACCATCGCAGAAACCCGTGCGCAGCGGTTCATCGACATGGCTACGCGTGGCCCGTTACCGGTGTACCTGAACTTCTGGGGCGCCAAGACGACTGGCAGATACTCGGGGGGCAACGGAAATAATTGGCAAAATTTACCGGCTAGAGGGGTGTCGTCAGGTATCCGCAACGCACTGATGGCTCCGCCGGGGCACAAGGTGCTGGTCGGTGACTCATCCAATATCGAACTGCGCACGGTGATGGCGCTGGCTGGGCAGGACGACGTGCTGGATAAACTGCGCAACGGCGTTGACCTGTACTGCGACTTCGCCAGTCAGTTGTTCGGTCGGCAGATTACCAAGGCAGACAAGGCGGAGCGGCAGCTGGGCAAGGTAGCCATGCTGAGTCTGCAGTATGGTGCGGGTGCTGAGCGGTTTACCGACATGGTGCGACTGGTAGCACGGCAAGATCCAAACCTGCAGCCGATTACGCTGCAGCAGGCGTACGACATCGTTGATCTGTATCGTCGTGTGCACGAGAAGGTTGTCGCGCTGTGGGAGCGGTGCCAGTACGTGGTTCTGCCCGATATTGCCAACGGCTGCAGCCTCATGCCCGTGGACAAGCACGGCTGGTTTATCACGCAGAAGGATGGCTTTGGCCGGCCGGGCGAGCCGGGCGTCGTGTACAAGGATCTGAAGTGGGACGGCAAAGAGTGGACGTACCAGATGGGCAAGATGCGCGTGCGGATCTACGGCCCGAAGGTTGTGGAAAATCTGTCGCAGCATGCTGCAATGCTGATCGTTATGTGGCAAACTGCACGCATCAACGAACGGTATCCGATCAAGCTGTCGGTGCACGACGAAGCGGTTACTGTGGTACGTGATGAACTTATTGACGACGCGCGTGTGTACATGGAGGAGTGCCTGTCGATGGCTCCGAAGTGGTGTCGTGACATTATCCCTGTAGCGTGTGAGACGGGTGTCGGCGAATCGTACGGCGCGTCGAAATAGCTAGGAGAAAGAATGACCAAAGTAATGCCCCTGTCGTTTAGTCGGCTGTCTACGTTCGAGCAGTGCGAAGCGCAGTTCGATTACCTGTATGTATCGAAGCGCGTAGCCAACCAAAGCAATGACGCGTCTGACTATGGCGACAGGGTGCATAAGGTCTTGGAGGCATACGGCAAGGGGACGTTGGACGAAGCGGCGCTGTCTGATGAAGGCAAGCAGACACTGAAGCGATGGGGTCCGCTGGTAGACAAGATCACCAGTCGTCCGGGCGACAAGTTCTTCGAACACCAGATGTCTGTGACGCGTAAGCTGCAGCCTACTGGGTGGTTCGACAAAGACGTGTGGATCCGATCGATTGCTGACGTGCTGGTCGTCAACGGCGACACGGCGTACTGCCTCGACTACAAGACCGGCAAGGTCAAAGAGAACCCGACGCAGTTGCAGCTGTTCGCAGCGATGGTGATGTGGCACTTCCCCGAAGTGCAGAAGGTAAAGACTTCGTTCCTCTGGCTGAAGTACGACGACGCCACGAACGCTACGTACGAGAGACGGTTCCTCGACGCGCTGTGGCGCGGCATGGAGCCACGGTTTACCAAGGTGCAGGACATCATCGACCTCGGTGTGTTCAAGGCCAAGCCATCAGGACTCTGTCCTTGGTGCCCAGCAAAAGATATTTGTCCTGATGCGAGACTGAAAGGCAGACGATGAAAGATATGAATAAGGAAGGCGACGTTAAGGACAACGTCAAGGCGGTACTTAAGTCCGTCGGCGACAAGTGCTACTGGTTCATGCCATCAGCTAACGGATTCGGTCGTGCCGGCATTCCAGATTTTATTGGCTGGGTTGATGGCCGTGCGTTTGCCATCGAGACTAAGTTCGGTCGCGGCGAGTGCACGCCGCATCAGACCATCGAGATCAACAAAGCAAAGTACGCAGGTGCAAACGTGTGGATTGTCCGCGAGACGACCATACACGAGTGGGAAGCAGAGTTCAGGGGGTGGATTGCGCTATGCTCGTAATTCCTGACAAGCGGAAGATCATTATCAACAGCAACGAGAATGACTCGATTGCACACTTCATTCCTCATGCGAAAACATTCAAACATAACGGCGATGAACTTGTGGCACTTCGCTATGGGGTTGATGAGTCTATTGTTCTACGCAACCTTGGCTTTAGCGTTCCTGCCCCTATTACTGCTTATTATGATTGGCCTGCGCGCTTCGCACCGATGGAGCATCAGAAGGAGACAGCAGCGTTTCTTTCGATGCACAAGCGCGCGCTTTGCCTCAACGCCCCGGGAACGGGAAAGTCGATCAGCTCAATATGGGCAGCAGACTTCTTGCTCGAAGAAGGAATTGCGAAGAAGGTTCTTATAATCGCGCCGCTGTCTACCGTGCAGGTCGTGTGGGGTCGTGAGTTAGCGCATCACCTGCCGCACCGTAGCTTTGTAGTATGTACTGGTTCACGCGATAAGAAGTCCCGGCTGCTACAGACCCCGGGTGTGCAGTACGTCATCATCAACCATGACGGCTTCACAACCATGAAGGACGAGCTCACGGACTTTGACGTAGTTATCTACGACGAAGCGACTGCACTGAAAACACCCGGATCGATACGGTACAAGGTGTTTTCCAAGTGGGTATCCGCACACCAGCCGTGGCTGTGGTTGCTGACGGGTACGCCGATCTCGCAGTCACCAGTGGATGCGTGGACGCTTGCGCGCTTGGTAGACTCTGACAAGGTGCCGAAGAGCTACACGACGTTCAAGGACCTCGTGATGAAGAAGGTCACGACGTTCAAGTGGGTACCGCGCGAAGAGGCGCTGGACATCTGCAAGCAGGTACTGCAGCCGTCGATTCGCTTCTCGCTTGACGAGTGCAAGGACTTGCCCGAGACTAACTACGTCGGACGCAAGACGACGCTGACAAAGCAGCAGGAGAAGGCGTTCAAGGAAATGCAGGACAAGGCAGTGACGTTCTTCGCCGGCGGATCGGTCGTCGCGCCGAACGCAGCGGTAGTGCTGTCGAAGCTGTTGCAGATTAGCTGCGGCGTGGTGTATGGCGACACTGGCCCAATTGCCATTGATGCAGAGGATCGGTACAATACACTTACTGAATTACTCGATGAGATCGGCGACAAGGCGATTATCTTTGTGCCGCTGAAAGGCGTGCAGAATTGGCTACGCGATAAGTTGATTGCTGACAAGTTCGACGTGGCTTCGGTCAACGGCGAGACGAGCAAGAACGAGCGCAACCAGATATTCAGCGACTTCCAGCACACGGATAACCCGAAGATATTGCTGGCGCATCCGAAGGTGGCGGCACACGGGCTTACTCTGACGCGCGCCAAGGACATCATATGGTTCGCGCCGATATATTCACTAGAGCAATATGAGCAAAGCAATGCTCGTATCCGTCGTCTGACGACTACAGGCAAGACAAGTGTGTGGCATATCTATGCCACGCCATTCGAAGCAGAGTTGTACCGGCGGTTGAAGGCAAAGAAGAACACGCTCGCAGAGTTTCTCAATCTGGTGCGTGGTGTTAACAGTGACGAGTAGTCAAACAGTCAAGAACGGAGGAACCCAAAATTAACTACGAACTTGCAGCGGAGCGGTACGTCAACGTACGTTCCGAGATCGATAAGCTGGAGAAGCTGCACAAGGCCGAGAAGGCAAAGCTGATGGAGAAGTTGGTAGCCATCGAGAACTGGTTTACGGCGAAGGCTCAGGAGGACGGGCTGGAGTCCATCAAGACATCGCTTGGCACGGGCTACTGGTCTACGCACCACACAGCTACCGTCGCCTCGCGCGAAGACTTCTTTGCGTACTGCAAGGCAAGCGATACGTGGGATATGGTCGAGGCCCGCGCATCGAAGACCGGGGTGAAAAGCTTCATAGAAGAACATGGGGAGCCCCCGCCCGGTGTTAATTTCTCGTCCACAAAAGTTTTCAATTTCCGTAAAGCACAAAACAAGGAGTAGCTATGAATTTTGGTGACGCAATCGCCGCCTTGAAAGACGGCAAGAAAGTAGCTCGCGCAGGTTGGAACGGCAAGGGAATGTGGTTGATTCTCGTACCCGGCACGAAGCTGACAGACTTTACTGCAGGGTCAACGTACTACAAAGCCGGTATGTTGACAGGCGAGATATTGCCGCACATTGACATGTACACCGTCAATGCAGAAGGGCGTCGTGCAATGCTGCCGGGTTGGTTGGCATCACAGACAGACATGCTGTCGGAAGATTGGAACATTGTCGAATAACCTAGGAGAAAACAGAATGAGCAACATCACTCAAGTCCCAGCACACATCGCCGCCCGTATCGCCGCTCGTCAACAAGCCGGTACGAAGTCTGCCGTCACTGATGCCATCGTCGGCAACGGCATCGATATTCCCCGCATCAGCATTCGTGCCAGTCGCTACCGTCTGGTCGAGGGCGGTGTCGAGACTCCGGTGGGTATCACGCTGGATACCATCATCGTTGGCGCTAATCCGCGCGTGTCGAAGGTGTTCTATGCCAAGCAGTTCGATGCCAGCGCTTCTGACGTGCGCCCAGATTGCTTTTCTAACGATGGCCTGAAGCCCGACGCTTCTGTGCAGAACCCGGTGCACACCGGCTGCGCGGACTGCCCGCACAACGTGCTGGGTTCCAAGATCCTGCCGTCGGGTGCCAAGTCGAAGATGTGCAACGACCAGCGTCATCTGGCCGTCGTGCCGGCCGCTGATCCGACCAAGGTATACAGCCTCACCGTGCCGGTATCGGGCATGAAAGCACTGCGTGAATATCTGAAGGATCTCGGCAACTACGGCCTGATCCCGGAAGAGACGATCACCGAGCTGGGCTTCGACGACACCGCGTCGTTCCCGAAGATCACGTTCAAGCGCAAGGGCTATGTGCCCGAGTCGGCGATCCCACGTGTAGAAGCGTTGATCGGCAGTGATGCCGCGAAGGTTGCTACGCGCCAGATGGCACCGTCGTCTGCTGGTCCGGCACTGGCTGCGCCAGAGGCAAAGCAAGCACTTGCTGCGCCTGCACAACCAGCAGCGCCAGCTGTTGATGATGCGTACGAAGAGGAAGCCGCAACCCCCGAAGCCAAAGCTGCTGCGGCGCCGAAAGAAAAGCCGGCCGTTGCTCCGGTAAAAGCATCGGATGAATTGTCGGCAAAGCTTGATAGCCTGTTCGACGAGTAATAGAATAGGCCGTCATCGCCCCCGCCACGGCGGGGGTTTTTCTTCTATGGGGCAGGCACTTGGATACGAAAACCTTTTTGACCCGCGTCTTCGCATGGCAAGATGAGCTTGTCATCAGCGTGTGGAAACCAGACCCAACAAAACAAAATCCTCGTGGTATCTTCTGGAACCGTGGCTCGTTTGCTGATGTAGATTCCGCCGTCAACGCGATACAAACGTGGGATGCCGAGCCGGAGTCTACGGTGTACTTCACCATCGGCGGTATGAAGGACCACAAGTACTTGGGCGCTAACGGCCGCGAGAAGTACTACCGCACGCAGGAAAAGGCTACGTGGTTCAAGACGCTGGCCCTCGACCTCGACATCGGTCCGGACAAGCCATATCCGACGCAGAAGGCCGGATGGGAATCGATGAACGCTGCGTTGAACGCGATCGGGTTGCCGCGGCCTATGGTTGTGTCGTCGGGCAACGGCATCCATCTCTACTGGCCGCTCACTGTGCCGGTGAAGAAGGAGCTCTGGGAGAAGGCGTCGATCGCACTGCGCATGGCACTGGACGAGAAGGGCGTTGTGATCGACACGTCCAAGATCCACGACCCATCGATGGTGCTGCGCCCCGTTGGCACGCACCACAAGAAGCAGCAACCGTGGAAGTCTGTCGAGTGCAAGCGTGACGTGCCGGACTATGACCCGCTGTCGTTGTTTACTATCCTCAAACCGTGGGCAGGCAAAGCAGTCAAGGCTGCAAAGTCGCACCGCGCGGCGAGCGGGAAGCAGTCGTCCGTTATGAGCGCCGTACTCAATAGCAACGACGTGGACGTGGAGAAGGTAGCGGAGCACTGCGCGCAAGTTCGCGCCATGGTGGAGTCCGGCGGTGTGACTGACGCTGCTGGTATGGCTGTGCTTGAACCGATGTGGCGCGCGGCGCTGGGTATTGCACGGCACGCGAAGGATCCAGAGCAGGCAATTATTCTGCTGGCAGGCAAGCACCCGGACTTCGATCTGCAGGACAGTCTGGACAAGATGTCGCGATACAAGGGCACCGGTCCGACGGTGTGCGCTACGTTCGAACAGCTGTGCGGAAGGGGTTGCGATGGGTGTGCGTACAAAGGCAAGATCACAACACCGGCTCAACTTTCCACGTCTACTACGGCGACTGTGCAGACTCCTGACGGGGAAGAGCTTACGATCGAGCTACCACCTTCCTACGTTGAGAAAGATGGCAAGATTTACAAAGAGATAAAGACGACCGAAGAGTCTGTCGACGCGAACGGCAACGTGGTTACAAGCGAGTCCGTAGAGTGGGAGTTGGTGTCGCCGTACCCCATGCACGTCACTGGCGTGTACACCGATGAGACGACGGGCGAGTCGGCATTCCGGCTGGCAGTGAAGTACCCGCTAGTTGGCTGGAAGGAAGCAGACCATAAGGTCGGCGTGCTGGCGTCGATCGGCAAAGAGTTCTCAACATTCTTGCTCAACCGGCAGGTGTTTACCGCCAAAGCTGTTGGGCAACAGGAAAGGCTACGGGGATACTTGATGGACTATCTGACAATGGTGCAGAGCCAAGCACCGACTGGACAGGATTATGTGACGTTCGGCTGGCAGGAAGATGGCTCATTCCTGTGCGGCGAGAAGGTTCTGGGCACGCCGTCCGGCACCACGGAGCGCCGACTGAAGGGCGCAGCTGAGTCCTATGCCAACATCATTCGCCCGCACGGTGAGCGGTCGGAGTGGATCAAGGCCATGGAAATGTTGAACGAACCGGGCACCAATACGCTGCGCAGTGCTGTGCTGCTGGCAACGGCGGGTATTCTGGCGCGTGCGGCCGGCAACGGGACGCTGGTGGTGTCGATATACTCGACCGAGACGACAACGGGCAAGACGTTGTCGCTGATTGCAGCCAACAGTCTGATCGGTTCGCCCAAACAGTTGTTCATGGCGAAGAACGACACAGCTAACGCGCTGTACAAGATTCGTGGCACGCTCAACAACCTGCCGTGCACGATCGACGAGCTGACGATGATGGAGGACAAGCACGTCGCGGATCTGGCCTATGACATGAGCCAAGGTCGGGAGAAGATCACCCTGACCAAAGAGCGTGAAGTGCGAGACCCTGCGGTGTGGAACGGACCGACGTTCATTACCACCAACTTCTCGCTGCACCAGAAGTTCGAGAACGTGCAGAGCAGCAACGACCCGCTGACTGCGCGCACCATGGAACTTCTGCAGAATGACCGCACGTTCGTAGCGCCGGACGCGACGGGCTCCAGCAATGGCTATCGGTTCTTCGATCTGGTTGCAGAGAACAACGGCTTCGCATTCCCGGAGCTGGTCGAGGCTGTGCTGGCCATGGGTGGGGACAAAGAGGTTTGGAAGAAGGGCGAAGCGGCGTTCATGAAGAAGTTCGGTTTCATCTTCGAGCCGCAGGAGCGCTTCTACCGCACGGGCATCATCGCCGGCTGGGTGCTGGGCACCATCGGTAAGAAGCTTGGCCTGTTCCCGTTCGACGTGGATGGCACGATCCAATACTTGCTCGACTACGTGAAGTCGTTCCGCGAAGAGGCCGTTGCCAACAAGCAAGACATCTTCGACACCATCGGCCAGTTCCTGCAAGAGCACAACGACCAGCTGATTGAAGTCACCGAGACGTACGGCAGTGGTAAGGAACAAGTTCGGGTGCCGGCTCCGGAGCGCGCAGTTGCGCGTGTGAAGATTGTGTCGGATAGCACAAACCCTGTCATGCCGGGTAGTCAGCTGGCGATCAACATGACGGCGCTAAAGAAGTGGCTTGGCAAGAGCCGAGACGCGCTAGATCGCATACTGCGGGAACTGCACGACAACGGGGCGTTGATTTCTCCACGCGAGCGCGTTACTATATTCAAAGGCTGCTTGAACCGGAACCCCGGTCAGGCTCATTGCATCATCGTAAACATCAACCACCCGCGCTTCATCGACGCGCTGACCGGTACCACCGCTAGGGCACAGAGCCCGGTGACGCTGGCCGTGTTGCAGGGTGGAGCAAGCTGAGGGTGACCACATGCCACGCGACTACAAGTCTGAGTACCAGAACTACCACGGCAAGCCCGAGCAGATCAAAAAGCGCGATATGCGAAACGCTGCGCGCCGCGAGATGGAGAAGAAGGGACTTGTGAAGAAGGGTGACGGCAAGGATGTCGACCACAAGGTGCCCATCGCCAAGGGCGGCGGTAACGGTACTGGTAACCTGCGGGTTGTGCCCAAGTCTGTGAACAGATCTTTTCCGCGCACTAAGCGTGCTGGGATGAAGTAATTCTGGTGAGGTGCAAGTTGGCCCGGGTACGCCCGGGCTTTTTTTTATTTCTTCATCTTCTTGGCCATCATCTTTTCTTTGGCCTCGACCTTCTTGCCTTCCATCTTCTCGTGCTTCATCATGGCAGCTTTCGACGGGTAGGTCTCCATGCCGCCGTACTCGCTGATCTTCTTGCCCTTGGTGGTGGCGGCACGCTGGCCGCGCATCGGCATACCCTTCTTCATCATTTCTTGAACCCCTTCAAAGTTTGCGCCAGACGCGCGCGTTGACCCATCTTGCCCGGAGCCTTAGCGGCCTTGGCAAGCTTACCCTCCGGGATGGTTTGTCCCGATTTAACACCCAGAGATTCTCGCAGTGTGCCGGGCTTTCTGATCGCACCGGCAATCCAGTTCTTCTTCGTTGCCATGATGTTCTCCTAAATCACCACTTGACCTTGTCTGCCCAGTACGCAGCAGACATCTTGCCCTTGGCAATGTTCTTGGCGTGGCGGGCCTTGAACGACTCGCGCCGGTTCTTGTACGATTCGGACTCGCCTTCTTTCTTAGGCGAGCCGCTAACCCCCTGCTGACCGAAGCGGATGACTTTCTCTTTGCCGCCCTCGCACGCCTTGACTACGTGCGACTTCTTCGGGTGGCTCGGAGTAGCCTTGGGTGTGTTGCACGGCATCGCTGCCTTCTTCAATTTGGTGGCCATTACTCTTCCTCCTCGCCGGTTACCTCGTCCATGCGCTCCAGCATCCGCTCTCGCAGGTCAGCGAGCTCCTCGTCCATCGCTTCGTAGTCAGGGTAGCCCTTGGCATACTCGTCGCGCGCAGCCTTGTTCATCGCCGACTTGAAGTCCCGCTGAATCGCCTTGAGTGCCTTGGCGTTCTTGACCTGCTGCTCCTCGACGTTGAATCCATAGACACCGAGGCCCAGCAACTTACGCGCCAAGAACAGCGTGTCCGGCTCGCGACCGGTGACGGTCTTCTTGTCGTCGGCCAGATCCCTCACACCCTTCAGGAAGTCGCTGTTGACGGCTGGCGGCGCGAACACATCGTACACAGCTTTGGCGGTACCAACAAGGTTGTCCCAGTCGGTATTCGTCGGCTCCCGCACAGCCTTGCCGGTGAACGGATCGTATCCAGACAGCGCCCAGAGGAGCCCCGCGTACGGACCGCTAGGCGATAGGAAGCCCGGAAGGAACGACAATCCAGCAAGTGCAGTCTTGCCCGGCGCCGGCTCGGTAAGGCTGAACATCGGGTTGAATCGTCCCATGTTCATGTACAGCGGATTCTCCAGATCGTCGCCCGGAAGACGGACAAACATGTGCGGACCGAGACCACCCCACGCGCGCTGCCGGATGTGTTCCGGACCTTTGGCACGAAGTTCCTCGTCATCCTCATCACCATCGCCCATAGCCATGCTAAGCAGCCCAATAGCCAGCAGCGTGTTTGCCATGGCCCAAGGCTTATAGATGGCGATGCGTCCCAGCACCGGGATGATCGCGTATGTCCACGAAATGAACGGCAAAGCAGTCTGCCGGGCGGCGCGAACTGCCCGGGCATCGATGTCGTAGTCTAGGAACATCTGCCGTGCCGCTTGGCCGGCTTCCTGCAGCTGGGCTTCAGAGAGCGTAGTCGTTCCTTCGCGCTTCTGGATGTTGCCCGCCGTGTTCATGAACGCCGCAAGGCGGAACACGTTGTCCTCCGCGTCGTAAATCTGCTGCGTCATGCGGTTGGCCTTCGTGGCGACCATCTTTGCTTTCTCGTACGCAGCAAACGAGGTCAGCTTAGTCAGCACCGAGCTATCGCTGTCTGCGCGGATGGTCTTCTCAAAGGCTTTGTGGAGCGTCTCTTTCGCCTCCGTGCTGATGTACCCACCCAACATTGCACCGGACGAGATGAACATCGTCACCTGCTTCAGCTCGTCCTTGTTAAGCATGCCGGGAGCCGCCTCATACAGGGCGTACAACCGCGCAGCACGAGCAACTGCCGACGGCGGAATGCCGTGCAGGAACGACAGCGTGATGTTGGTGCCGATGTTGTTGACGTGGGTCGCCGGGTTCTTGGTGGTCTTCGCGTCCTTGAATGCCCGCATCGCGTCGTTGAACAGACGGATGTTGACAGCAGGAGCCTTGTCGTGGGCATCCAGAATGGCGCTCCACGCCGGACCAGCGACGTACATGCCAGCGAGTGGGCCGTACGTCTCTTTGTTCTCTGGAATCCGCACCCACGTGCCCGTTGCTTGCAGCGCAGACTTGATTCGCGGGGACGCAGCCAGAGGATCAGATGTCTTGATGACTTCGTCCGGGCGTACGATGCGATCTGGGAACGCCTTGTTGATCTGTTCCAAGCTCTCGAACGCCACGCTGCGCGCAGTACGTTTACCGTTGTCATCAAGGCCGATGGTGGTCAGTGCCTGCAGGTGCTCACGAGAAGCGAAGTTGTGCGACAGGGCGGCAACCGTGTTGACCAGCGCCGTCTCGATGACCTCGTAGTTCTTCTGCCGCACAGCATCAGCGACCGTCATACGCGTCGTGAACCGGTACTTGCCGCCTTTACCTTTCGGGGAGGACATGCTCCACGTCTGGCTACGGTCGACAACGCGATCCTTGGGCTCGCCGTTTTTGTCGAAGTACTCTTGCGACATGAACCCGTCGTGCTCCAGCTGGTTCTCCTTGTTGAACCGGAACACCTGATACAACTTGTCCATCTCGACGGTGCCGTCGGACTTGGTCAGCCACGGCAAGAACGCATCGATGTCATCCTCGGCTTTGTGCACGGTGCCGATCATGTCCTTGATCTTGCTGAGGCCGTACGTCGTGCCAGCAACCTGCGAGATTTTCTCCGGGGCGATGAGCTTTTCCGAGAACGACTTCTTGGTGTCTTCGAAGAATTTACGCGCAGGATCCTCAGCAGGCATGGACTCAACCCACTTATCGAAGTAATTCTTCAGGCTGTCGGCCAGCTCTTTCATACGGCCGTTATCGTTCAGACTACGCAGTGCGCCAGCGTCACCATCCAGATACGCCATCAACTTCGGCCAGTTCTGCGGCTGGGAGAACAGGAACTGCCGCATCTTGTCCACGATCTGAATGCCTTGGTGGGCATTCGAGCGATACATCTCCCGAGCCTGCCGCATCTCCGAGTTCATGCCGAACTGCGTGTTGAGCTTGCGCAGGAACCGCTCAGTACCCGGCATGTCGCGCATGATCTTCTTGGTGACCGCTGCGCCCTTTTCTTTGATCTTGCGGGTCAGCTTGAGATCCTTGCCGTACCGGTCTTGGCCAAGGCCGATAACCTCAAATGCGAACCGCATCGGCAGCGTCAGCCACGAGTTCTTGTTGGCGTAGCTGGTAAAGTCACTACCGGACGGACGAGTAACCGCAGGCGCACTACCCGACTGAACCGCCGCACGCAGGTCCGCACCTTCTAATGCTTCCGGCTTCTTGTATTGATTCAGGCTGGACTTCTCAAGCAGCTCCATCGTAGCGGCCATGATGTCCGACGCGACTGACGGTTTCACACCCAAGAACTTCTGCACCAGCATCTTCATGTTGGCCCAGATACGCTTTACGGACTGCGCGAACGTGCTGGCGGCGTCTTTACCCTTCAACTGCTGCATGGCTTTGCGGAAGTCGTTGAGCGTCGCGTTGTACGACATCAGTTCGAGGACTGCGTCCTTGCCCTGCTTTTTCTTGACGAGCTCCTGCAGTTTCTGCTGCACCTCCAGCGCCTTGCCAGTTAGCCCCTTAGCAGCCAGCGCCGACTTCAATGAGCTCTGCAAGACGGCCATGATGGGCTTGATCTCGGCGGTGTCACCATACTTGTACACAAACCACTGCAGCGCGCCGTGGAGGGCTTCGTGCAGGGCAACTTCCGCAGACTGCTCCTTGCGGTTGATGAACACCGTGTCTTTTCCCGGTGAGTAACGCGACTCCTCAGTGTCTGAGAACACGATCTTCGGGGATTGGCCACGGCCTTCGAGCGCAGCGATAACGGCCTGTGCGATCGCCTTGCCCATCGGGGTTGTGTTGAACGACAGGTACTGCAGTACGCCCAGCAGCCCAGTTTTTGGCGCTTCCCACTCCGTCTGCTTGGTTTGGCCCGCAGCGAGCTGATGGCGCAGGTAACCGTCAGTCGCTGCTGTCTCCAGCTGCGACATTACGTTGTTCTTTTCCTGCTGCTCCACAGACTGCCGCGTCTCCATACCACTGACATCAGCCAGATCAGCAGTCTCACCCATGAACGTCTCGCGCTTAGCGGCGGCCCAACCACCCGACAGCATCGCGTCAACGGCCTCCATAGCCTGCAGCGTAGCCTTCTTCGACTTGCCCGGAGCCGCGAGCTTGCGCTGCACAGCGTCTTTGACAACCCGGACTACCGCCTCTACGTCTTTGGCGTTGCCATCGAAAGCCGCACCGACTCCTGCTAATGCAGCGCGGACATCCTGACCCAGCTTCGCCAGCACATCTGCGGATGCCGTCACGGTGTCCCCCGTGCGGCGGGTGGTCTGCGTGCGCAGCGTAGTGCTCTGGCTCAGAAAATCGCGATATGCACTGGAGAATTTGCGCAGCGCGTCAACCTGCTTCTGGTTCTTGGCGAACGTCTTGTTGCGGATCTTGCCCGTCTTGCTCAGCAGCGCGTCGCGAATAGAGGTCAGCGCCTTCAGCGGCAGCGTCACCCGGCCCGGAGCTCGGACACGCTTGGCACCCTGCACACCTGCATACAGCACACCGCGCTCCCGCGACTCTTGCTCAGACTGCGATTTATCTGTCTCTGCAGCAGCAGCCTCGCTGTTTACTTGCGCTACTACTTTGCCAGTCAGTGTGTCGTCAGCGGCCTGATCTTCCAACTCAAGCGCGTCTTCCAGCGCTGCGGTGTAATCTTGCGTGGCTTTGGCAGAAGTGACCCCTTTGGCCTGCTTAGCGGGTGGGGCGGACACATGCGCGCCGGGAGTAGCCATTGCGGCAGCTGCAGGGGCTGTGCCGGTAGCAGCCTTCGGCGTCTTCTTGCCCTTGTTCGTGCCCGTAGTTTTTGCGGCAGTTAGTGGAGCAGGTGTAGAAAAAACACCGGGCGGGGTGGTCACACCCGGTGAAGCGGCGCTAGGCGCGCCGAGGGAGACTGGTGCTTGCGGCTGTGCTACGCGGTAGATGCCGGATTCATCTACGGTCATGCCTTCCATACCCGGAACAGGGCGCTGCGTAGTGACGCGCTGCAGCGGCTGCTCTTCTTCCGGGTAGACAACTTCGTAGTTGCCGGTCTGAGTGTTCTGCATCAGGTTGGGGATACCCGGCACAGGAATCAAGCGCGGCTGGCGGCCAAGTCGCTCCGGGACGGAAGGCGTTGGCGTAAACGGGCGCGTCTCGACCTGTTCGAGCCCGGCGGGCTTCTTAGACAGCAAGTCAACTGCATCGCCCTGCACCATGTCCATGCGGAACATCAGGTCGTTGACGTAGGAAGCAAACCGCTTGTCGGACTCTTCGCGCCCCAGCGTAAACGCCTCAACCCGGCGCATGTAATCAGCGGCAGCAACGGACTCTTCAGGTGAACTGCGCGGGTTAGCCATAACTGCCATGGCCTCGCGCGCCTCCGCCGGCGTGAATGTGTCAGACGGACGGCGCATAGCAAAACCACCACCCATGGCAGAGCCAGCGGCGGCACCGCGCACGGTCGCACCGCCGGTGTTCTCAAGGAACCGGCGCTCCAGACCGAGGTTCGTGAATCCCTGTTCAAAGAACGACTGCGGAGCCTCTTCCAAGACGCCTTCGCCGACGACACCAGTAGCAACACGCCGCGTAAGCGACTGTGCGGGGCGAAGCATATCGACGGGCGCATCAGCAGCTTCGGCGGCTTCACGACCAAAGATACGCCGCGTAATGGCCGTATCGACATCCGACTCCCCGAGCAGCTTGCTGCCAAGTCGTCCCGTGCCAAAGCCGGTCAGGCCGGCAAGAGTTGAGTAACCAAGACGCTCGCCATAGCTGCCACCGCCCTGACCGATGTCGCTCGACACACCGCCGGCAATCTGCAGACCCTCACCAGCCGCAGCAGCCGTACCCGCGCGCACACCCAGCCCGGCGGCTTTCGCACCCACCTTGATACCACGGCCATACACGCCACCCGCTAAGATGTCACCAGCAGAGCCAGCGATCTGCATCGGGATCTGACCCGGGTGCTCAGCCAGAAAGCTTGCTGCTTCCTTGGCTTGGTCCCAGAAGTTGTTGTGCTTGGCAAGCCGCTCTTGCAGCTCCCGCTCCAGCCCCTGCTGCTGCGCAGACAGCATCGCAGCGTCCATCGACTTAGCAATCTCTTCGAGATACGCCGCGCCCTTATCCGTTACCTCACCTAGACCGGGCACCAGACCGACTACACCAAGCAGTGAACTGCCGGCGCGCGGAACACTAGATGCGATCTTTGCCAGCGGGTCGGTCACGGTGGCCCACAGGCCGCGGCCTTCTACTTTCGGAGCTTCTTTCGTGAAGTCGATGTCGTACTTACCACGCGGCTGCGGCGGTGCTTCGCCTTTCCACGGCGCGTATCCAAGACTGATGGACTCGGTTCCGGTAGCCGCAGGAGCAGGCGCAGCACTCTTGAATGGATTTGGCACGGTATCACGGCCAGCCGGCTGCGGTGCGCCCCCATACGTCATGCTCTCCGCACGGGACAGCTCCCGCCGAACGGCCGCTGCCGCTTCCTTGTCGCCTTTCGCGTCGAAGTCGGCAATCTCCTGCCGCAGAATCTCTTTACGGATTTCGTCGCGCTTGCGCTGATCTTCGGGGTCGATCTGGAACTCGGAACGACCCGAGGCACCTGCGTTGGGTTGCGCCCAAGGGGCGTAATTCAGGCGAATGGATTCCATCAGAGTACCTTGTTATTTACTTAGGCCCAGCGCGCGAGACCGCTGCTGCTCGCGCTGAAGTTCTTTATCCCGCTCTGCTTTACTCTGCTGCACTCGCTCATCCGCAAGTCGTTTTTTCTCCGCGTCGATCTTCTCCAGCAGTCCGGGAGTGTAGTTCTTGCGCGTGCCTTTATCAATCTCCCGCGTCTCGGCGTCGAACTGGTCAGATAACGTAGTCAGCGTGGACTTAGCTGGTTTTGCTGAAGTAGGTTGGTTGATGGACGGGTTAGCTTTTGCGGGCTCCTCCTTTTTCTTCGGCTCGCTCTTAGCACCAGCGCCGCCTTCCTTCGGCACAGGCTTCCACGGATTCTTCGGGTCGCCGGTATAGATGTATTTCTCGTCCACGTTGTCGCCGAAGTGGTACGCTTTGCCCGGGGTAAACTCTTGTTGCGCACCCGGACCGAGCCCGCCACCTGCGCTGCCCGGCCGCATTTGCCCAATCAATCCCTCTATCGCCTCCAGATCCCTGCCAAGCGCCTTGTGCTGCGCTTCCATCTGCGTGCGAACTTTCGGATCCAGCGGGTTTGTCTTGTCGTTGAGAGCTTTGAGAATATCCGCGCGCTCGGCCGAGATTTGCCGACGCTCTTGCAAAAGTGCGGTGTACTCTTTGGTGCTGGCACCTGCACCGCCACGACCAAGTCCACGCCCTGACTCATAAGCACTAGCCTTAGCTTCGGCCTCGCGGATCTGCGCTTCCTTCAAGCGGTTGGAGATCAGCGTCTGTGCCGCCGTGCCCGGGTTGCGGAGGCGGTTGTACGTAGCGTCGAGTGCTTCCTCGGCCGAGCGGAACTCCGTGGACGAGCTGATGACGTTGCCCGCTTTGCCATCAGGTAGCGTCGCAACCGTATCGATAATAATGCCGCCATTCGGCCCTTGTCGGCGCACTAGGTGGCTGGTGGGGTCATACTGCTTGTCGTCGAGCGTGGATTGCAGGAACTTATCGAGGCTACCACCAGACTTACGATATGCGGAATCGACCAAGCTGCCCATCACCGCCAGCTTATTGGCCTCGACACCAGCGAAGTCGGCAACCGCTTGGTTAACGCCTTTTGGTGAGACGTTGAACTTCGTACCGAGCGCCAGCACGTCGCCTTGCAGCAGACTCGGGTCGGCTGCAATGGCTTTGGACATCTCGATAATACCGGCCGAATCCGCGTCGTTGCGCTCCGCTGCAGCAAGCTGCAGCTTATTCAGGCGCATGGTCGTGTCGTGCGACTCGGCAGCGCGACGCTCTTGCGTAGCCATGAGGCGGTACCGCTCCGCCTCCATCGGATTGTCCTGCTCCATGAAGTTGGCATACGATTCCATCTTGGCCGCGCGCTGCACATCAGGCGTAAACTTGTCCGAGTCGTACTCTTTGCCGAGGTACATGGTCTTGGTCGGCGAGACAGCCTGTGCATCGCCCAGCTGGCGAGTCAGTCCTTGGTAGGCGGCAGTCTCGTACGGCTGCTGCTCAGGCAGCATAGCCGACGAATAGTTGGTCTCGGGGACGTACAGGTCACCAGAGTCGGGCGCAGCTTGCGGCGCTGCGCGCATGTCCGGACCAAGCCCGACGCCGCGATTGACCGGCATATCCACCGACACTCCATAGCCACCGCGACCATCATAGATCGGCGGCGGAGCAACGCTAGATCCGCGAGCTTCCACGTCCGGCGACGGGACAGCTTCCGAAAAGGCCACAGGTGCCGCCGAGGCAGTGCGATTGCCATAGCGGCGATCCCAGTCAGCCCACTGCTCTTCGGTCATCGGCGTCGCCGGTGGCTCGCCCTGCGAATACGGCGGGTAGGTAACTTCGCGGTAGCGGTACTGCGTCGAGCCGGGGTCGATTTCAATCTGGTACTTGCGCAGGCCCTGCTCATTGGTCGCGTTGGCGATATCTTCCAGCGCGCGGGCGTCCGCCTGCGAATACCGCTGGTACGGCGTCGCCGTGCTGACGTATTCGTTGTAGTTGCGCCGCTTGGCTTTGTCGTACGTGTCCATCCACTGCTGCGACATCGCAACACCAGAACGTAGACCTTCTGCGAAACCCATGATTAGACCTCTTCCATTTCCATGCCGAGCATCGCGTAATTCACCGCCTTGATGCCGTCGTGCATTGTCTCAACCGCGTCCGGAAATACTTTCTCAACATCCTGTGCCATGACACCACGGTACCGTTTATCCGGGATATGAATAAAACTGAACTCATACACCGACAGCCCAGTACGAAAGTGGGTACCGATGCACTTGACCTGCTCTACAGTGCGGATATCAGACATGGTTGCCTCAATCATTTAGGTTTCGGTGCCAGCCCTGCGGCACCCATGTTACCTGCTGCGCCAATAGCTGCGCCCCACATCGCGGCTTCGTTGTTCATCGCCGAGTTATACAACTGGGTCTGGCTACCAAGAATGCTGTTGAGTCCCTGCAGCTGCAGGCCGTAACCTTGGTTGAACGTGTTGCCAGCTGCGCCCATGCCACTCATGAACTGGTTGCCCGGGGCCATATACATGCCACCAGCCGAAGTCCCCGCACCGACTGCGCCCTGATATGCGGCCGTGGAAGCTCCTGACAGACCACGACCAAGGCCGGCGGCGTCTAGCATACGTGCGTAGCCCATCTGTTGCGCTTGTTGGCGAGTACCTGTCATGGCTGCAGAGCGCTGCGCAGCAAGACCAAGGTTGCTCTGGGTGTTCATCTGGGCGAAGCGGCCAGAGTTAGGATTTACCCCCATACCAGCCATGGCACGGTTACTGGCAGCTTGGGTCTGTGCAAAAGCCCGGCCGGCGTCCGCAGCTGCCTGAGAAGCCAGTTGCTCGCGGTACGCTTCGGTGTTGAAGTTCTGCGCTTGGTTAACCAGCTGTCGCTCGACCGGGCGATACGTGGACTGCATGTACTGGTAGTAATCCTGCGCTTGTTGCATCTGCTGGTCTTGCGCGGCCTGTTGACTCTGTGCGATACCCCGCATGACAGGCGCTAGATCAGCGTATTGCTGTCGTGCGAACGCAAGTTGCTCGCGGCCAAGCCCACCCATAACCTGCGCTGCCTCGCGGCTGGCTGCGGCCATAGGTCCGTAATTTGGTGCCGGTGCGGATTTGCCACCCATGTCAATTTCCTTTCGGTAGCCACGGGCACTTATCAGCCCACATGACCAACCCCACTAAGTCCGCCCCGACGGCGGCGTGCTTCATAATGAATTCGATTTCAAACCCTAACCGCATGTCGAACCGGATGATGTTTTCCTCGTTCGACGGCACCAGACCGGTCAGTCGGTTCAGCCCCAGCTGCCTGAAACAGTAGTCACAGACTACGTAGAACAACTCGTACAGCTTCTTGACCGGCTTATCGATAGCAATGTGGCAAAACGCGTTGGCTCCGTTGATCTGATGCACCACTACGCCGGCTATAATCTGCCCATCCATCTCGATTCCGAAGGCGTTGTGGCCCTCCCACGGAACCCGCTGCGCTACTCGGCCTGCGACCCAGTCTGCCACACGATCGCGATCATTGATGACTAGGTTTGACATGCGGTGTATATATCACACGGTTGTTGCACTGTAAAGATTACCGCTTGAGAAGCGTCGCCACAATCGTCCCTTGGTTAGCCAGAATCTGGAGATTCCCAACGCTCGGCGTGCCACCGGCAGTAACTTGCGACGTTACTTTGTAGGTAACGCTACCGGCGCTCGGAGCGTCGTCCACGTGAATGTTCGATACAACTTGGTCAATGTTGGACTTGATCCGGACAACCGTCGTCTTTAGCAGCGTAGTCCCGCGATAGATACGGATCGTCATATCGAAGCTATTACTCGTATCCGCGTAATACGCCAAGCTGTAGTTAATCAGCACTGCGGCAGCGTCACCGGGTATGACTACAGTGGGGGTCGTAGCCACGGTTTGTTCGGCCAACGTACCAAAATCAATAGCACTGCTGTTGCTACTAAACTGCGTGGTCGTGACGCCGTTACTGGCGATGTTCGTTGTCCCGATAACCGGCCCCACCACCTCCAAGGCAGTGCCAGTCCAGCGCATGTAGTTGCCCTCAGGGTCACCCACTCGGAACTCGGAACCACTGACCCAGAACCCTTCGCCCGTCATATACGCGGAAGCAGTGCCGCTTCGAAGCGTGCTACCTGACAGCGTCGTGCCTGAGATAGTGCCGCCGCTAATCGTGCTGCTCGACAACGTACCAGTAATCGTGAGGGTACTGCCATCCCACGTGAATTTGTTGCCTGCTGGGTTGCCCACACGGAACCGGTATGGCACTGTGGCCAGAATAAGCGTACCCGTGGCGGGTGTGACGCGCGCGGACGACACCGTGAACCGGAACTGCGTTGTCGATGGGACAGTCGTTACGGTATACGTACCATTCCACGCGGTGTCGTTGGTGACGCCGGATATAGTCACAGTGTTGCCAACCACGAGCCCATGCGCGACAGAAGTAGTGGCGGTGGCAGTAGTCGAGCTGCGTGTGAGAGATGTTACAGTGAACGTGTCAGTGCCGGAGAACAGCCCTGTGCCCACTCCGTATGATGTGGCGCCGCTGCCGTAGATGTTTCCACGGAAGATACCGTTGGCGAATTCTGCCGTGCCATCAGCGTTGATCTTCCAGCCAGACGTGCCCGCGACGTATCCCTGCGACGAAATACTGGCACCGACCTGCAGCGACGCCGTGGTTATCTTGTCTGCAGACAGATCCGAAATCTTGGCGCTATCGACGGCCAGATCCTGAATCTTTGCGCGGCTGATCGTGGCGTCGGCAATCCATGCCTGCTTAATGTACGTGCCGGCAGGGATGAGAACGCCATTGATGACCGTCGGCGTGTCGATCTGAAAGAACGGCGCAGGGCCCGTGACGCCGTAAGCGTCTGACAGAACTTCGATCAAGTAGTCGGGGTCTTGGCTCGTGGAGCCCACCGTACCCGCCGTCGCGTTGAACGGGCCCGCGACGTTCAGCGTGTTGACGAACCGAACCCAGTAGTACCGGGTGGCACCGGTGCCAATGCTGTGCGAAAAGATGTTGCCGTCTGCAACACCGACTAGTTCTTTTATGGTGAAGTCGTCAGTAGCAGCAGCCCACACCTCGGTGTACGAGTGCCCCAAGTAGTCAGGGGTGTCCCACTCAACGATAATCGTAGCGAACGCGCCGGTGACAGTGAGGTTCTTGGGCTGCGACGGATCTTCGACGCCGAACGCGCCCGGAGTGGTGATGGTGCCGCCCGGCGTAGTGCCGACAATGCCTCCGGCTTTTAACTCGCGCAGCGTGACAAACCGCCCATCGCCGCCCTCTCCCAAATACTCGCGGACGCGATCGAGGAAGTTTCGAACGTCGCTCGGAATGCCAGAGACAATTCTAGGTAGGCTACGCACCGGCTAACTCCTGCATCGATTGCGATACGTTAACAGCGAACACTTCGGCTGTGCCCTCCAGCTGCACCTCCCAGTCTCGACCGACTTTGGCAGGCAGGCGGAAAGGATTGCGGCTCGCCACGGTCTGTGTGTGGAACGGCGTGACGGCGTCGTCACAGTAGAACTTGGCGGTGACCGGGTACTCGGAGGCTTCCACCTGCGCGCAGGAGAAGGTCATAACTTGCGGCATAGTAAACAACTTGGAGCGCCACACATATGTCTTGTTACTTCCGTCGAACCAACGCTTGATGGTCTTGTCGGAGAAAGACAGAAAAAGCTGATCCCGCACCAGATCGTTGTATCCTGCCGTCGAGTAGATGTCGTGGAAAACGAACTGGCCCGATAGCAAGTCGTACATGAACCCACCCTGCACGGTACCAGTGTCGTAGAACGCGACGTACTTGGAATCGTGCTGATACGCATGAATCGACGATGGGTTGAGCGCCTGCCACTGTGCCCGTGTGAACATGCCGTCAGTAATGATCCGCGAGCCGCTGGAGGACAGCATGATGAGGCCGTCCGGGCTGGCGAACAGAACCGTGCCGCTGATACTGACAATGCTACGCTTCGCCGCACACGACTGCTGAATATCCGACTTCACTACGACCATCGAGTCGGGGTGGGAGCCTTGGATGAAATACGGCACACCCTTAGTCAAGACGGCCAGCGTCGTGTCCATGCGGCCGAGGCCAACAATCGGGTAATCAACCGTCTGTACGTAGCCCTGCGGCCACGCGTGCGGATGGTACGGGTCGCAAAAATAAACATCGCGACCGACGAACCCTGCCATGATGCCGTTAGGCATGTTGATAAGGCCAGTCAAATTATCCGGCGGGAGCGCCCAGCCGGTAACGGACATTTCCTCGGCTAGATCCTCTGCGGCCGTCTCATCGACGTACTCAGTCTTGTCCGCACCGACCTCGGCGACGAACAGGTAAATCCCATTGACGGAACGGTAGATGCGCCGTGCGGTGACTTGGTAAGTGATCGCCCCGCGTGTGACGTAGTAGCTGTCGCCGACGACTGTGGGCGTCTCCAACTTACTGACCGTAACCTTCTGCCCTTTGAACACATCGATGGAAGTAGACGGATTGGACGGGCCGGACTCGAACTCAAACGTAGCGATCTTCGACACCCACGTGTACGTGTAGACGCGAGACTCTGCAACGCTGGCAGTATCCTCGTAGCCGGTAGCCGAGAGGGTGCTGTAAGACGTGTCCGTGGTCGTGCCGTAGTTACCGGACTTGAGCACAATGGAGGCTGTAGTACCCGTGCTGCCCTTGAACCGCATCGCAGTGTAGTTCTTATCTACGTAGTCGAAGGACAGACCCGGGATGTAGAACGCAGTGAATTGGTCGCCCGCCTTGACGCGGACTTCATCTCCGCCGTTGATGGTCACGGCCAGATACTTACCTTTAAGATAGGTGTCGTACTCCGACTTAGTAATAACCAGCCACGACGCGCCTTCAGAATCCGCTGCAGCCTTAATCTTTTCCTTGTCGGCAACAGAATCTTTGTCCCCGAGAATGACCTGAATTCTACCTACATACGTGCTGCTGCTAGTACCCCACGTGCCGGGGGTCAGCGCAACCCACTCGCCATAGGCGGTGGCAGTCAGCTTCCCTGCAAGCGCGGTGTTGAGCCACGCTGCGAATGCCGCAGCGTTTGCAAACGATCCCACATACGACGTGTTCAGCGCAGTAGACAGCGCGTCTGCGTTGTTGTTGGCCTTGATGATAATGTTCGTGGTGCCGGAAATCGAACCCCATCGGTACTTTTCAATCGGGTAGAACGGCACATCCCGTGCCAGACCAGCGACGGTCGTGAACGTGTGGGAATACGTGAACGTGGTTGTCTCGTCGATCTCCGTCGTCGTACCAGTGATGCACTTTAGCGTGATGTTAGCCGTCTTGCCGAGTGCGTCAGAAGTGACTTTGACCAATAGTCCGTCAACAACAGCCGTGATACCAGCCACCGCGTCGAGCTGTGCCGCTACATACGACTGGCGATTCGTATCGGGCAGGGAGCCAAGGGACACGGTAGTAAAAGTGCCGCCGTTGTCGACACTCACTTCGATGCCATCCGTAGTCAGGTTGGCGAGCGCTACGGTGTCCAGATACAAGATAGCCGCGTAATCCGTCGTGGAGTCGAACGAAGGATCAGCGGTAGCGTCTGGTGCGTTTTCAGGGGCAGGGACACCCAGCGGAATAGACGCCGATGGCAGGTCAGTGCCAGTCAGTGCGATGGTGTTATAGGTAGCTTTAGGGGTGCCGTCACCGGTGTAGAACGTCCACTCGACCGGGTCGCTGGCAACTTGTCCACGGCAAACGTCTACGTCGTAGTTCCATCCGAACCAATAGCTGCTATCGCTGTCAATATCCTGACCATAGCGGTAGATTGTCTGCGGCGTGCCGGCCTTGGTCAGCGTGGCTACGGGGGAGGCACTGACATCGGGCAGGGGGACTAAAGAGCCGGCGAACACGGGGCAGTTGATAGCAACCTGCGCCTGTGTGTCCTGCAGATAACGCGGAGGAGTCTTAGGGGAAACACCTCCAAAAGACTTGATTGAAAACACCGCCATGATGAATCCTTATTTGGGACCGCCCCATGTGATACCCGTTTTGACCATCAGGCCGGTAAACATGAGGCCAAGTGCTATTACCAAAAGCCCGAATAAGCCCTTGCGCACCAGCTCGTTCTTCAGATCGTTCCAGAAGGCGGTCTGTGCTCGGGCTGCAGCGATCATTTCCTCGTGGTACCGCCGATGTCCGGTGCTATCCATATTGCCGAACTCATCCTCGGGAAACGCTGCCTTGATAGACTTGAGCTCAGCGAGTACCTTATCAAGCTGGTTCTCGATGTGCGACATAGTTCTCTCAGCATTGGGCGTTCGTGGTTCAGACATCAATTGGCTCCGGAGTCTCTATGGCGAATTGCATCATTCGCAAGTTGGCATCAATTCGCGTATCACTGGGTGCCATTTTAGCGGCAGTTTTGCAGTACGCAAGGGCAAGTTTCTTGTCGCCAAGATGCCACGCTGCAATAGAGGCAACATCATACAGCGGCTCCTCCCAGACCCGGGGGTCACAGGTGTACACCAGCTGCTTGTCTTTGATCTGCATCCCCGACTGAGCGGCGGCTAAGCACCCCTGCCAGTCCTTCTTGCGGTACAGATATTGCGCCATATCATGCCACGGCTCCCGCGTACCCGGAGCCTCCGAACAAGCGCGGCGGTACCAGCCCAGTGCGTCGCCATGGCAGCCCAGCTGCTCGTACGCCTTGCCCAGCAGGCGCATGGCATAGCAGCGTTCATTCTGCCACGTCGCCTGTGGATTATCCAGATATTTTAGCAAAGCAACAACCGCCTCTCCCCAGTGGCTATAGAACGTCATCTCTCGGGCGAAGTAGAACGCATTGCGTGGGCAGTGGGGGTCCTCTTTGACAGCAAGGCGCAGCAAGTCGAGATACTGACCACGGCTCTTGGTCGGATCGGGGTGGTGGGAGACGAGCAGCTTGTCGGTGTGCGCATAGACTTCAGTAATGCGGCCGTCTGCGCGGGGATATTCGTGAACGGGGTGGTGCCAGTGGTATCCATGGCGCGCAAAGATTTTCTCATAGAAGAAACTAATCCCACAGCCCCAATCGAATTTGTACCGCAGTCGCGTCGTGCCCGGTGCCCACACGCGCTCAATCTCTTCGCGCCAACCGGGTTCCAGCACTTCATCTAGGTCTAGGCTAATAACAACATCGATGTCACGAGGAAGTAGTGCAAGAGCAGCGTCGCGAGCAATATCGAAACGCCAAGGCGAAATGGTAATGTCATGGACCGCTGTCCTCGGCTGCGCTCTCGCGAGTTCGATCGTGCCATCGGTTGACCCTGTATCGGCTATGAGGATGAGATCAGCGTCGGCGGCGGACTTGCAGAACCGCTCGACAAACTGGGCTTCGTTCTTACTTATTGCGCTGACTGCTATTTTCATTCCTAGCTCCCTGTTGTTCTCGTAGCTCTTTGTAGGCTTCGTAGTACATCCGCAGGTATTCCTGCACTTCGTTCGCTAGTCGAGCTTCCCCGACGTAAGCTTCTCCATCTTCTCGATAAAGTTGTGCTCCAGTACAGCCTTCGGCGGCTCCGGCAGGTCCGGTATCCGGGGGCACTCCGGCGGCTTGTATGGGGCGCGAGGGGCGGTCCCGCAGCCGCTTAACGAGAGCATCAGCACGAGCATTGGCAGCATGGAGCGCTTCATCTTTGTCCTTTCGTAGCTTGTCAGCGTTGGCTTGCAGGTCAGCCTCTTTCCGCCGAATCCGTGTGAGTTCGTCAGCGACTGCCTGTGCGACAGCAGCTTTATCTGCGTCCCACTGCTGCTGGACCACCGCCTTGCCCGACGAATGGCCGTAAGTATAACCAACCCCGCCAGCAACGCCGGCGGTAAGCAGGAATACGAGAATCGGTAGTGGACTCAGGAACCAGTGCATAGCGCGTATTCCTCTTGACGACGGTTTTGCAGACCCCGCAGCACCCGCATAGGCTTGATCCGGTGATAACACTTTTGGCCGGGCAGTGCCCGCGTAGCCTGTGTGGCCGGGCCGCATACAAAATCGAGAATCGTTGCACACGCGGCCTCATACTGACCCGCGTTCAACTTTGTCGGTATGGACGACGAGCAGAAATTGTGTCCGCCGATGTTGTAAGCAAGCTTGGTGTATGCGTCATACTCGTGCTGATATAGCGGTGCTGTGACACACTTCTTGATCTCGCCCTCAAACTTCACAACATCTCGGTGTGCCCGGTTGATCGCAGCGACCGGGTCAATACTATCCCCCATCTTCACGCCTGCTGTCGTACCAAACCCAATCGTCGGCACGTCCCCCGGTACCGGTATAATCGCCTTACTACTGTAGCCTTCCAGTGTAAACAATCCGATGATTGCTGACGCGGACAGCGTGAGCGCGGCGATCGCGGTGCGGGGGTGTTTCATCATACGTCCTTCTGTGCGATGAGACGGGCGACAAGAGCGGCCGACACCGAAACGAACGACAATACGGCGAAAAGCTTGTCGGAGAAACTGTCGGAGAACAAGGGAAGGATAACTTCGCAACCTGTCAGAAAACCGGCAAGGATGATAAATCGTATGCTCCACGCTTTGGTTAGGATGTCCTTCCAGTTGTCGTATAACTTCATGGTTCCTCCGGCCAAGTAACTTCCCACGGGAAGCCCGGCTGTGCGGTCAAGTCACGCAGGGCCTGCCGGTATTGTGCCCACGCCGTGCGGTCAACTTGTGCATCGAGCACCTGCGTCCAATCGCATTTGGCAAGGCGGTTATTGCGTTCGCTACGAACTTCGTCGGCCTTAGCCGTGTCGCCTGCCATCTTCTCGTCCGCCGTCTTTTCGCGCACAGACCACGCTTGTTCCCAGCGAGATTTTTCTGCGTTGTACACGCACCCCACCTGTTCGGCTACGTGCGTCGCTTGGTCATGCTCCGGGGCACCAGTAACGACAACCCGTACCATTCCAGCAAGCGCAAGGAGTTCGTCCGTCCAGTTCTGTGGGAACGTGGTATTTGGATGATCGGCGTGCAGATCGCCCAGTGTGTAGGGGTAGGTAAGAACTTCGCCATTGAATACGCGTGCGTACATTACAGACTCCGTGTTGGTTTGATGGCGAGCATGATACCGGCCACGTTGGTCGTGCTTCCGACTGCCATAGACCGCGTTCCGGACGTGCCTTTTGCCATGCCTTGTTCTGCCACATTGTAGCTTGGCGAAGTTGTTCTGCTTATCCTAGAAGTCATGCTTGTTGGCGTTCCAACAGTGGTGTTTGCCCCTCTAGCGCCAAAAGCTAACAACAAACATTGTGACAATGATGCTGTGACGGACGGCAAAGTCAATGGGCTAGTGCCCGTAGTTATCGTGCCTATAGCGTCATATGCCGCGTAGCGATACGTTATGATACCTCCGGCAATATTTGCGGAAGCACTTGATGTAAACGTATAGCTTGACCCCTCGGATGCACCGGCCACTTTATACGCTATGCGTATGCTAGGGTTTGCCCCTTGATCTAAAATTTCTGTCCACCCTGTGTCGCCTGTCCAAGTCGCGGCAGTGGCTGCGCCCATAAAAGCGAACATCAAATCACCCTCAACCGTGCCGCTTGGTTTTGTAATAGATAGTGATGTGCCGTTTATCGATCCTGTTGCACTTGCGACAAACTCTGGCGCTACTGTTGGCTCGTTCGTAATCTGCAACTGCATGCCGACTACATTATTAGACGCCCCGCTCCACGTAAGAGCGTAAGAAGATGTCGCGACAGCCGCTTGTGGGGACTGCTCATAGATCGCCATTGACGGGACAACAGACAGCCGCGCCAATCGTTGCGTCAGTGCTGGCGCTGAGCTAATTGTTGATGAATTTTCTGTAGTAAATACCGCACATAGCACACCCGCATACGTTGGCGTAATGCTTGGCGCTGTAGCTATGGTGGAGGATACTCGGCTTACGCCAATTGTGTTTACCCGTGTCGCGTTTCTGTATACCAAAATGCCAATGGTATTAGTGATGGACGACGAAAATGTAAACGTGTAGTTGCCGCTTTCTGAAGCAGCAGTTTTTGTAGCAATACCTAAAATGTCTCCGATAGAAGAAAAATAACTTAAAGACCACCCGGACGGCACTGTAATAGTGTCGGGGCCAGTTACATCGCTAAAAATAACTGCAACCAACAGATCCCCGTCTTGAATCCCGGATGGCGCAGTGACTGTATTTATGCTTGCGTTAACTCTATTCGAACTACTCGACACAAACGTCGGCAGTGGGCGACCAAAACCGCCCGCGCCCGATAGCAGTTTAGCCAACATTATGCGTTCCCCACGACAGCCGCATATACAACGCCGCCGACTTTCCACACCACGACCACCGTATATGCAGTAGTTGAAAGCGTCGGTGCAGCTGCTCCGTTATTGACAAACGTTGCGTTCCAATTGGTAATCGTGCCTGCCGATCCGTCGTTAACCATCAGCGTGACCGCCTCGCCGTTGACCATACTGTTGTAGGTCAGCGTCCGCGAAGTCCCTGCCAGTGTCAGCGTCTGGATCGAGCCATTGCCCGGATCGATATCAACCGTTGCGCCGTCGGTAAGAGGAAAAATGTCCTCGGTGATGGTGCCGGTGATAGCCGGATCGGTAAGAACTGGGTTTGTGCCAAAAACCAGCGCACCGGTACCAGTTTCGTCGGAAATAGCAGCTGCGAGGCCGGCAGACGTTGTGATCGACGTATTCCACGCAGTGCCGGTAGATAGAGCGATACCTGCGCCGGGGTATGTAGTAGGCCCAGTGCTACCCGTAGGGCCCGTAGGACCAGCTACCCCCTGCGAACCCGTAGGTCCGGTAGGTCCTGCAACTGTAGAGTCCGCACCAGCAGGGCCGGTAGGTCCGGCTACACCTTGAGGGCCGGTCGGACCAGCCACGGTGGAGTTTGCCCCTGTCGGTCCGGTAGGACCAGCAACGCCTTGTGGGCCGGTAGGGCCAGCGACTGTTGAGTCAGCGCCAGCAGGGCCGGTTGGTCCACCTACACCCTGCGGGCCGGTCGGACCTGTAGGCCCGGCAACAGTAGACGCAGCGCCAGTTGCGCCAGTGGGGCCTGTAGGGCCAGCAACACCCTGCGTACCCTGACCCCCCTGCGGGCCAGTCGGACCCGTGGGGCCTACGACACCCTGAATGCCTTGGACGCCCTGAATGCCTTGGTCACCCTGCGGGCCGGTAGGACCAACAGCACCGGTCGGGCCCACGACACCCTGAACGCCTTGGACGCCCTGCGGACCCGTCGGACCCGTCGGACCAGATACACCTGTAGGGCCGGTCGGGCCGGCGACAGTAGAATCAGCGCCGGCCGAACCTGTAGGGCCGGTCGGACCCGTCGGACCAATATTGCCGGTCGGTCCCATAGGCCCCGTGGGGCCCTGTACGCCCTGCGGACCAACAGCAGCCACCTCGATAATCTGAGGCTCGACCGTCTCGTTGGTTACAACGAGCTCAGTGTCGGAAATGATCTCGACGCTCATCGCGTCACCTCTTTGGATACTACGACGCCCCCTTCCAACAGCCGTGTAACTTCCGCGCCAGCCAGTGCAGAGCTCGCCAGCTCAAGGTCGTATACGCCCGTGACGAACGAGAACGCTGCGGTGTCGGCGGCAGGGAAAGTTATCGTGATGGTGCCAGCCGCGCCGCCCAGCGTTATGCCGCCGTTCTCCGTAGTGGCGGAATACAGCACTGCGGACGCGGAGATAGTCTGTCGGATCTGCATGCGCGCAACGAAGCCAGTCAGATCGATCGGATCGCCAGCGGAGTCTTTCCAAGTAATGATCTTGGTGAACGTAGCACCTTGCTCGATATACAAGTCATACAGGCCAGCAGCCATGGCGGTTCCTTAGAAGTGGCGCATGCGCACTTGGTGCGTCACGTTGCGCATATCACGAATGCGTGCGTTGGTTATGCCCTGCTCGTACAGCCGGCGGTGGAACTCCGCGAATTCGGGGTCCGACCAGTCCTTGCCACGAATACGGCACAAGCGATACAGCGTGCCGCTGACAATCGCATCGATCCACGTCTCAGTCACCCACGAAGGCATACCGCGCGCGTTCCGCTTCGGCTTTAGCGCGACCTCGCCCTGAATGGGGAGCACAGAGTCTGGAATGTAGAACAGCCGGATGGCGGTGTCGGCTACGACCCAGAACTGCTGCGGCTGGCCAACGGACTCCAGAAACTCGTGCATAACCAGACGCTCGTCGGTGTGCTTCATTTCCTTGTCGTCAACCTTCAGCCACAGCACAGACTCAATCACCGAGTCGTAGTACGGCGCGGCGATGTCGTAGATGGCCTGATCGGCGACCGTGCTGTAGCCATCCAGTGATACACGCCAAAGGTGCGTGCGTGCGAAGAAGTCAGATGCCACGATCGGCAGATATTCCTTGATCGTAGCCTCGGGGCACATGGGGACTTCCGGAGTAATTAGCGGAAGTACGTCATCCCAGAGAGTCGTAGCCATTATGCAGTCCCCGGTTGAACAGATTCGTCGCTCTGTACCTTAAATCCGAGCGCAGTGGTCATTGCTTGATAGTGCGCGACGGCGCGCGCAGCGTTGTTCGGGTTCTCCGAGTCTTTGCTATACGCACGGTACAGGATGTAATCCAGCAGTGGGTTGCCGTAGATGTCGTCCAACCGGATAACCTCGGTTGTGGCGGAGTTCATTAGCTGCACCTCTGTGAGCGTGTGCGGAGCCGGCACCGTCGTGTAGATAATCTCCAGTTGCGCGAGCGTCGTAGCGGGCGGGTACACCAGAAACTCTTTGGGCACGCGCGGATCAACCATGTACTTCTCGATGTTGACGCTGGCTGTCTCGTTATACCAGCCGGGGCGCATCGTATCCATGCTCCTGCGTGTCACCAACTGTACAGTGCGCTTACGGGACGTGGCGGCTTTGTTAGTGATGACTTCCAAAAGACGGTACGCGCGGTCATACGCCCCGGTGATGTCTTGCCGATAGCCCGCCGCGCACGTGAACGTGGCCGTCTGTGCGTTTGAATCGGGGTGCAACGTGACTACCTCGCGGTAACCATCGTTGAGCCACCCCTGAAGTTCAACAGCCGCCCACCGGACGGCTGTCGTGTCCAACAGTATAGTGTGCGCCCGCGAGATGAGATCAACAACTTTTACTGTGGACATACGGCTCTCATTAGGTCAGACCCTGTTCTCCGTCGAAAACAGTGGTTTCGTCGTTAAAAATCGACTCGGCTGCAGCGGATTCTACTACGGCAGATTTGCCCGGTCTACCGCGCTTTGCTTTGACCGGCGCGTCTTCCACCGCCGGAGCACCCGCAGCCAGACGACGACCGGCTTCGGTAAACTCCATGTTGTCGCCGTTCAGCTGGCCGACGACGATGTACTCACGGCCTTCACGGATGCGGGCGCGACCACGGACAATCTCGCCGCCCATCTTCTCTACGAGTTCGTATACGTTCATCTGACTCCCCTAGTTATAAAGCCGGGGCCGGAGCCCCGGGAACTACATTATGCGCTCAGAACCGCGCCCCACGAACCACTGCCCAGCGAGATGTACATACCGGACATGTTCGCAGCCAGCGCTTTTGCAGCGTTGGCAGAGCCACCGTTGATCGCGCCACCCGTCGACGGGTACACGTTCAGAGCAGTTGCAGTTGCGTTGACGATGTACAGAATATCGCCCACTGCACGATCCGACGGCAGAGACACGCAGTCTGCCGAAGTGCCGGTTGCGGAAGTGACGACGTTCAGGCCAGCGGTCAGCGCAGTAGCGGTACCTTGCGAGTTGCCGGCGGCGGCCACAGCGGCATTACGACCGCCGATGAAACGACCAAATTGAGTAGACATTGTGCGCTCCTGAAGAATTTAGGAAAGGGGGGCCGAAGCCCCCCGATCATTAGGTTGCCGAACCGACTTGGGCGACGACCAGTGCGTCCGACTTGACGACCTTGCGGCCATACACAGCCAGACCACGGACAATGTCGCCAAAGTCAGTCTGGTTGCGCAGCGGCTCAGTCTTGTTCACCGTCATGGCGAACGCAACCGCGTCCTTGGTACCAGCGATCATCGTACGACGTGCCTTGGCGTTCGAAACAGCGCCGCCGGTAGCGGTGTCGGTCAGACCCGAAACCAGAGCCTTGCCAGCTGCGCCACGCGGCAGCAGGTTCGACACGTAGACCGTGAAGCGGTCCAGCATACCGATCTTGCCCGAGCGGATGGTGCTCTCCGAGTCGCCCGTGAAGTACGCCTGAGCGATGTTCGACTGCATCAGCAGATGGCGGTCGTACGGGGAGATGATGAGCCAACGGCCAGTTTCCGGCACGTTCTGCTCGTCCAGAACCGACGACATGCGCAGGATGGCGTTCAGCACGTTCGCAGCGCTCGACTGGTCGATCGGAGCCGTGTCGGTGCCGAGGTTGTAAGCTGCCGAGATTTGACCTGCGGTCGCACCTTCGTTAGCAGCTGCCGGACCTTCGGTCACAAACGAGTTGAAGAACACTTCGTTCTCGATAGCGATCTTCAGCTGTTTAGCTGCGTCATCGGTGAACATGTTCATCAGGTCGATGTCCGACTGATAGCCGAGCACGTCCGAAACTTGCACGCCGAAGTACTTACCCTTGTTGACCTGCAGGTCGGTGTAGATCGGGGTCGGAACTTCGTACGACAGGTTGTTGCCGACTTCGTAGTCAGAGATGCTGATCGACGGAGCCAGACGGATGCGAACGGTGTCGCCTTGGTTCTTCAGCTCGCCTTCCCAAGTGGTGTTGGCGATTTCCGACAGCATGGTGTTCTGGTAGAACTTGGCGTTCAGCTTGCCAGACCACAGCGTCGGGATAAACGCGCCCGAGTAGGACGGGTTGGTGGTAAACGGTGCTTGCACCGGGAATACAGCAGCCATGTCGGCCTCCTATAAAGTTAAAACAAAGTTGGTTCGACCTAGCTGCTGTACCATGAGTTAAGCGGTGACCCGCCCTTCCATATACGCAGCATCGATCTCGGCTTCAAGTTTTTTTGCCTCGTCGTACTTGTTGGCTACGTTCAGATCCTTCACCTTCAGGAACATCCGCTCGATGTCACGCGTCGAGTAGACCTTGCCCTTCTGGCTCACGGGAGTCTGAGCCGTTGCCGTACGAGTCGGCTGAATTTGACGCTCAAGCTCGGCTTGGCGAGTATCTTGGACCGGCGCTGCGTTCTGCTTCGTGAACAACTCGACGTAGTACGCGACTCCGTCAGCATCATTCGCGTTGTAGGCTGCTTGTGCGGCTGCACGGCGAGGGCCACGGAGCATCGGGTCAAACTCGTCCAACCACGCGATCCACTTCGGATCGGCGTTGAGCTGTGCCCAATTCGGTACACGCTGGAAGAGGCGCTGCTCAAACGTCACCTCGCCAACTTGTGTACCGGTCTGCAGAATCTGCGTGCGCAGGTTCTCGTTCTCCGAACGCAAGGCGTCCACCTCTGCCTTGAGTTCCATCGCCACTTCACGCGCCACTTTGCGCTGGACTTCGATCAAGTCCTTGCCGAAGGCTTCAACATCATCCTCGGTCACGAGACTGGTCTGCTGGTACGTCGGCTGCGGGGCTGCAGTAGGTTTCGCCTCAAGCTGCTGCCTGACTTGCGCCAAGGCATGGTTGAGTTCCTTTACTTGGGCGTGCAGGCGCGGGACTTCTGCGTCGTACATCCCTTTCAGGGTGCGGTACTTCTGCTGCCACGTTTCCTCGGGTACCTCAGAGGTCGTCTCGCGCGGCTTTGGTTCAGGTTTAGCCTCTGGTTCGGGCTGCGTCTGCTGTGCCTCCGGTTGCGGCTGCGGTTCCTCGGGGGCCGGTTCGTCCGGTGCCGGGGTCGCGTCCGCCGTGAGCTGCTTTTCCAGTTCCTCGATTTGCTTCAGTTGCTCTTCAACCTGCTTTGGCAAAGCCATGTGTTTCTCCTTTTCGCTCCAGACTCTGTTTTAAGGCTCCTACCATGGTGTGCCTTTCCACATAATGGTTTGCTACTCATAAACTGCGGACTATTTCATCCGCTCCAAAACTGCCGACGCGTCATCGACGGCCGACAGAAAATCTTGCAAAACCTTCGCACGTCCCTGCAGCCGTCGGAAATGGTCCCCGTCCGCGTCGATCAGCGAAGATTTCGTTTCTTCCAAAAGTTGTCTAAAGATCGCCAGTAACCCCTCGTTCTCCGGCGTACGGCATCGAACTAGGGCCGCAACCGCCTTACGGTCGGATTTACTGCTCAGAAATAAATTCATGTGTGCTATTTACACCTGTGCTCTGTGATTGTCAATACGCTACGACAGGAACTCCAGTTTGTACAGGGTCGAGTCCATCAGCGCGACGATTTCGTCGAGGATATTCTGCAGCTCCGAGTCCGGAACCATGCCCAGACGATTGTCGTCGATGTAGCGGCGGATCGTCTTAATCATCATGATCGCGTCGGCCTCTTGCTTGAACGGCACCTCGGGGTAGTTGATGATGCCGTATCGGCCTTGGTACGCCTCAGCCAGCGAGTCAATCTTGTCGGTCAGCTCATCGTAGAACGAGCCCAGCGCCATGTGCGCGGCGTAGCTACGAGTCTTCAGGTGCAGCATGTGTGCGTTGGTGCGCACGTGGAATAACTCCATCATCAGTGCGCCACAAGACGCTTGTGCCATCGATTTCATCTTAGTCCTTTCCTATCGTCAAAGGCCGCATCCACTGCGGCACGGACTCGTGCGGCCAGATCGTCGTTGTATCGGTACTGCAGTGCGCGTCCTAGTGCGTCCGCCTCCTGCGGCGTTACTTGGTACCCATCGTGGGGGTCGCGCCCGCCCGTAATCTGCATGTAGTCTTCCATCCACGCCGTAGGGTGGTTGGTAGCTTTCAGCGATTCGCCACCTTCGGTAACTGATGGCCAGTGATACTTTTTGTCAAACTCGTATATCTCTGGCTGCACCCCGGCCTGCCACGCAGCGCGGTAGTTATAATCAGGCGTGTTCAGCTCCGGCGGTTCACCGTACTGATCCTCAAACTCCGCGTGCCAAGGGGTCATGCGGACGTAGTTCTGGAACGCTGCCTCCTGCTCAGGGTTCCAGTCCCGCGCAACCGCTTCGGGCGCGATACGATACTCCGGCGTTATCTGCGCAGCCTCCGGATCATATACTCGACGCAATCCGGCCACATTACACCCCGTTAGGCCTCGGCGACATCATGTTAGATTGCCGACCTCCAACCTGACTACCATCTGGCAGGGCATTCATCGGCTTCTGCGTCGTGCCGGGGTTACCGCCGCCCTGCGGACCCATACCGCCCGGGGGCATACCTTGCATGGCCATCTCACCAGCCTGCATCATCGTCTGGATCTGCATCTGCAGTTGCTGGATCATCTGCGTCTGCTGCTGGATCACCGTCATGCTCGGAGCGTCAGGGACGATGCGGTCCACGTTACCCGACAGGTTGCGCGCCGCGTCACGCAGTAGTTCAGCGGTGCCATTCAGGCCAACGATCTGCTGTGCGATCGGGCTGTTCAACACCAGCTGCAGGAACTCATTGCGGCGCAGTGCTTCGGCCTCTTTCACCACCAGCGACTGCGCGCCCTTGGCAACGATGTTCACGTCACCGATCAGATCCGGGTCGTCGCTGTAACGCAGGTTGTCCTGATACAGCCGCTCGATTACCGGGATGATGATGTTCTGGTCGATGTTGCTGATGACCTGCTTGATACCCTTGCCGGCGTTGGAAATCAGCATCGACAGGCCCGACGACGTACGGCCGGCGCCAGCCACGTGCTCACCCGTCATGTATCGCGGGATCATCGTGTCTTCATCCGCGCGCGCGGCGAACTTCTCGAACACCGACATGAGTTCTGCAGCGTTGCTTTGTGGCTGGAAGAACGACAGCGGCGGCGACGAGTCGTTGTAGTCGCTCGACTGGAACTGCCAGATTTTCCACGGATACATCTGCGACACGTCTTCGCCGGCGGGGATGCGCGACACGTTTACACCCACCTGCGGACCCGACGAGATACCCATGTTGTTCGCCAGCGAACGGGCCGCGCCGTTGACCATGTCCTGCGAGTCCATGCACAGATCGGCCACACCCTTGCCATCGACAGAGCCGGGCAGGTTTTCGTAGCTGGTCAGGTAGTACGGTTTGCGGCCCAGCGGGTCATAGTTCAGCACAGCACGGATGACGGTGTTGCCGATCAGCCAAACCTCGCAGGGGTACGACAGCTGCGGATCCGGGATCTCGTCCGGGCTCATGCCCCAATCGATCAGCATCTTGCCCTGCACGTTATCCCACAGTTGCAGCGCGTCAACGAGATCGTCGGTGTGCAGCGCATACGTCAGGTTCTTGCCTTCAGCGGTCGCCTTGGCCGAGTCCGTCCACAGCCACTCTTTCAGGTTGCCGAGGCTGAACTCATCCAACACCGTGCGGATCGCCGACTCGCTGTAACCATCCACACCGATGAGGGCCTCAAGGTCTTCGCGAGTCATCTTGTGACGTTCGATGATGAAGCCGTCGCCCAGCTCCCACGACCACGGTGCCCAGTAGAGCATGAATGGATCGACGCGCTCCCACTCATTGCGGATCTTCTCAACCGGCACGAGCTTGTCGCCCTGCCACTCCAGCGTCTTGCGCCGGCGCTTGACCGGACCCTTCATCACCGCGTACGGGAAAGTGACGATGTCGTCGAGAAACTCGTTGAACGCCTTGGTAAACCCGCCCTCAATCAGCTGGTCTTCCATCTTGTCCGTCATGCGATCGACGCGCTTCTCTGCCTCTTCCTTCATCTCGCGCATCGCGCGATCTTTCATCGAGGCCGCAACCTCGCGAAGCTGGTTCTGATCGATCTGGACACCGCTGGCGTACGCCTGCATCAGCTCAGCGGACATCTTGGCCTTGAGCTCTTCGGTGATGTTCTGCGGAAGGTCAGGGATGGGCGTCGCCTCAAGCGACCACGGGCGATCTGCGCCGGTGCCGAGCAGCGTATCTCGCAGCCATGATGTTGCAGCGCGACATTTTACAGAAGTCAGCTGGACGAAAATTTCCGAACCGCCCTGCGCCTGAATCTCAGCCAACTTTTCCGGGTCGTACTCCCCGTTGCGCCGGCGAAGGCACTGGAGCATCCGCTCTTCGAGGTTCCGCTTGGCCAGCCGGGCGATCTGCCACCGCTTGTTCACGTGCCCAGACAACCCTTGGATGACGGGTTGCGCATTCTGCGCGGATGCCTCGCGCTTGGCTTGCGCCTCAAGATCAGATACCCGCGCGACGGGCATAAGAGCCAGACCAGTATTCATAGTTAAACTCTCGGTGCAGTCGGGCTTGCGTCAGCCGGACCTTTAATCAAAATGCCTTCAAGCTGTACGGAGCCCGGCGCAATCTGCGACTGGTACAGCTGCCACTGGATGTCGGTTTTCTCTGGATACCCCCGCGCAACGATGCGAGTGGAGGAGTAGAACATCGTGAACGGAGCAGCCAGCACGATGTTGACTGTCGACACACCGTCGACGAAGGTGCGCGACCAGACCCGGTATGTGCAATAGTGCGCCCCGTTGTTGGTGGTAAACGCCTGCGCTCGGGTGAGGAAGAACGTGTACCCCGCCGGGACGGTGTAGATGCTGGCTTGGCTGCGCCCCTGCCCTGCAGCAATCTGCGCATAAGTCGTAGTGCTGTTGGTGGCGCTAACCGCGCCGACGTTGGTACCCTTGGTAACCTGCAGCGCATTGATGCGGAGGAACGCCGCCGTGCCGCTGGTGACGGTGCCCGTGGTGCCGCCGGAGAATGTGACAGTCGCCGTTTTCGGCTCGTAGTTCTCATCCAACCCCTCGACACGCATAGTCAGCGTCTCCGCCGAGCTACTGGTGAACGTCATATCAAGCGACTGGCTCGGAAACGCAAAGTCAGTCGTTGCCGCCAGCTCCCATGGCGCGCGCCATGCCACCGGCATAGCTGCGTTGTTGCCCTGTACATTGACCAGAGAGTGGCCTTGGATGGTGCCCCGGCCGACCTGAAGCTCAAACGGCTCGCTGTTCTTGTCCTCGGTGATCGACGGGTAATAGAGCGCCATGCGTGGCTCCTGTACGGGTTGCCCCTATGTACCACCGGGGTTTAATAGTGTCAAGTATACGCGTACTTTACCCGCTGCACCTCTCTTTTCGCAATCGACAGGGCCGCGCCCCGCACGTTCATGTCGATCACAGCATCAGCGTACTGGTTGGCGTCGTGCACGTGGCTATACTCGTTCTTGTCCGGCGAATCCTCAATCTCCCCGGATTTTTTGACCTTGTACCGGTAGCCCGACCGGAATCCCTTGATGAGCATCTGGCAGCTGGGGTCGATGAGATACATCGCCTTTCCGTCGATCTGCTGGGCCAGCAGGCGCTCGACGGCCTCGATGCGCAGTTCCGGCTTGTTCGTCGGCGGCTTGACGCATTTGAACCCCGCAGCTTTCAGCGCATCGACCAGCGTCATCTCATTCAACTGCGTTTTGGCATAGCCGGCGGGATCCGGTGCACATATAACGCTGTACCCGGGGAAGTGGTTGGCGACATACGGGCTGAGTTTCGTCCGTATAAACGTCTCGATGCCCATGTTCTCCGAAGTCAGCTCACCAAGCGTCAACACACGTCCTCGCGGATCGCGCTGTTTAAACACCGCCGCCGGCGTACGCCCGAAGTCCACCCCGATAATGATGGGGTAGTCGTCTGAGTTGATCGCCTTAAGCGGCCCTTTGGCTACGTGAAAGTCCTGCGTGAACGACTGCCCATAGACCGGCAGGCCGGAGAGGCTGCGCCCCCACTCGCCATCAATATAGACACTGATCCAGTCCTCGGTCTTACCAACCTGCATGTCCTCGTAGTAGTTGGACGGCAGATGCTGCAACCAATCCGCCTCGGGACTGCGCCCCGACGGCTGTATCGTGACGTGAATCTTCTCAGGAGCCTCGTCCGCACTTGTGAAGTACTGCTCCCAGTGCGAGTCCAGATCCGGCGGGTTCGTCGCCCCCCAGACTTTTTTCAGTTGGCGACCATTGTCGTCCACGCAACCTTGGATGGGGTTGCCCTTCTCGTCCACGCCCCACTCTGGCTTGTGCGGCACCATCATGCCGTTGGGATAACGACCCAGACGACCGGTCAGTGCGTCGAACACGTCGGGGTTAATCTCCCGCACCTCGTCCACCATGGCAAACGACAACTGCAGCGACAGCAGCCGGCGCACGTCATTGGCATCATCCAGCCCTCGGAACAGCACCTCCGCCTCAACATCATCGAAGCGCATGATGAATTTCAGCTCGGTACGAAGGTACGCCCCCGCTTGTCCTTCTGGAAACAGGTTCAGAAAGTCCTTGATCGTGGAGTCGAGAAGCATCTGCCTCGTGTTGCGCACTACTGCGACACGTGATCGGCGTATTCCGTCGGTGCATGGAGCCATTTTCTTGGCCTCCAGCGCGATTTTCATCAAGGATGCCGTGGTTTTGGTCGATCCGACCGGGCCGATGATGAAACTCTGGAACTTGTCGCTGAGTAAGTAGGGCGTAACGCTCGGCACTGGTGTGTAGTTGATGCTCATTCGTACACGTCCTCCCCGTAAACCTCAGATTCTTCGTCGAGAAGGGCCAAAACCGAGGTTTTTTGCAGTTTTTCTGCGTTTTCGAGGGTTATTTTGGGGGTCTCGGCCTCAATAACCACCGTTTTTTGGTCGTTTCCGGGGGTGCTGGGGATGTTAATCGTGATCGAAAATCCGGGTCCAGCGGCCGCTAAATCGGTGTTTTTCGGCTTCAATTTGCCCCACTCGACCAAATCGGCAACGATTTGCCGGCGTACAGCAGCCGGTGTGTCGTTGTCATGGGCCATGTGATACAGCATCGGCAGTGACCCCTCGGCCAGCACACGTGCTTTTGCCTCGAAAGAGAAACCGTTGTCGCGCAGCTCGGCGCAATACGAATCCACATACCGCTGAAACTGCGGGTTAGTGGCGATCTGGTCGTACTCAGTCTGGGTGATTCCTTCGCCTGCAATAACCTCGTGGGTCGGCCGCATCGCCCCCACTTGATTTCTAGCTATGGCAAGCGCAAGTTCCCGCAGAAGCTGGTCCGCGATGATGGCGCTATTGGTCATGGAGCCAAATATAACATGAGGTACTGGTCGGTCAAGTAAAAAAGAAGCGACACGTTTGTGCGTAGGATGTTAGACATTGAAAAATTGACCTTGCTTTATGAGGTAGTGGTAAAAGG
>JACCDX010388532.1_pt1 | contig 43539 bp, 61 predicted proteins | sample 7449681 | NCBI WGS metagenome assembly JACCDX01 (sample SAMN15323450, study PRJNA562643) | freshwater metagenome | isolation source: river surface water | place: USA:Blue River Watershed | collected 2017-08-18
GCACCAAAAGAAAAAAAGTTATTAAAGAGGTCATTTGCTCGTTCTAAGAGCATAGAAACTGGTAGGGTAGAGAAAGGTTCATATTCTGAACAAAAGGTCGTTACAGTGGATAAAACATTCGATTATTTCGCTTTCCACACTATTGAATACAAAATGTTACCAATATCACAAAAAATAAACACAGTTGAGGATATCAATGTAAAAATATATTGCACAAACTGTGGTGCTAAATTAGGAAAAGGTCACAAGTTTTGCGGTCAATGCGGCACAAAAGCATAAATTAAATTAACGAGTCAACACATAAAATAAAAAAGACTAGAAATTTCTAGTCTTTTTTATTTTTAATTTATTATTATTGGTATTTTATTCTTTATGAATATTTTATTTAAGTCTTTTATCGTTGTTTGTCTTATTACACAATTTTTTTTACCATCTGCGTTAACACCTAACCAAACATAAGTTAATTTATTAATAATTAATATTTTATAATAATATATTGGTATTTTTATTTTTGAATTTGGTAAATATTTTTTATCATTGTTATTGTATATTACACCAGTAATTATAATTGCATCTTTTTTATGTTTGTTTATTGAGTCCTCAATATTCATTTCTAATTCTTTCCATGGATGACGATTAAAATAAGCATATTGAGGTGCTTGATTTAACATACTAAATGAATAATGATTTATTAGACTGTCATATGATGTAATATTAGATGGTGTTAAATGACCTAAATCATATCCAGTTTTATTATACCTACTTTGAATATATTTACCTTTATAGTTTTCTTGAAACCAACAATTACATCTATCGTATTTACCTATTTTCTTAAAATTATTATAAGTTAAAATATGTTTAGAAACAAATGTTGAGGTGTCATCATCTAAATACAACGTTATGTCTCCATGGTTTATTATTAGATTGTTTTTTATTATTACTTTTGTTTGAGTATAAGACTCAAAACTAATTAAAATAGTTAGTAAAATTAAAATAAGTTTCATATAGATAAATATTTGATTTATTAAAAAATTATTTGTACATTTGTTAAAAATATTATTATTATGAAAAATTTAAATTTAAAATTAGAATTATCGGAAGCAGCATTTGCTGATATTAAAAAATTGGTTAAAGAAAATTCAAATGATATGGATTTAGGTAAACAAGTTAGAAATTATTTTTTTAATTTACCAGAAGTACTTAAAGAGTTTAAAGAAGAAATAGATAAACAATAATTATTTCTCTAAACTATAAACCATACCCCAAACATTTATCTTTGGGTTTTGTTTTAAGTATTCGTCACCTTTAGCTATAAGTGTGTCTAGTTTGTTTTTACCTAGATTATAAATGAATTGTGTATTGTGTAATTCTCTACCTCTATCTATCCATTTATCTTGTTCTGGGTCTTCACCATACATGTTGTCAAACCATTCCTCTTTATCTGTTGGATTAGTTCTAGTAATTGGTTTCTTTTGAACATCATCTCTAGAAGCAAATTTTTCCCATACATTCATAGCATCTTGACTGGTTGAAGAATCATCAGACATGGTTATTCCTTTTGGGTAAACATACGTCATTGCTAATTCATACAACAATGGTCCGTAACCTTTTTCAGAGTAAACACCATAGATACCATACACATCACCTTGTGTTAAACCAAATCCAATATAACCCATTGGTTTACCAGTTGTTGTGTCTATAAGTAAAAATATGTTATCTTCTCTAATAAAAATAACAGCTAGGTTCTTAGTGTCGTTTATTGTGACTCTACCCTCTAATAATTCATCAAAAATTTCACTTAGTTTCATACTAATAAATATCATATAAAACAAAAAAGGTGGAAATAAATCCACCTTTTAAGTTTATGTTTTGATTATCCTATCGATTATCTCAATTCGTTAGGGTTAAAAGTCATAACACCATCTACTCTCAAGTGACCGTAGAATCTGTTATTAACAACTTTCTTAGCGTAACGAGTCATGATACCTTTCACTGGAGCAAAGTTGAAAGGATTGTACATTGTTGGAGTTAATTGTAACGGCACGTATGGTGCGTAGATATAACCAGTGTCTAACAATGATTTTCCTTTATGACCAATGATGATAGAGTAAGCTGGTGCATAAGGGTCACGGTACACTTGGTAACGTCCGCTTAAAGAACCGATTCTTTCAATACCCATGTTGTATTGGTCTTGCTCTGGGTTAGCATCAGATACGTGGAAGTATTCTAAATCATCAAAGATAGCAGAAATTTCTGAAGATACAACGATAAAGTTAGCACCACCTCTTAACGTAGATTTGTGGATTTGAGCAGAGATTTGGTTTAATTTAGTAATTAAAGTTTGGTTCCACTCTTTTTGTGTATATGGTGATGCAGCAGTTGAAGCTTTTCTCCATCCGTTGTAATCCCATCTTAATTGCCATGCAGCAGCTTTACGTAAATCTCTCAAGATTTCACGGTCAATTTCAGCAGCAACTTGCTCAGATAACATTGCAGTTAATTCAGCTTCAGCATCGATGTTGTGGAATGCACTAACGTCTTGTGCTAATTCTGGAGACCAAGTAGCTCTTAATTTTCTTTCTTCAACAGATACAACAACCTCATCTAATCTGAAAGATACTTCTCCCATTTCAGTTTCAAGTTCTAATGTTGCATATTCAGCCCAAGCAGCGTTGAATGTGAAAGCAGATGCAGTAGTTGCAGAAGCACCAACATAACCATCATAAGTAGCTGTACCAGCAGCACCACCACCAGTAGCAGTTGTTCCAACTGGGTGAGTTAAATCTAATGCTACATATACGTTACCTAAAGCATCACATACGTTACCAGAAGCGTCAACGATTCCTCTACCGTATTTTTGTGTTACTAATCTGAAAGGAACAGATTTGTTAGCAGCAACGATTACGTTATTGTCTCTATCTTTGATATCAGCAGTAGTTACAATGTTTAAAGATGCTAAGAAAGACTCAGTATCCATTTGGTTACCATCAGCACCAGTTAATACACCTTTACCAGTTGCGTTGAAACCAGAAATAGCTAAAATGATTTCTCTAACTGTACCGTCAGTAGCTGTAGCTAATGTAGCACCAGCACTAATACTAGTAAATTCACCGTTAGTTCCTAAAGCAAATTTAACTGGGTTAGAGTGTGTACGGATAGTTAATGTACCTTTAGAGTTATCAAATAAACCATCATTGTAGAAAATATCGTACATGTTTTTAGCTTCCATAACTGTTACTACACAAGTTCCAGCAGCTGGTAATACACATGAAGGCATACCAGAAGATGCGAAAGAAGTGTGAGCAGAATATTGTGCGTTAGCAGAATAAACGTCAGTAGCGTAAGGTGAACCAGCGTTACCAGCAGCGTCAACACGGCTAGAAGTTTGAGGTACGAAGTAGAACAATTTACCAATTGGCATGTTCATAGCTTGTACTGAAACGATATCGTTAGCTAATAATTTAGAGAAAACACGTCTTACAATAGGGAAAACTACAGTTTCGAAAGAACCAGAGTTTGCAGCTGTTGTAGATTCAGTTAATAATGAAGACGCTTGGTTTTCATATAACTGAGCGATGTTTTCTTTAACGTGGCCTCTAAGACCATCTAAGAATCCTAATGAATCCCATTTTGTTTGAGTTTCCAAACGGATTGCTTTCATATGGTTTAATCCGATGTTACCTACTTGTCCAGATGTTAATAAATGTGACATAATTGTTTTTTGTTTTATTGTTATTTAATGTTATCTTTTTTCAACTCTATTAATTAAATCTTTAATTCTTTGAGTTGACGGGTCAATATACGCAGTGTTCTCATTTAATTGTTTTGATACACTAGTAGTTGATTCCTTAATTATTTTACTTTCAAATGTTTCGTTAATAGGTTTTCTATTATCTAATTCATTTGAAATTACTTTATATAATTTTTTAGATTCTACCAAATTTGAAACTTGGTCAAATCTTTTAATTATGTTTTGTTTTTCAGCTTTTGTTGTTGAATGTTCAGTAAACAATTTTGTAACATAAGTTAAATTGCTATTGAACACAACAGTTTCAACTAACTTAGTTCTAAATTCTTTAAGAGCTGTTCTGAACTCTTCATTCTCAGCTTTTATTTTTTTAGCTTCAGTTAATAAACTATTATATTTTTTTGCTGTTTCAGAAACTATTTCTCTAGCTTTTTTTACTTCTTCTAAAGGATGTTTAGATGCAGCTGTATAACGACCAGCATTTTTTTCAGAACCTCTAGTTTGAGCTAAATTTTCATCTAAGTCTTCTTCTTCTTCAGATTCTTCACCTTCTTCAGATTCTTCAGATTCTTCACCTTCTTCAGATTCTTCACCTTCTTCAGATTCTTCCTCGTCATCTAATTCAATGTTGTAAACATTATCACCTTCTTCAGAGTCTTCTTCTGATTCTTCTTCTGATTCTTCGTCAGAACCAAAATTTAATTCGTCAGAACCAAGTTCTGAATCTTCATCACCAAATTCTTCAGAATCGTAATCTTCATCATTATCGACATCTTTTAAAGAATCCAATTTAATTACGTATTCACCAGGCTCGCTAATGTTTAAACGTAACTCATCGTCAACGATTTCGATTTCATCAGTGCTAGTTAGTTTTTTGTAGATGTCAAAAATTTCTTCATCAGTACCACCTTTAGTCATGTCGAATTCACTCGGTGCCTCAACACCCATTCCCATTTCGTCTTCTAATTCAAGACCTTCCTCAGCATAACCTTCAGTAACCTTTTCAGATTTTTCTTTTTTCTCTTCACCTTTTTGGTGTTCTTCTTTTTCTTTAGCAGCAGTCTCTTTAGCTTCATGTTTAGAATGAGAAATCTCATCTAACGTTTCTTCATCTAAAGTTTCTTCATCTAAAGTTTCTTCTTCATAAATCTCTTCTTCGATAGATTCTTTCACAACACTATCAATTTCTTCTTTCGCAACAGAACGAAGTATTTCTTTTGTGTTAGCATTAAGAGCATTTTGGATATTTGAAATATCTAATAACGCTTCTTCTAATATTGATTTTTTCTCTGCCATTTTTTATTATTTTTAATTAAATAATTAATTTAGTAAATGAAACTTTTTATCCCATTTGTTTATAAATATATATGTTATTATAAAAAACCTATTTTTTTTATTAAAAATTTTAAAAAATAATTTATTCAGATAAAAATTTATCTAAATCATTTTTTAAATTTTCTGTTATTATAGGTTTTTTCACTTCTGTGTTTTCTACATACGGTCTCAATTCCTCAACGTTTCTACCTATCCAAGCATCTGGTGTAGAAGGAGCTGTTACAACATCCCAACATATAATCTCGAAATCATCTTGAACTATTTGTTCACCATTTTTACCTTCTTTAAGAGAACCGACACCACGAGAAGAAACGCCTATTTTAATTCTATTTCTTAACATATTAGCAACATCGTCACCTTTACATGAAATAATACCAAAGTTTACGAACCCTGGACTCATGATGATTTCCATCTTACCCATAAGAGTATGACCCTCCCACCATGTTTCAATAATATTGTGTGAAATTCTATCCCCAGCTATTATAGAACTCTCTGGGTGGTCTAGTTCACCAACAGCTCTACGCTCACGTATTGCCTCTTGATAAATCTTGTCTTGTTTTTTAAGTACGTCTTCTGGATATATTCTACCGTTTCTATTTAAGATACCGTATTTTTGTAATACAACATAAACGATAAGGGGTTCGGCAATAACTAATTTGCCAGTTTCTAATTTTTTTATTTCGTTGATAAAAGGTTGGTTTCTTGGTTCATCTGGACTAATATAACCAGCATCGTGCTCTATAAGTCCACCCCAACCGCTTTCACCACGTTTTAATATTCTAAAGTCTTTATAATTTATATCCATAATAAGTTTGCTTATATAGATATAAATATGTTATGTAAGTAAAAAAGCCCCAATGGGGCTTTATTTAATTTTTTTTCTTGTAAAAGTTAAATGTTTTATTTGAATCAAATAATGATATTAATATTTTTGTTAATATTTCTAATTCATTAGTTATTTCAATAGAATTAATCGATACGGCTTCTTTCATAAAAAAAGTTATTTCACAATTCATAAAACTTCTTTTACCAAATTTAACACCAGACTCTCTGATATCCAAATCAACTATTGTTCTATCTTTATTAAAAATTGAATTATTTTTGTTTAAATAATTAAATAATGTTTGTTTTATATTTTTATTTAAATTTCTAATATCAAAATTATAATTCAAATAATCTTCGTTTAATGGGTCAGCCCAAGCTGAAAGATTTAAATAAATTGATTTAGGGTTTTTATTATTTACTGTACCGTAAACTATACTGTAATTTTCAATTTCGTTGTTTTTAATTTCTTTTCCAGTTTTCATATTTTTTTTTATTAATTATAATAAAAATCCTGGATAAAGTCAAATTTTAAATCTCTAAACTTTTCTTTAAATCAACTAATTTAGAAATTTTTTTAGTATACTCTTCGTTAATTTCTATTTTATCTCTTAATAATTTATCTTTAACTTTTAATAATTTATCTTTTGTATCTAAATCTGATTCTTCTAATCTTTTATCAATTAAATCAACACATTCTCTAACTGTTTCTAAATAAACTTCTTTCTTTTGTTCATCAGTAGAGTCAATTAAAACTTTTAATATTTTTTTGTCTGATTCATCTAAATCAGAATATCTCTCATTATACTTATCAACCATAATAGTAGATAGTAAACTGTTAGGTAAATTAATACTCTCCTTAATTTCAATTTTTTTATTATTTAAAATAAAATTAATGACGAATTCTTTAGCTTCTAAAATAGTGTCAATATTTTTAGGTGTTTTAGCTGTAAAAATTAATGTAGTTAGATTTTCATGTAACTCTTTATTTTCATAAACTTCGTCATTCTCAAATAATATATTAGACAATAGATTAGAATTAGCTTCCATAATATCTTTATTTTTATATTTTGACATTACATTTAAACATTCATCTAAAAAAGCTTTTGCTTTATATTCATTAGATTCAATTTTATTTTCAATAAGATTGTAAATTAAAAACTGATTTTTTAATATCTCGTTTTCTTTGATTGTTTTAACATAATCTTTAAAGATACTTTTTTTATCTGAATTTTTGGTAACTACGCTTTCAACCAATATGTTATTGTATGCGTTTTTTAACTTACCAAAGTTTTGAACTGTTTTTGTTATATTTATTTTAGCCATTTTAAGTTTTATTATAAATATGTTGTTATAGTTATAAATACTATAATTCTAGCATTTTATCAATATCATCAATTATGTTATCTAATTCTGAATTTATTTTTAAATTTTTATCGTAAATTTTAACTTTTTCAGTTTTCACTTCATTATTGTAACCAACACTTTCAACTAAAACATCTAAAAATCTATTACTATATTTTTTATTTCTATTTTCATTTATTCTATTTAGATTATTTTTCTTTTCTGTTAACAATTTATCTAATTTAGTTATTTTCTTAATTGATTCACTAATAGGTTCTGCTTTTGGTTCAGTAGCTGCTCCTTCTTCTGGAGTCTCCCCACCTTCTGGAGTCTCCCCACCTTCTGGAGTCTCACCTTCTGGTGTCTCACCTTCATCGCCAAAGTCTAAATCTTCACCACCGAAGCCACCACCACCGAAGCCACCACCACCACCAGTAGCAGAAGCATCACCTTCTTCAGTTACACCACTACCATTCTTAGCGGCTTCAATATCACCATAGATTCTATCAACTTCGTCAAACATTCTAGTATGTTTTATTACCGCTGAAGTATTAGCTAATTCAGCAGAAGCTGCTTTTTCCATACGTTGTTCCAGTAAATCTTGTTTAATTTCATCATCAGACCAACCCATAATTTCTCTATGTGCACGTGTCCAAGACATTGTACCAAAACCATTACCTATATCAGAAACAGCATCTTTAAGAAGTGTAACTTGAAGTTGTAAATGCTCAATTTTAAGCATTTCTGATTGTGTAGATGGGTTGTTAAGTGTTAATGTGAAATTATCTAATTCGTCCTCAAAACCTAAAATATATAAATGGATTATTGCAATCTTATTTAATTCTTGTAACATAGATTGTTGAATCCTATTAATAGTTCTAGAAAAACGAATATCTTGTAAAGCTAAATTTTTACCTTCACCAGATGTTTCATCAAAACCTAAAAATGGTTTTGGTACACGTAAAGCAGTAAATAAATTACCTCTCAAATATTCAATATCTGCAATTTGGTCCAAATTAGATGCACCTGGCAAAGTATCAATTGGGTTTGGTGCTGACTCATCTCTAACTGGTATAAAGAAATCTTGGTCATTTGATAATTGATTGTAACGTAAATCTATTTGTCCAGTCTGTGGGTCGATAATTGGCATACGTTTAAATCTATCAGCGATTGCATTAACATATTGTTCAACATCAGCATCATCAATATTACCTACATAAATTTTATAAACACGTCTTTCTGGTGCTCTAGTTACACGATAAACAAGCATGGAGTCTTCAGATAATAATAACTGCTTCCACACACGTCTAGCTTTCTCTAAAACTGATGTACCATATGGTAATCTTCTATCATCGCCCAATAATCTAAAATGGGCTATTTGCCAAGAATTAAATTCGACATCACGACCTCTCCAATAAAATTTAACTTTATCATTTGTATCATCTTCGTCTTTATTTCTTTCTCTACCAGTAACCATGTCAAATAAACTACCTTCTCTTCTTTCCATTTCATAGTTAGGCATTTGCTTAGACGCTGTAACCCCATCTCTATCACTTATTTTTAAAAAGATAAAATTATCCCCATATTTACAAGTATTTCTAGTCCACATAGGTAATGATGTATGTATATCTAATCTATTGTAAAATAAATCTTCTAAAATACCTTTAATTCTTTTACTATCAGAATACACGTTTAACATTTTACCTTGACTATTTAATGTAGTCGATTCCTCCATCATAACGTCTAAAGCAGCCGCTATCGCTGGATAAAATTCCATAGATTCAAAGTCAGAATAAGAACCTATTCTTGTTGTTTCATAGTTAATTGATTGTTGAAAAAGACCGTTTTCTACTTTTTTCCAAACTTGACCTAGATATTTATTCTGTTGTGCTTGTAATTTAGTTGTTTCGTATTCTTCACGACTTGTTGTTTTTAATAACTCATTAGAACCTATATTATATCTTTTAGCAACATCTTTTGGTCTAGATTTTAACCCATCTGGACTGATTACTTGGTTTAATTTTTGAAATATAGTTAAATTTTTGTTTGCCATAATATTTTTTGTTATAATATAATAAAATTATTTTATTTTTAAATAGTTACTGTACATAATCACAAGCAACATATGCTGGTCTTGTAATTTGGTTACCAACCAAAACCTCAATGTACATATATGTAACCACCCAATCCTCACCATTTGATAATGGTGTAGCATTACAAAATTCTCCTTCTTTATCTCTTAAATCATCAGCTCTTTTTCTTTTAGAAACTTCTATTGGTTGTGGTGACCATCTATATATAGTGTGAGCTAACGTCTTTCTTTGAAATACTTGTTTCATTATATTTGTATTTATTTCATTTTCCCAAACAACCAAGCATATTCACCTCTAGGGTCTTGAACGTTTTTATAAGCTTTGTGTTCTGGGTTTATTTTTGTTTCAATTTGTTTAGTAGTTTGGTTAACCACTTTTTTTGTTGAAGAAGAAGGATTAGATGAACTCATCCAACTCGACAATATAGCTTTTGTTTGTTTTTCTAATCTTTCTAAATTTTTAAAAGAATGTTCCATTACCCATAAACACATAGCTAAAGACATAAGTAAATCATCATGATAACCTTCCATATGGTCTGGTCTACCATTTTTATAAATAAATGTTTTCATTTCTGATATAAGTCTAGTTGAACGAATTTTAATTGCATTTGTTCTAATTTTATATTCTAAATTTGATATCATTGGTAAACGAACATTTGTTGCGTGAAAACCTGGTATCTTGTTTTGTTTATTATATGATGTTAATTCTCTTTGTCTTGCAGATAATATTTTACCACTTGAGTCATCGTAATGTAATCTTTTATATTCAAACTCTAATAATTTTAATACTGTAGAAACACCCATACCACCAGTAACGTCAACAACTGTATATGCTTTATATAATTCACCGTATTCTTCAACTATTTGTGCTAATAAATCTGGTTGTATTTTACCTTGGTATTCCATAACTTGTTCCATAGTAGTAAAATCTATAATAACCATAGTTGATGAATCCTCACCATCACCCCTAGAAACGTCAACACCCATTATATATTGATGATTTTCTTTCGGTTCTTCCCATACCCAAATTTCTTGTTCTAACCCACTAGTATATTTTGGTGGTATAACATTATTTTTTTCGTGGAATTCAATATACTCTTCATTAATTACGTTACCACCAGAACCTATAAATGATACGTCAAGTTCTTGTGCAATCATTTTAGCATCGTTGTTCATACCTCTACACATTTCTTCATACCATGTAGAAGTAGGTTTCCAACCTTCAGCTATGCGAGCGTTATAAGATGCAAATGTAAATTCATATTCTACTTCAGCGTCATCACCCTTAACCCATCTTAAATCTTTATTGTAACGTAAATCTTCGTACCATTTCATTTCAATGATATTGAAGTTGTTTTTTTTGTTTCTAGCTTGGTCGTATGTTTTATAATATAAAGCATCCATACCATTAGGTGTTGAAATAAGTGTTGCTCTACCCCCAGTACCTAATGCTGTTAGGGCAGCCCCAAATACTTCGGCACCATTATCAATATATGCTGCCTCATCCATAATAAGGAATGTAGGTGTAAAACCCCTTAATGCATCTTTAGAAGTTGCAACCGCTTTTACACGACTACCATTAGGTAATTTAATTTCTTTTTTTGAATCGGTAAGAAATATCGATTTACCTTCATTTTTAGAGTTACCGTAATATTCATTACCCCACACCCATCTAGGTAATTGAGAAAGAAAATCTTTAATTTTAGCTAAGAATTCAAAAGCTAACTCTTGTTTATTGGCAATAATTAATATATTTTCTGGGTTATCTTTATCAGCAAATCCTACTTTTATTGACATATAAGCAGCAGTTGTTGTTGATACACCAGCTTGTCTTGGTTTAGTTACAATATTAAATCTATGTTTTTCATATGCACTAATAATTTCTTTTTGTCTTGGGAACAATTTAAAAGATACAAAACCCTCTTGAGTTTTATCAAATGTTTCTAAGTAAGTCTCAATAGCATATATTGGTTTTGTTAAACATTTAACGTATTCTTTAAATATCTCTTGTGTTGTTAGCATATTATTTATATTATTTTATTATAAATATGCTGAAACTAAGTAAAGATAAATATAGTAAAATACAAAAGGCCCTAAAAGGGCCTTTTAATCTTGTTTTATACTATGATTTAGAAAAGTTCACCAATATCAAATCCTTCATCGTCAGTATTGGAATCTGGGTTGAAATCACCATCAATACCGTTTAGTAATTCTTCTAAAGTGAATGAATTAATTTCTGGTTTAACTTCAGTAATTGAATTTTGATATTCTTCTTCTTGTAAATCATTTTTAACCTCATCTACTATATTTTTAATGATTTTTTTACCTTCTTTAGTGTTAGCCATTATCTCTTTCATTTTATGGTTAAATTCATCAACTGGTAATGCTGCCAACTCGCTAAAAACATGGTGTTTCAAATTAAAATCATCAGACTCAAACAAATTAGTGAATCTACTCCAAAGTCCAGGACCTAATCTCATATCCCATGGTTCTGCTGCTAAAAAATCCGCTTTATCAACAACAAATTTACCTATTTTTTTATCTTTAGGTAAACCATGTGCTGATAATATCTCCATAACACCTTTAACTAATTCATGTATAAGTACTGGGAAAACCATAGCTTGTACTGTAATAACACATTTAGGGTTATCTTTAGTAGGAAAATCAACTCTAACGACACCACCGTTAATACCGTTTTGCATATTGGGTACTATATAATACATATAATCAGCGTTAGCCATTAATTTAGAGTACTTATTAGGTAATTTAGGGTCTAATTCAGCTAATTCATCATCAACCATATGATACATATGATGACATTTTTTTGCTGACCCTTGAATCATAGCGTTAATAAATCTCCTTTTATAAACTTCTTTATTAGCGTTTAAAATTTCATCATGATTTTCAAATTCAACTTCTGATAAAATAGGTGTAGGGTTTTTCTTTGTACCTTCCATGTTTATTTCATCAGTCAATTCAGCATTTATTTCAACAAACTCTTCAGAAACATCAAATTCTTCACGAACCATTTTTATTGCTAAATCTTCTAGTTTTTTCTTATGTTTAGACTCTAACTCCATTGTTTCACGGATAAGTGGAGTTGAATTCATCATCACCTCATTATTATTAACATCATCACATTCAAACACTTTTTTATAACGTTTAACAACTTCATAAAATCTTTCGCCCATTATTTTTTCTTCAAATAGAGACTCATCACCTTCTGGTAAAACTGGGTTAGCACCTAGAGAGTGTTTTCTTTTTATTAAATCTTCCTCTAGTTTTGGATGCATTCTTTCATTTATATTATCTGGGTAAACAATTGATTCATTTAAATTGTTACTTTTAATTTGTTTACCCAATAAAGATTTTTTCAATGCTTCTTCAGCTATTTTTTTATAATCACTCATCTTTTATATTTTTTTTATTAATAACTTTTATAACTTTTCTTTCTTTTGATTCGTAAGTTAATGCTTGTTGAGAGTTGGATTGGTCGTTAGGTGTTGAAAGGTTATCAGTAAATTTATTCTCACTTTGTTTTTTAATTAAATTTACCAACTTAGGTGTTAAATTTTTATCAAAACCAAATTTATCAACTAATTGTAAAATTAATTGTATTTTTTCCCTAGGTGTGTCAACTTTATTTAAAAACTGACCCATTTTTTGACCTAAATTAGCAAAAACTTTAGTTACATCTGGTAACATACCCGACTCACCTATTTGTTTCTTACCAAATACTTTACTTTCGTAATATTTTTTAAATTCTTTAAGGTTCATGTATTTTTCATCCTCAGTTAAACCATTTTTTACTAATTCGTGTATAGATTTAAATTTTTTAAAAGAATTTTTCTTCTCATTAACAACGTAATGTTTATATTCTGATAAACTCATTTCTTTTATTTCATTCGTATCGTCTTCTGAAACATTTTGTTGATTTTGTTTTTCTAACATTTCTTTCATAGGTAATGCTATCTCCTTTTCAAATTGTTCAACTTCATATATCTTTGAATCATCTAAACACATAACTGATAATACAACTTCTTTATTTGGTTTCATACCTCTAACCATTTGATAATTTTTATCAGCTATGGTGAAAGGTTGTGACACTTTACCAGTTTTATTATCAATAACATTTGATAAGTATTTTATTGTTTCTTGGTCTTGTGGTTCGATAACAGCTTCTGGTTTGTTTAATTCTTCATCAACAATATTAACATTAACATCTTTACCTAATTTTTTTAAATCATTAGTTACTGAAGACAAATCTTGTTTTTTAATATTAACAGTTGTTTTATTTGATGTATCGGCATCGCCAAACATTGTTTCTTGTATTTTATTTTTGTTTTTCATAATTGTGTTTGTTATATTGTAATATTAGGTCTTTTTCATATAATTTTGACTCAACCTCATTTAAAGGTTCACCAAATTTAAAACAAAGTCTTTTTTCTGGGTAAGAATCATATGCGTTTATATTTTCCCAAGCTAAAGCTATTACACCATCTATAGCATCCCAAACAGCAAATGTGTCACTATCTTGAATCACGTCAAATTTAATTTCAGACTCCAACCTACCAACTTTTTTAATATAAATTTCATGAGGTGCTGAAGGTCTACTAGAAGCTGGGAATGTATCCCAGTCATCACCATCAATACCTTCAATTGTTTCTGAAAAGATAAACTCATATAAATAATTATCTTTATAATCCTTACCTATTTTATTTATATAAATTAAAAACAATTCTTTCATTATTTATTAGCTTTTGGGTCAGTTTTTGGTAATTTATCTGGTTCAATGATATAAGGTTTATTTCTTCTACTAGGTAAAATACTTGGTTTAACTTCATTAGGGTTTGGTTGAACCATTGGTTTAACTTGAGGTTCAATCATTGGTTCAGCATTGTTTAGATTTAAAGTTTCATGTAATCTCATAGTTATATAATTTTTATCAAATATACTAAAATTTTCTGTTACATTCAAGTTTTCTTGGTTATCCAATTTTAATTGTTTGTTAATTATATCAATATTTTCAATTCTACCAACATTTTTAAAATCAAAACCATCTAATTTACAAATTTTTTGTTTAGTAAAATCACCATGTACAATAGCGTAACATACTTGACCTACTATCTCAGTAAATAAAGCTGGTAGTGCTGCTGGTGGTGCTAATTTAGCATGTGTATTATAAGCTTTTAATTCACCTCTTAACCCAAAATCTTGATTTGATATGATATGAGTGTAATAATCATGAACTGCTCTAAGTATTAAATTTTCTTCTTTAGTATATAATGGATGCTCATTAAATAACTTTGATATTTTTAAAACACCAGTTTCATTAAGGTCTTTATTCATTTGGTCCCTACTTTCATATGGGTCGTAATCAACAAATTCAACTTTTAATTTAGATAACATTTGTTTATATAATTTTTTTGTTGAATCCATAAGTGCTTTGTAAGAAGGTACTACAGATTGGTCAAAGTCTGGTGCATTAATATACGCTTGTGCAACAATTTTAGAATAATCATCATAATTAGATAAAACCATTTTTTCATCTATCATTTCAGTTTCAGTTATTTCAACCATAAGTTTAGTTGACCCCTTAATTACCCTATGAAATGTGTTCTTTGGTATCAAATACTCACTATTTTTGGTTAGTTCGATAGGTAAATCGTTATCAAACTGTAATTTCCAATCATTTTCATTTAATACTTTAACTATTCTATCCTCATGGTCTCGATGCCATGTCAATTCAGTTTCGTTGACATTAGCATTGAAAACACGATTAATTATATTTCCATTTTTATTATCTTTATAAGGTTTATTTTCCATAATAATTAATTTTTTTACCACCATTTACCCCCACCAGACAAACCTAATAACTTAGCATATCTTGGTAAACGACAAGCCCAATAGCCTGGTTTTGTTTTATCATTTTTTTGTTCACAGTTGTGTCTATCAGCAAATGCTTTTCTAGCTTTAGGGTCTTTTAATTTAACAGCTAAGTTACCACCACCAGATTTAGCACCAAATGATACTTTTTTTACTTTACCAGTTTTAGGGTTTTTTACATATACATAGAATTTTTTAGAACCACCTCTTTTTGGTTTACCAATTTCTACTGTTTTACCTTGATATTCAGCTTCATTTAAAATATCACTCTCAAATTCCTCAAAAATAAAATTCATTTTAATTTTATCATCTCCAACTTGTAAATAACCTAAATCAAAATCATTAACAATAAACTCATCGTTTTCATTTAAATTAATTAACCCTTTACTATATAATGATTTAACTTCTTTAAGAAGTGAAAAGAATTTATCTGAACCATATCTAAATACTGATTCACCTAACGCAATTTCGTTTTGTAAATGATAAGCCAAGTCACTAGATACTGGCACATCTTGTTGTACTTCCATTGGTTTTGACCACTCTGAATATTCATCGTCTTCACCTTTTGTCTCATTCATCAAGAAATCAAACACTTGGTCCATGTTGTTTTTTGCTTCTGCAATATGGTCAGCAGCCCAATCATGACCACTATTTAAAATAGCTTCAATTTTTCCTTCGTCTAAATCTAATAACAAATCAGCTTGTCTTTTCATTTGTTCTAAATTACTGAAAAACATATATCTAGTCGGTGTCTCACCTTCACTTTCATTAATTGGAACGCAGTTAGGTACTTCTTTACCATCTTTTTCCTTCATACCAACTTGTTTGTAGCCTTTCCAACATGGTTTCATTTCATCTAAAATGTCATTAGAACCTTCTTGAAACATATTATTTTTTTTAGGGTTATCTAAAAATAAATTATCCATTTTAGCTTCATAGACTGAAAGTTCTTGTAAACCCTCTTCATCATTAGCGGAATCAAGTGAATCATCACCACCACCCCCATCACCAAAGTCGCCAGAATCGCCAGAATCATCGTTGGAATCATCTTGATTATTAGAATTATCATCTTTATTATCTTGTTCATTTCCAGATGTATTAACTTTTTTGATTATGTCATTTCTATCCTCTTCGTCCATTTCAGCAGTATGCGTTGCTGATAATAAAGAGTTTATAGCAAATTTTTCCAACTCAAAATCTGGTTGACCTTGCCCCTCATTATATTTTCTTAATGATTGTCCTAATTTCCCAGTAAGTTGTTCAATGAATTTTTTTGGGTCTTCTGCTTCATTTGCCTCAACACCAGCATCAAATGGTTCATCATCAAATGGTTTGTCGTTATTTTCTGGTGCTGGTTTTTCGTCATCCCCAAAATCACCGAAACCAGCGTCATCGGCTGGTTCGGAAATAGGTTCCGCTGGAGCTGGTGCAGCTGGGGCATCAATCTTCAGCTTATATTTTGTGTCTTCGTTTACTTTAGTGCTTTTTTTTTTAACTCACCTTCTAGTAAAGCGTCTAATCTTTTAATACTTTCTTCCATGCTATTCAATGCATCGAAATCAGCTTTTGTTAATTCTCCTTTAGGTTCAGCAACATCTAAATTATCTTGGTTACCATGTAATTCTTCATCCAAATCAACACCTCTACCTTTAAGAATATCAGCTCTAGTAATTTTACCATCACCAGTTAAATCTGGAAATTCAGATTCTTCTTGTCTAGCCATCATTTCTTCAATAGCTCGTTCAAATTCATTTAACTCAACATCATCACCAAAAGAAGTCATACCTTCATTTTTTTCAAAAGTTTCTGGGTTTCTATCTTGTTTATTTGCAGTTGCGTAATAAATTTGTTTACCTCTTTCTTCACCATATTGGTCAATAAAATTTTGCATAGCTTTATCGTCAAATTCACTCATAGGTTTGTTACCTTCTAAGTTACCTTCACCAGAAAATCCCATACCAAATCCTTCGCTAACTTTTACTTTTTCAAATTCATCATCAACATCTTTATCTGCGACATTATCACCAAATTGACCTTTTTCTTTACCTTCTTTAGCTTTATTTGATAATGGTGTACCGTTTTTGTCAACAACATACTCTTGACCGTCACCCATACCTTTTGTTGCAGATAATGCTTGGTCAGCTTTATAAGGGTGGTGTTCTAATAAATTATCATCTTCAAATACATTTATGTTACTACCTTTATCATAAGATTCAGCTAATGACTTAAATTTTAAATTTAAATGTTTAATAGCTTTTGCGTATGAAGGATATGCTTCATCTTTTTTATTTTGTAACCCACCAATATATTTAAAGTCTTCTAATACTAACCCACTAGTTTTATTAGTTCTTTTTATAAAATATTCATGGTTTTCTCTAATAATAGCATAAGCATTACCATCTGGTCCTATCTTAGTTAATTCAACAGCAGTATTACCTTTATTTTCATTTTCATTGATAGTTTTAACCCCCATAAGAGCTAATTGACGCTCATGGATTTCTTTACCTTTAAGACTTATCGGGTTAATAATATTTTTATTTTTCATATAATTAATTTGTTTTTTTTATTTAAAGATACATGCCACCTAATGTAACATCTTTATTTACACCTAATAAATAACAACCTTCACCACCACTAACAGAATTTACATTTATGTTAATACTAGAAGCAGCACCCATATTCATGCTTAACCCATTTAAAACAATGGAACAACCAGATTGTCCACCATATAATTCAGTATATGTATGTGCTGTTAAATTAGCATTATTAGCTGGTACAATTACACTATGTACATCATTTATTTTCGCCATTTTATTTTATTTAATTATAAATATTAATAAAAATAAAAAAGCACCCAATTTGGATGCTTTTATTTAGATTTTAATTTGATAATGGTGCTTTAATTGTTTGGTGTGATTGGTAGTTACTTAATTGAATATCTTCATATAATAAGCATCTACAGAAATTATCATCACTAAATGATTTAATTACTGACATAGCATCTATAGGTCCAACACCACATTCACCACCTTCATAAGGCCAGAACTCTGTGTTGATGTTTAAAGTTGGTAATTCAAATGGTGACCTTGTTCTTGTCGGAATATTAAATTCATCACAAACTTTTGTGAATTCTTCATCACTCATACCTTCCTTTAACTTAGATAAATCTAAAAAAGGGTTTTCATAACACATACAAACCCTTTCATCAACTCGTAAATCTCTTCCTATCTGTTCTTTTGCTTGTTCAATATGGTTTGAATACAAGTGAACATCACCTAAGTTTCCAATCAACTCATCTGGAACCATATTAACTGCTTTAGCAATGATTTCCAATAACAATCCATAAGATGCAATATTGAATGGTAAACCTAAGAATGTATCTACACTACGTTGATTCCACATTAATGAGATTGCTCTGGTTGGTACATTTGGTGCCCATGTTTTTAACCATGAATGTATATGACTATTGTCTTCTTCATTTTCACGTACTATGAGTGCAACAAGTTTTTGTTCTCCCATTGAGCCGCCATTTTTACCATACCAATCCCATCTCTCTTTAGCACTCAACTCTCTTGTATAAACTTGAAATCCATAATGACAAGGTGGAAGAACCATTTGTTCCAATTCTCCAACATTCCAAGCATTTACCATCAAACGTCTTGAATCTGGGTTTGTTTTAAGGTCGTGGATTAGATTTGCTATTTGGTCGATATACTTTTCTTTTTTGTATTCGTCCATAGTTATTATCCCACAATCTAAAGCTCCATTTTGAACACCACGATACCCATATCTTTCCCAATTTCTCCATTGCTTACCATATACTGGACCTAAATCACCCCACTTCTTAGCAAACTCATCATCTGTTTTGATTTTGTTGATGAATTCTTCTTTAGTCATTCTTCTGGTTTCAATTGTACTTCCTTCATACTTAAATGTCTTCTCAGCATCAGGGTGAGCATCCCAATATCTTTTATAAGCATCACCATCCCAAATATGACAGTTATTATCAACAAGGTATTTAATGTTTGTATCGCCACGTAAGAACCATAACAACTCGGTTACGATACCATTCCAATACATTTTCTTGGTTGTGATAAGTGGAAACCCTTCTGACATCTTATGACGAATTTGTCTACCAAATACTGATATCGTTCCAGTTCCAGTTCTATCACCTTTCTGAGTACCATTTTCTAAAATGTCTTTTAATAAATCTGTATAAGCTTTATCTAATTTATTCATGAACAATTTCTGGTTTTTGATTTTTAACTTTCTCAAATGTTGAGATTTTATCTTTTAACCCAACCAATGACGCTGAAGTTACATTACTATTTTTAAGGTAATTGCTGATGATATCACTCATGTTTTGTAACATTTCTTTTACCGCAACATCTGGGGTAATTTGTGGTTCTTCTTGGTCTTTAAGTTGTTCAACCTCTTTTAAAATTTCAGTTGTATCAACGTTATCCAATTTTGTAGTTGTATATTTTTTAATGTGTGTGTTTAATACTGAACCTTGGCTGTCAGCTGTCTCAAAACGCATGTAATCAGTTTTTGATACATCAGTATATTTGTATTGGCCACCATTACTAAAAATAATTGTTAACTCATTTGTAATCGTATTGTAAATTGAAGCACAAATGTTTGACGATGAGTAGATACTCTTTATAATTCCGTCTTTTTCTTTTCTTTTTAAAATCATACTTTTTATTAATTTATTTTTATTTTATATTTTACTATATGTTTTATAAGCACTTATATCACTTAAATGATAAATTTCACCTATTTGTTCAATATGTTCAATACTTTCTCCATATTTTTTAGTTGTTATAACTAGATAATCACCAGTAATAACTAACCCAGCATCTAAAAACTCTAATTTAGTTAATGATGGTAATTGTACGTCATTAACTTTATTTTTATGTAGTATCTCTACCTTTGCAAAGGTTGGTGTAACATTTGTGTTCATACTTTACTTTTTATACTAATATACTAATATTTATATTAAGAGTCAAGTTTGACAAATTAAAAAATTATTAGTAAATTAGCGAATAATTTTCATAAATTAAAATAAAAAATATGAATAGAGAAGTTTTCCCAAAAGTTAAAATGGTGATGCGTAAATCAGTAAATGAAGCAAAATCTTTTGATGACACTAAAGTTAAACCAGAACATGTCCTTTTATCAATACTATCGGATAATGATAATTCATGTACTAATATATTAAAAGAATCTTTTAATATTGATGTTGTAGAATTATATGATAAACTATCTGATTTTATAAGAAAAAACGATTTAACACCTAGAGGTTATACAACAACAAGAAAAACCTTACCGTTTTCTGATGAAACAAAAATCTTAATAAAACAATTAGATAAACAATGTGAAGAATTGAATCATGATATGATAGATACACATCATATTATGTTAGTTATTTTAAATCATAAAACAATTATTTCTGATTTTTTAAATAAAATAGGTTTGACTTATGGGGAATTTAAAAATTATGTCATTAATCAGACACCTAAATCTGATGACGTTAAAAATGGCTCTATTGATGATGACAATGAAGATAATGAAACTTTTAAACGAAAAAATAAATCTGCTGATACTAAAAGTAAAACACCAGTTTTAGATAATTTCTGTAGAGATGTTTCTAAAGCTGTTGAAAAAGGTGAAATAGACCCAGTTGTAGGTAGAGAAAAAGAAATAAAAAGAGTGTCGCAAATTCTATCAAGAAGAAAAAAGAATAACCCAGTTTTAATAGGTGAACCAGGTGTTGGTAAAACTTCTATTGTTGAAGGACTTGCTCAATTAATTAAAGATGGTAATGCCCCTAGAACATTAATTAATAAAAAAATATTTAGTTTAGATTTAGCATCTATAGTTGCTGGAACAAAATATCGTGGTCAATTTGAGGAAAGGATGAAAGCTATATTAGAAGAGTGTAAAGCAAATCCAGATATAGTTTTATTTATTGATGAGTTACACACTATTATTGGTGCTGGTAATGCATCTGGGTCATTGGATGCTTCAAACATCTTTAAACCAGCGTTAGCTCGTGGTGAACTACAAGTAATAGGTGCAACAACTTTAGATGAATATCGTGAAAATATTGAAAAAGATGGAGCGTTAACTAGACGCTTTCAACAAGTTTTGGTTGAAGAACCAACACTTGATGAAACTAAAACAATTCTTTTTAATATTAAAGAAAAATATGAAAATCATCATAAAGTAAAATACACTGATGAAGCAATTGAAGAATGTGTTAAATTATCTGCTAGATATATCATGGATAGGTCTATGCCAGATAAAGCTATTGATGTATTGGATGAAGCTGGTGCAACAACTAATGTTGGTGTTGAAAAACCAGAAAATGTTAAAGAATTAGAATTAAAAATTAAAGAAATCAACGAAAAGAAAAAAGACGTTGTAAAAAAACAAAAATATGAAGAAGCTGCTAAACTTCGTGATGAAGAAAGAAAAGTAAACGAAGATTTAGAAAAGGCTATGCTTGAATGGCAAATAGTTTTGGATAAAAAAATAACTGAAGTTGGTGTTGAAATCATTTCAGAAGTTGTATCCATGATGACTGGAATCCCATTAACAAAAATATCAACTCAAGAAAGTAAACGTCTAATGGCTATTGATAAAGAATTGATGGGTAAAGTAATTGGTCAAGACGATGCTGTAAGTAAAGTTGTTAAAGCAATTAAAAGAAATAGAATAGGTATTAAAGATAAAAACAAACCAGTTGGTTCATTTATTTTCCTAGGACCTACTGGTGTTGGTAAAACTTTATTAGCTAAATTGTTAGCAGAACAAGTTTATGGTGACCCAGATTCATTAATTAGAATTGATATGTCTGAATACATGGAAAAACATTCAGTATCAAGATTAGTTGGACCACCTCCTGGGTATGTGGGTTATGACCAAGGTGGTCAGTTAACTGAAAAAGTTCGTAGAAAACCACATTGTGTTATTTTATTTGATGAAATTGAAAAAGCACATGAAGATGTTTTTAATTTATTATTACAATTATTAGATGAAGGTCATTTAACTGACGGATTGGGTCGAAAAATTAATTTTAAAAACTCATTAATAATTATGACTTCAAATATAGGTGTTAAAGAGGTTAACTCATTTGGTAAGACAATGGGGTTTGAAACAGCTGCATCAATTGTTGGTGAAGAAAATAGAGCTCGTTCAATAATAGAAAAAGCTTTAAAGAAAAAATTTAAACCAGAATTTTTAAATCGTATAGATGAAGCCATTATTTTTAGAGGGTTATCTCAAGAAGATATTCATAAAATAATTTATTTGGAAATTAAAAATTTAGAAAGTCGTGTTACTGAAATGGGTTATAAATTAAATGTTACTAAAGAAGCGATTGAATTTTTAGGTAGACAAGGTTATGATGAAGCATATGGTGCTAGACCATTAGCTAGAGCAATACAACATTACGTTGAAGACCCAGTTGCTGATGAAATATTAAATGATAATTTCAAAGAAGGTGAGACAATAGAAGTCACATATGATGATAAAAAAGAAGAACTTGTTATAAAGCAAGGTAAACCTAAAAGAACAAAATAAATTAAAACCCACAAATTTTTGTGGGTTTTTTTATATTTATAAATATGAAACCAATAATAAAACAACTATTAAGAGAAAGACTTTTAACTAAAGATGAATTAGATATAAGAGCTATCTCTGATTTTGTTAACTTTGCTAAAGAATTTCTAGGTATAGATGATGAAGTTAAAATTGAATTAGCTTTCAAAAAAACGCCAGATTTAAGAACAACAGCTTATTACGATAACGGTGATAAAAGAGTTAAAATATATGTTAAAGATAGAGCCATAATCGATGTATGTAGGTCAATTGCTCATGAGTTAGTCCACCATAAACAAAATATTAGTGGAGCTTTTGAAGATGCCGTAGACCCAGGAGCAGATGGTAGCAAGTTTGAAAATGAAGCCAATTCAATTGCTGGTGTTATTATAAGAAAATGGGGTAGGGTTAACCCAAAAATATATGATTAATATGATTGAAGAAATTCTAAAAGAAAAATTACTACAAGAAAGTATTATTAAACTTGGACGTGATAAATTATTTACAGCAATTGCTAACATACAAAAAGCTTTAAACGATAAAAAAGTTATAACTTCTGATGTTTATAAAACATTAATAAATATAAAAAACGGTGAAAAATTAAGTGATGAACAAAAAACCAAACTAGGAGATGATATTAAAAACTTATTAACCAGTCTAGGTTATGGTGTAATTTTCATGTTACCAGGAGGCTCCGTTTTTATAATAACATATAAACTATTAAAAAAATATATGGACTCTAAAAAAATAAATGAAACAAATAAATTAGAGGGTGGTAAAGGAGATAAAATGACACCTAAAAAAATTGCTGATAAATTTGATGTTAAAGTTAAAGATGTTAAAAAGCAAATTGATTATGGTACATGTATTGAATGTGAACACACTGATGATAAAGAAAAAGCCAAGGAAATAGCTACTGACCATGTTTCTGAATTTCCAGATTATTATAATAGAATACACAAAATGGAAAAACAAGCAGAAAAATACTGGGGTAAAAAAGAAAAGACTAATGAATCTAAAACACTGATTAAAAAATTACTTAGAGAAAACTTATCATCTAACCAAGCAATCCAACAACAAATTCAATCAGAATTGGAAAGATTAGGTTTAGATGCTAATACACAAGTATATATGTCTGGTGAACCGATTTCTTGTAGTCGTGAAATTAGTGATGAGATAAACGAAGGGTTTAAAAATATTATGGCAACAGCTTTCGTTGTTTGCTCAATAGCGGCTGGTGCTGTATCTTGTAAGAAAGCAGATACTGAAGTTATGTACAAATATGTTTATGATGATGCTGGTAGTTTAGAATACTCAAAAGAAAAAGGGTATAGTATTAGAAATACATGTTTGGTACCTTATGACCATGTTTTATCACCAGATGAAATTAGAGCTGAACAAGATAGAATCGCAAACGATTATGCAACAAATTCATACAAAAAAACAAAAGTTATGAATGACACGTTGGTACCTATGAATGCACCAACACCTAAAACACCGACTATTAACAATAATATTTAATTAAAAAGGAGGGTATACCCTCCTTTTTAACTACCAATATATTCAAAACTCCCACAAATTCTTTTATTATCATAAACATGGTTTTTATATGTGTTTGCATCTGTCACATCTTTTCTGATTTTTTTATTTTTACTAGTGGCTTTCCATTTATCAGAAGAATCCATATACATATACATCCTAGGATGTGCACTTCTAGAGAAAAACCTATGACCTTCATCTAAGTGAATTTGAGCCACTGTCTCAATAAACCTTACACCAATACCCATTCCTTGAAAATCTGGCAACACAACTACTCTATGACCCCTCCATGCGTTTTTTAATGTACCACTAGGCATTGTTATACTGGCTAAATATCCAATAACTTGATTATTCCATATTGCAACATAATGTCTTGCCGCCTTGTTTATTTTTTCATCTAAATAATGATGGTCTTTAAACATTCCCCAGTTATCATTCGTTGTGCGATATATGTCAATTTTAATTTCTGGTCGGACAAAAAAAAACCGTCCATCAGTTCCCCAGTGTCCGTATTGATAACCCAATCTGGTTCCAACCAATCAACAATATCCATATGACATGTGGATATAACAATGTTTTCTATATCATTACTTTTAATGTATCTAGATAAAGCTACAGAAGCAGCTTTAGCAACGTTTCTATCAACAACCGAGGTATATTCATCAATGACCGCATTTGACTTTATCTTACGAGCTAAATCAGCCCTAAATTTCTCTCCATTGGATAATACATGATATGGTTTATACCATGAAGGAATAGAATTAAAACCAACCGAACCTAACCTAGTAATACCATCATTTGGGTCTTCAAAATGTGAAATTATTGATTTATTAGTTTCCCAAATTGGCTCTTCTTCAACCCCAAAATGCTTTAATAGTGTTGATTTACCAGACCCACTTGAACCAACAATGACTCCTATTTTAAAATTTTTAGGTAAACTTTTAGGTAAATCCCATGGATAAAATGTTGACTCACCATTAAATGTACAATCAAATGCTGCTTCACTAGCTTCTATAAATTCATCTTTGTCAACTGTTGATGATAGGGGGTAAGTTTTTTTTGTTAACTTTTCTATAACTATATTCATAACTTTTGTTTATAAATATAGTTATAATCTAAAAAAAAAAGGTTATAAGAATTACCTTATAACCTTTTTAAAAATATATTAAAAAAAATTTTATTTTTTGTTTTCAGTCAAAGCTTTAAATTTAGCTTCTAATTTTGCTATTTTACTTTCTAAGATAGCGGTTTTGTTTTCTTTATTATTATTTTGTTCTGTTATCCATTCTTGTTTTTTAACAGCAACTGCTTCATTAACAATTGAATCAATTAAATCTATTAAATTAGATTCTTTAATAGTAACTATTTTTTTCTTTGACATGTTTTTTAAGTTTAATTAAATCTTATTTTTATTTATAAATATATTGTAAATTTTAAAAAGTGACTCAAAATAAAAAAAAAATAAATAAATTTCTTATTCTTGTATTTTAACCACGTCAAATAAATGTAACAATGTATATCTATCAAAATTTTTTCTAAAACAAAAAAAATCTATTGCCTCGTTAAAATTATTAGCAGATATTGTGGATATAATATCCCCAGTTTTACTCATTAATGAATATTTTCTCATAATCTTTATTTTTTAATAAATATAATAAAATTTTAACATATATCAATACTAATTAACATTTTTTATCAGCGGCTGAAGAAGCTGCCCATGCTTCTGGTTTTACCTTAAATTCGTAACCCATACCTAGAATATAACCTACAGCTTGTTGTAAAGCTTTATTAGATTCATGATTAGGGTCTGGGTTAATATCAGCGTGTATCTCTAAAGGTATTTCATATAAATCAAATAAAGGTGCCAATTCATATGCTACCTCTACTGATTTACTAACTTCAAATACCATCCTTTCATTAACCAATTCTTTATTAGTTTGTTTAAATGCATGGTAATAAGTAGATGATATAATCAAACCACCACGACCAACCACAACACCACCTAAATCCTCAGATGTTTTTATTAATATGACAGTAGCAAATTTATAAGTTCCTTTTTCTGCTTTTTGAGAATCAGTACCAATAGATACTCTTAATTTATAGCCTTTATTTAACTCTTCCTCTATTAGATTTTCTAAATATTCTATTATAGGTTTATCAATTAATTCGTCATTTCTTTTCCATTTCATAATATATTAATTTAATCAATAAAGGGGCCAATTGGCCCCTTTACTTATATCAAAACATTTGGTAATAGTTGTTTTAATTTATTGTAATTCTCGGACCCTATATCCTCTTCTTTTACCCCTATCCTATATAGAGACCCACCATTAGATTTGTCTAAATATTTAATTTCTTCTGGAATCTCAATCATTGGATTCCCTATTATATTTAAAAATATTAAATTTTTTAAATTACCAATCTCTTTTGGTAATTCTTTAATCTTGTTTTCAGTTAGTACCAGCATTTCCAATTTATCAAGTTTACCAATAGATGAATGTAATTCTGACATTTTAGCATTACATATAATTAGTTGGTCTAAATCTTTAAATTTACTAATATCTGGTAGTCTAGGTATTTCTCTAGACATAAATCTTATCGTTGGTGTTGTTTCATCTATCAATTCAAATAAACTTTCAGCAAACCCAAACTTAATTAAATAATCTAAATAATGGTTATTTTCAAAACCTTTATTATATTGTTTTGCCATCGTAATTAATTCTTCATAAAAGAAATTAGTTATACCATCGCTTTCGGCTAAAACAGTTTCAAAAATACTAACATTTTGACCGTTATGTCTATCCTTTAATTGGTTTGTTTCAAAATGTATCTGAAACAAATCAGTAGTTTTACCATCAAAAAATGAATTTGGAATAATAATATAGATATTAGATTTATCCCCATTAGGTTTCCTATGATTTTCAGTATATCTTTTAAACATACCGTTACCTTTCCTAGCTGTACACCAGTTAGCAAAATCTTCAAACACTACATTAGCTTCTGTTGTTTTAGGAATGAATAATGTAAATTTTCTATCTTTAACTGGTATTTCGGCTTGACCTATTTCTACAAACTTCAACAAAGTTTTTTCTAAAGCACTTGGCGTTTTTTCAATGAACGGGTCAACAGCATCAAATAATTGAGATAAAGATTTATATTGGTTAATATCTGTTGGGTCTTTAACATCTTTTAAAATGTAACTACCACTACATAATTCTTTAAATTTTCTTTTCCTCTTATTTGACTCAAATAACGTTAAATATTTATTAGCTTGTGGTAAATCCTCTTCAACTAAACGAATTGCAATTAATTGTTTGTCAGCGTTATCTTCTTTTAATAAACGTGAAAATAAATTTAACATCCATTGCAAATAAATTTTATTATCCGTTGGGTCAGCAGCAATCATATCTGAAAACACATCTAAACATACACTAATTTTTTTTATTTGCCTACCTTTATTGTTATTTTTCTCAGATAGAATGGCAATAATACCACCTAAATCTGTTTTAATTATTCTTGATTTAAAAGATTTATCAGTTAACAATTTTAATTTAGTTTCAATATTTTCACTATCATCACATTTAAAAACATCAAATTGTTCAGCTAAAAACGTAACCCTATCTTTTATCTCTATACTCTCCATAATATATTTTTTTTTACTAATATACGAAACCAAATATAATATTCAACATTTTAAAAGAAATTTTTGAAATAATCCTCTTCGATATACTCATCAACTCTTCGCTTTAAATACCATAATAAATCATTAATATTTTCAGACTCCCTATTTAATATCTCAATTATAACACTATTATAATCCTCACCATCACTAAAACGATATTTTACTTCATTAATATAATCTTTTTTAGTCTCTTTTTTAAGTTCTTCTAAAATTAAATCATAAGTCTCCCATCTACGCTCCATTTCTTCATTTAAACTATCTAAAACATTAGTGATATGTAAATTATATGCTTTATCTAAAAAAGTACTTTTCTTTTTATTAGATTGTTTTAATAGATTAACTTTAGTATCCATTATCATTTTTTTTAGTAAAAGTTATTTAATAATAAATATCAAAATTTATATAAGTACTTATATAAATTTTTAATTAAAATTAAAAATTTTTTATTTTATAATATAACCTTTCTAACTCTGGACTTAAATTTTTTAAAGATTCAATAACCTCTAAACATACAATATTTGGATTTATATCTTCAGTTAATTTATATTGTAATTCTTTTACTTTAATCATATCATTTAATGAATTTTTAATCTCTAAAATAACTTGATTGTATGTTAACCATTCGATTGTATTTTGATGATTATTTAAAATTAAAATTTCAGTTATTTTATCTTCATAATCATGCTCCAATTTGGTATTAAAATTACCATAATGTTCTCTTAACGTTTTTTTTATTTTAGATTTTAAATCCATAATAAATCATTATAATGAAACGTTTTTTGTTAACTGATAATTATCACTAATAGAACCAGAAACCCAATCTTTTATTACTTGTTTTATAAAGTTGTCATTAGCTTCAAATTTATATTTTAAATATTCATATAAAGACTTTGGTGATATTACCTCACCGTCAACTTTATTTTCAATCATAACTTTATTAAAATATTCACCACCCTCTCTCATAAATGTTGAGATAGGCTTATAATACTCATCTAAAAATTCTTTTATGGTCTTAACCATATCACTATGAGCATTATATTCTAATAATTTATTTTTTAAGTTATTAAATTGGTTTTCAGTTATTATTAATCTAGTCTTCATACTTATAAATATCCTATTTAAAATAAAAAACCCCAAATAATTTGGGGTTTTTTTAATTTAATTAGCTAATGTTTCGTTGATTAATTTCTGAAATTCAGTTTTTTCTTTATAACCAACAATCCTAGTAATTTCTGAACCTTTGTTATCCATCAAGATAACTGTTGGGACACCCCTAATATTATATTTTTTTGCTATGTCAATAGATTCATCAACATTAACTTTACCAATAGTGATATTATTTTCTTTGTTATCTTCATGTAAAGAATCAATCACTGGTCCTAACATTCTACATGGGCCACACCATGGTGCCCAAAAATCTAATAGTGTGATATTTTTAGCTGTTAAAACATCTTCTAAATTTTCTTTTGTAACTTCTATTGCCATCAAATTATATTTTTATTAAATATTATTATTATTATAGTAATAAATATACAACACATTAATTAAAAAATCAACAAATAATGAAACTTTTATTTTATTTAGTTAAACGATTTAGGGTAGTAAATTTCCATCATTTCAACACATCTTTGATAATCTAATATATTATCAGACTCAAGAAATTTGATTATGTAATCTATTGATTCAACATCTGTTAACCCGTAAATTTTTTTTAAATAATCCAATATTGAAATCAATTGTAGTGTCTCTTTGGCACTTAAACTTTTATCATTGATGGATGCTCTAAAAAGATTGCAATAATTAATATACGTTAAGTAATTTGTTTTTTTATAATTCTTAACTGTTATTTCACAAATACTTAAAAAAATAAATCTTTCAATTTTTTTCATACCTATATATATTTATAATTATGGAAAATGAAAATATAGAAATAACGGTTGATGAATGGGATAACCATATTGGTGACCATAATATCTTTTAATTGATGGATGAAATTGAACATGATTTAATGTTTAAATTTTTAAAACGTAATTACCCAATACATAGATTAAAAAGTAATGAACGTTTTAAAAGAGCTATAATATTAGATAATGGTTTTATTTATTTTTTAAGTGATGAAAAATCACATATTAATTTAAAAAATGAATTAATCAAAATTATTAAATTAGTATTCTTTTGTTTAGATGAAAATGCTAAAAAAATAGTAAAGTCATACACAAATTTATAATCACCAAGATTGTATCTTTTTAAATGTTAAATTATTCCATACCTTACAATTGTAACCTCCAATACTACATTCAACTTCATTTATCTTAATTGTTATTAAACTATCTTTATACGAATTTATAAAACTTTGAAAAGGTCTAGCACTACCACCCAATAATTGATTTTTACTTGTAGGGTCTTCAATAACGGTTGTATACTTACCAGTGTAATTTATATAATACGTTTTGGTTGTGTCTTCATTTATTAAAAACTTACCATTCATAGAATTACCAATAGGTTTATAAAAAGAATATGTGGTGATTCCCAACTCAATATCCTCAATATCAAAATATGAACCTCCCCATCTTAAACTAGATGTTTTTTTTAATGAATCAAAATGGTTGTATTTAAATTTATCACCAGTCTCGTTATTATAAATATACATAACACCATCAGTTAAAACGTATTTACCCCATCTACCAATACTTTCAGATTCTTTGTCATCAGTGACAAAATTATATTTGTAAGTGTCAGATGCAAATTTACTTTCCTTTTCGCAAGAAACCAAAAATAAAACTAAAAATAAATAAAAAATCTTTCTCATATCGTTATCTCTTTTTTACAAAGTTAATAAATATTTTTTAAAAATAAAAATATTTACATTTTTTTATTTTTTATTATGTTTTTTATATGAAAAAAACAAAAAAACAATTATTAGTTGAACTAATACCTACAACATGCCACTATTCAAATGTAAGAACAACTGTTAAAACTGAAGAATGGGATAAAATAAGAAAAATTTCTTATGAATCCGCTAATCATAAATGTGAAATATGTGGTGATACTGGTAAAAATCAAGGTAAAAAACATAATGTTGAATGCCATGAAATATGGGAATATGATGATGAAAACCATATACAAAAACTAGTCGGTCTAATATCCTTATGCCCATTCTGCCATATGACCAAACATATTGGTCGTTCAATATCAATTGGTGCCGAAAAAATTTGTTATAACCAAATGGCAAAAGTTAATAAATGGTCAATAGAACAAATACAAAAACACATTGTAGACTCATTCGAAGTACATAAAGAACGCTCAAAACACGAATGGCAGTTAGATATTAGTTTACTAGAAAAAGAACCTTACAATATAAAATTAACTCCATTCAAAGAACGTATATTTGAAGTTAAAAAATATAAAAAGCGTCCTAAGAAAAAGAAATCACCAACAGATAAAAAGAAAATTCACCCAAAAGCTAAAATAGCAGCAGCACTTAAACCAAAAGAAACTAACACCAAAAGACCACCTAAAAAATAATTATTTATTTTTGTTTTTTTCCATTAGTTCTTTTATGAATTTTTCCATTACTTCATGATTATCCAACATTGTTTTGTACCTTTCAGTCCTTGACCCATCAATATCATCCCATGCAACATTGCAATTAGGACATTGGTAATATCCATTCTGTCCAGTAAAATCATAATCACCATCTGATAGTTCAATATAAATCAAATGATTGAACCTTCTAGGGTTCTCTGGTGTCCAATTATAATTTATTTTAGCGTGTTTTAATAAATCTTCATCACTAACATTTTCGTTTATACTTTTCATTATTTCTAAAACATCACCGCCATCCCATGAATGGCCACATTCTGGACAATTACCAGATGCATTCTCTTCAGTTATTTTATATTTTTCCACCATTCTCTAATATTTTATCTAAATTATTTTTAACATATGTTTCACAAAAATCCAATACTGCTTCATATATTGTTTCTTTTTTTGTCTCTTCCCTTGCACCGCTGCCATACTCAGCAAACGTCTCACATTCGTTAAACCACATTCTATGTGTGTTTACATCTTTGAACTTTTCAATAGTGCTGAAATAACCCATTCCCTCAATACGCTCAACAGCATACATTAACAAATCCCAGTTATCTTTAAAATTTATTTCTTTGTCATCGTAACGTTTACCATTTATAATGTGCCATTTTTCATGTTCATGTAAATAAAACGATTCATGAGTTGTTGGGTCACAAAATGCCAATATAAGAGTTTGCTTTATTTTAAACTCCATCTCAATTTTATGGTCTTCCCATGTTTTAATTTTAGTATCTATTTTAAAATCAATCGGCTTTATTTTCCTATTCTTATGGTAGTTCTCCCAATCGTTAATACATTTTAAATCCATATGCTTTATTTTTAATTAATATACTCTATTATTTCCACAAATCAAATATTTAATACAAAATTTATATATTTATAAAATAAAATTATATGACTAATTATAAACAACTAATAAAAGAATCACTTAGAAGATTAACAGAAGCTAAAAATTCATCTAAAGATGACCTATACCGTACAATGTTTAAAGTAGTAAAAGCAAAACAACTTTACGGTGATGACCCATATTTTAATAATTCAGAAGAAGGTCAATGGGTTGGTGCTGCTGTAGTTAATATGCATGGTCATGTTAGAATTACTAGCTACAAACATGCAGCTGGTGACGTTAGAGGTTATGATTTAGGTGGTCGAGGCGAATCAGCTTTCTATAAAGAATTTAAATTACACGCAAATAGAGGTATCGAACACCCAAATACATACTCACCTAGAACTGGTGATGCCAAAACTAGAGGCGGTGTTGTCGGTGGTAAAAGCGAAAAAAAATTTAAAATGGAATTACCAGCTGGAATCGTATCGTCAACTGGTGAAAACTTTATCGATTTTTCATTACCAATCCCAGGCTCCCCAGCATCTGATGCTGAAATTAAAGCATATGTAATTTATGGTCAAGAAATCATTGATTTCGTTAAAAAAAACCTACCAGATTATGACGCTTATACAGCACATGATGATGCTGCTGATTTATCAAAAGAGAAAATGTCAGCTGACCCTAAATTAGAAAAACATAAACAAAGAAAAGATGCTATAATGGCACTACAACAACACTTGGGTAGAAGACCATTAGAGGCTGAAATACAAAAATATTTGGAATCTGGTAACCTACCAGAAAAAGGTAACTCTAAAAGTTTATATAATCCAGACGAACTTGCTAAAAGAGAAAAAGAAAGACAAGCAGCTTTGGATAGAATCAATAGAACTAAAAATAGAAATAAATAATAAAAGGGGTTTTAACCCCTTTTATATTTTAGAATGGTAAATCATTCAATGGGTTCACTAACTCTTCATAAAATGAAGACATAGACTCATTTTTGAAAATTTCTTCATATTTTTTAATATCTTCGTTGAACGCATTCAAATATAAATTAACTTCATCATATAATTCTTTTGGTGCATCACAATTATTATAACCCTTAAATTGCCCTATAAATAATACTTTATCTGCTTTAGGTGCACCTATATTCCATTGAACACCATATATTAACTCTAATGTATATTTATTAATCGAAAAAATAGCACACGAACCATTATTAACTTTTGGTTGATACGTACCAACACAATGACCTTGCTTTTTACCCTCAGAAATTAAATCGTGATTTGTTTTAAGAATATTATAACCAGAAAATTTAGCAAAATCTAAATAAACACTCCTATTAGATAAAAAACTTAAAGGTTCGAATTCCAATATAACATCAATATGCTTTTTATATAACGTATCGTGAAACTGTTTAATTCTATTTTTACTCCAACCACAATTTATCTTCTCACCAAAAGATTGTGCAAATCTACATGTATCATAAATTAAATGATTATTAAAAAATTCTGGTGTTAGTTTATCCAAGTTGATAAATAAATGTTTGTATTTTTTCCAAATAAAATGTATATCTCGATGATTGCGATTTTGTTTAATCGACTCATCTAAAACTTTTGCAACATTATGATTGACACCGTATACGTGTTTAATTATTTTTTCTTTGTTAAATAGTTTCTTTTTGTTAATGGTAGTTAAACTTAAAGTACTACATGTATCAATCTCCAAAGCATTCCTTAACCAACCAAATTTTTTAATAAAATAATCCTTAACTTCAGTATTAGCAAAAACTTTAAAATTACCAACAGTTAACGACTTCAAACTACCATTATATTTAAAATAAAAAGATTTCGTGTCATGCTTATATATAAAAATGTGATTCGTTCTATCACGTTTATATATAATGTTGTTTTTTGAAAAACTAATGTTATTGGTAAATGAAACTATCCTAAAATCACCATTATTATACTCAAATAACCAAACAGTGGTTTCACTATAATTATCACCACTAGCATTCTCAAATATGATTCTGGCTTTTTGTCTATCTTGACGATAAATTTCAAATAATTTATCCCTCTTTACATTATTAACACTTTTAAATAATTGAGTACTAATAAATTCATTTTGTTCTTTCTTATTTTTCATTATAAATGTTTTTAATTTACAAATGTAAAAAAAATTTACTAATAAACAAATACCGATGGAGATTTTTTTAATATCCCATACCCATCAATAATAACTTTACCATCATGTAAATATGGTATCAACATCGATTCACCCCTACAATCATCACTCTTAGGTATACACGTCTCATCAACAACAATCGTTATCTTAAAATCATTCTTTACACAATCAATAAAAACCCTAGGATGTACTACCTCCAAAAATCTAGAGTCAACAAAATCATAATTGTGGTCGTGTGGTGGACCCTCATTATATACCCACCCAATTTGTTCTGGCGTAGCAATTACCCTATAAACCTCAGACTCATAACACTCTTTCCCACTCTCATCAATAATAACCCACCTATCACTATCATCCAAATATAAACCATTTACCTCGCCAATAACACCATCATTATAAAAAATATCATGAATATTTAATATATCCCTAAATACAATAACTGGTAATAAAGGATATAAAGACCCAATATGAAACTTCTCTTCAATACCATATAAACCATACATAAAACCCAATGAATCATGATTTATTGAATCAATCCAATAAAAATCATCCTTCTTAATTGGTGGCGTTGATGTTAATGAAACATTAACATCATGTGTTAACTTAATATCCTTATTAACAATAAATTTTAAATCAAACTCTTTAATCTTAAATTGTACCATAACTATTATTATTTTTTCAAATATACTACTTTATTTTTTTATATACAATATTTTATTTTTTATATTTTATAAGTATATTTGTACTATATAATATATTAAAAAATGAATACACTTACAGTTACTGATGAACAATTACACATCATCCAAGAAGCATTAGATTTCTACTCCAGAATAGGTATAGGTCAATTCAACGTTATCAAAGACCATCCAACTTTCCAAGAACACCTATATAACGAGTTCGCAGAAAAAACCCCACTTAAAGTTGGCGATAAAACACAACGTGGCAAAGTCGTAGAAATCCACCCAAAAAAGAAATGGATTAAAACAAAAGGTAATTGGGGAAACGGTGAAGAAATAAAAAAATGGACTGACGTGGAAAATGTTAAACACTCCACAGATTATTCCAAATATCATGACGTTAGAGATATCGTAGACGCAGCACTCGTATACCCAAGAAATAGACTCATGAATGATTTGGATTTCCCACAACATGGCTCATGGGGAATATATAACGAAAATGTTCACGATAGTTGCAGAATCGCTTTTGATATAATACAAGTAATTAGACACGAAAAATGGAAAGTTAATCAGAATAGGTCAAATATAACAGTAGACTCTCATATACATTTTACACATAGAAAAGATGATAGCTCAGATAAAATAAAATGCCACCTTAACGTATATGAACTAAAAGGAAAGATTATCGAGTAAGTCTAAAAAAATTTACCAAAAATTCCTAGAAAAAAATTTTTTAAAAAAAGGGGTACCCTCTTTTTTTTTACCAAAAATTCCTAGAAAAAAAATTTTTTAAAAAAGGGGTCCTAAAAAAAAGACCTAAAAAATTCCCCAGAAAAATTTTGTGGAAATCATCATGCCCCACTATTAAGGGCATACGGGGGGGTATAACGGAGGGGGGTAACGGAGGGAGGGGTATGGAGGGGGTCCTGGCACCCAGGACCCCTTCTAATAAACTTTAATATCTTTTTGGTATATTCATATGGGTTAAAGAATAAAGCCCTTTGTAGGGCTTTATTTTAGATTGTTATTCCTTTTAGTTTTACTTCTGATTTATCAAAGATAAAGTTTCTATATTTATCTTGTTTAAATTCACAAAGTTTTTTGATTTTGTTTTGTACGATTGTTAATTCACGACTTTTTACTTCTTTGTATTCGATTGCTTTTACAACTTTTTTTCTAACTACTAAACCAAAGATATGTAATTTTTGTGATTCTAAATGTAATTTAACACCTTTTGCGATATGTAAATAAGCGTCCTTTTGAGCGTCTGATAAAGCGATTGTTTTATCATTTTGTTGTCTTAAAGCTTCTTTTACCTCTTCACTTGACAAACGTTTCTCTAAAGACGTTAAAACGTTATTATAAGCAGTTTCAATCAATTCAATTGTATGTGATTTTTGTAATGTTTCAAAAACTTCATTTTGTTTTTGTTGCAATACATTAAAATCATTTACAAGACATTTTTCGTATGTGATTCCAGCCACGATTGTTTGGTTACTTACTTCACCTTTGCTATTTTCATAGTTAGCGATTCCAACAAATGATGTACCTTTGATAGTTTTTGCGTTAGCAACTAATTCGATGTTTTGAGCTAAATTTTTCATAGTGTTTAAATTTTATTTGTGATTGATTACATTACAAAGGTAAGAATAAAATTCATATCTGCAATAAAAAAGTTAATTATTTTCAAAAAAGTTTTTAAACAATAGAATGTTAATAACTTTTTTATTTTTTTGTTATTTGTATTATTTTTTTTCGTACCTTTGCAAATTATTTTATTTTTTATTATATGTGTTGGAGTCTACTCTCTCACTCTTTCGAGCGACCTATCTCGGCTATTAACCATTGACAAAACAAAGATAGAAATAATAAATGATATATGCAAATTTTTAGTGAAAATAAATTTATTTTTTTTTTGTATTTTTATTTGGTAATTAAAATAATTTTACTATCTTTGTGTTGTTCAATTAAACAAACGAATTATGAAAACTACTAAAATTACAAAGGAACAAGTATTAAAAATAGAACGTGCAATTAGCCGTAATATTGAATTAGAGAATGGTTTAAGATTAAATCATAATAGAGTACATAAAAGTAAAAAAACTTATAATAGACAAGAGAATAAAAAAGTTGCAAATTTTTATTAAAAAAGTTTGCAATTCTAAAAATAATTCTTATCTTTGTAATGTAATCAAAAACAAACACTATGAACAAAATCCAATTATCAATGTTATTAAGCAATCAGATTTTAGTTTTAAAAACTGGAATGGAGCTGACATCTAATGCTAAACAATTTAGACAATACTTTAAAGAGTTGGTTGGTTTACCAAAGAGAGCAAGTCATTTGCAAGTGTTGCGTGCTATCAGAGATATCTACGTCATCAATGGAATCTATGAAGAGTTTACTGAAAAGATAAAAAGACATAAAGCAGAACATTTATTTGAAGCCCTTGTATAAGGGTTTCTTTTTTTTATATGTACAGAAATATGTACACGTAGTTGCACAACGGAGTCTAGCAACGCAGAGGACGTTGCACAACGGAGTCTACTCTCTCAAAGATTTCCTTCGACCCATCTCGGTTATCAACCATTGATGAATCAAAGATAGTAATAAAAAAAGAAACCACCAAATTTAATGGTGGTTATTTTTAATTTTTTTAGTTATTAGATAATACCATTTTAAATCTATCACTTGATAATGTTTCAAATGCGTTTTTTTGTTTTTTGACTGCGATGTTAGTTATTTTCAACATTGCAATTCTAATTTGCATTTCTTTTTGTACTTCTGCAAATAATCTTTGGATAAATTCATCTCTGTTCATAATATTTGTTTTAGTTTGTTTGTGAAACAAAGATAAGGATAACTTTTCAATTATCCAAATCTTTTTGTTATTAATTTAATAAATCGTCTATTAATTCTTTTGCTTTTAATAATTCAGATTTCTCAAACAATTTTACATCACGCATATCAACGTAATCATCTTGTTCAACATCGGGATATTCCATTAACCCTAATGATACTTGTTTACCAAATACATCGTGTACTAGGTATGGGTGTTTAGTTTCATCATCGTAAAAATAAACTAAACTACCAACTTTGATTTTATCTGCCATAACTCTTAGTGTTTGTTTGTTTAACAAAGATAAGGATAATCTTTTGATTATCCAAATCTTTTTGCAATTATTTACAAACTTTTTTCCATTAGTTCTACAAGGTTAATTCTATCTTGTATGCTTGATAAGTCTTGCAATCTAATCAAGTGTCTTACAAAACTTCCGTCTGCCTCAACAACAAGTATTCCCTCTTTGCTTACTTTTAGTGGGTGGATATCAAATACATTTCCACTCAAATCGTTTCGCATTTCCAAATAATCGTCTGGTGTTTCGTGTTCCAAATCAACCTCATCAAAGATAACGATTTCTTCTTTCTCATTTAGTAACTCACTAAAATAGTGAGATACACTAGTTTCTAATTGGTCTAATTCGTTATTAAAACTTTTGCTTGACATAATATATTGTTTTAAAGTTATACTACAAAGATAGCATTTATTTTTTAATCTGCAAATCTTTTTTAATTTTATTTAATAATTTTTTTGTTGATATATTAAAACATACATCACAACTAATTATCTTGCTTGTAATTCCGTCAATACAACGATAATCAATTCTTGTTGCTTGGTTCTCACACCAATGACATTTTGGTTTATTATTCTCCATAAGGTGCTTCGTTAAAACTTTTATAGTTACAATTTTTACATAAGTCTTGGTCATTTACATCAAAGTCCATTTCATCACGTGTAAACCCACCACCACAATTTTGACAACAAAATGTAGGTTCTTCATCTAATTGATTAACTACTCTTTTGACTACATCAACTAAATCACTTTCATCGTCAAATTCTGCGTGTTCATTATTGTCTGCGTGTTGCTCAATAATCATTTTAAATACTCTCTCTAAATTTTCTAATGTGCATTCCATAATATATTGTTTTAAAGTTATACTACAAAGATAAGGATAGTATTTCATTTATGCTACATACTAAAGTTAGCATTTTAATTTTTTTAAAATAATTTGATTTTATTTTGGTAGTTACAAAAATTTTACTATCTTTGTATTGTCAAGGTAGACGTGCTGTGCCAAAGGTATAGAAGAGTAGACTCCGACACGTCCATATGTTACTACCGACAAGGCATAAAAAAAGTGGGACACAACCCCCACTTTCTCCGTTTTAGATACCAAACACAAAAGATACCAAAACTCTCGTAATCAACCCAACACAACAAACAATAGTTAAAGGTATAGTTATTTTACCCATAGTATTATTAAACTTCTCAATTAATGTCAATGCTTTCATATTGTTTATTTATTATTACAATACAAATATAAGTATTCTTTTTGAAACCACCAAATAAATTGGTGGTTATTTTTAATTATTTTCTAGCAATCCAACAACCCCACTTGACAACTCTGTATCTGTACCCTCTAAAATCAATACTACATCAGTTCGCATAAAGTCTTTGATTTCTGCAAAGTTACCATTCACTCTACCAAACTTTGTTGCGTTTTGTGGTGTTATTTCTCCATTGTCACCATCTTGGTATTTCTCTCTGACAAATACTCTATTATCAACAACAACTATTTCACCAACATCGCCAGTTTCCTCACCACTATACTCTACAACCCCATTAAGGATATATCCGTTTGGTGCTAATATCTTATGGATAAGATATACCAACCATTCAGTATAGTTATAAAATTTTTCACCTCCGTCCCATTCAATCGCCATTCCGTCATTGCTTGGTGTCCATTGATTCCAAAGACTTGGTTGAGTGCTTGGTGGTTCATTATAGTCAACTATATTCGGTTCGTGGTCTTGTCCAAAATTTCCACCACCAAAGACAAAAAACTCTCCTTGTACTCCAAACACTTTATCAGTAGTTCTTTGCATACGTCTTGTTTCATTAAACAAGATTAAGTATTGTTTCATCTTTGGACTTAATTGTTTATTCAAACCAAATTGTCCACTAAAATCTGTTGTGTATCCCATTTTATTTTGTTTTATTGATTATGATGTAAAGATAAGTCTTTTTTTTGAAACCACCAAATAAATGGTGGATTATTTTTACCAATGTAATGCTTGTGTTCCATAAACGATTGAGTTATAGATTACTGTTCCAATCGTTAAAGTGATTGATGATAAAGCTAAAGAGATTGCAATTTTGTTTGTTTTCATATTATATTTGTTTTTATTTATTTACGATGTAAAGATAAGTATTATTTTTGAAACTGCCAAATTATTCGGCAATTATTTTACATTTTTTTTCGTATTTAAAAAGAGATACTAAACAAAAGATACTCACAATATTAAACATATATACATAGTCTAATGTATTGTTAGCAAATAACATTCCAACCAAAGATATTGTCATTAATACCATTGTTACGATTGTTGAGATAAAATAAAATCTTTTCATAGTGATTTGTTTTAATTGATTTGTGAAACAAAGATAAGGATAATATTCCAATTATCCAAATCTTTTATTAATTATTTTTAAATTAATTTTAAATCGTTATGATTCAAAACTACTTCAATCATTTGCTTTTCTTCTGTTTCAGATAAAACAAAACTATCACACGTTTTTTGATTAAACCTTGTCATATCTTTTAAGTGTTTTTTAAACCCACTAAAAGCAACGTAACTTTCGATTACAACCCCATTTTCACGTTCTTCTCTATTTACTGGGCTAACTGACAATTTAATCCCTCTTGCTTCCATACCACCCGTAGCGTAGTTTGCACCACCTTTGGCATAGTATAACTCAACTTTTAAGTGAGATACTTTCTCGTTTCCACTTACTGCTAAAAACTTTTTGCTAATTGTTGATTTGTCCATTGTGTTTGTGTTTTAATGATTACGATACAAATATAATAAATCTTTTTTAATCTACCAAATGTTTTTTCAAAATTCTTTTTATTTTTGGCGTTTCTGTTTTTCGGTTAAAAGTGGGGTTCCACATATATTTTTGTTCCAACATAGTTTCCAAAAAATCCCCATTAATTTTTTTACATTCTAATCTACTTCCGTTAAACATAGGACTATCAAACACACCCTCTGCGTCTATAAATCTTTTACCTATTTTAACCATTATATGCGACCAATGATAGTTATTAACCTCTTCTACATCATTGTTATCAATATATGCTTTTAATTGTTTATCATAAGTAACGCTTTGTCTAAATAACATTACATAATCAAACTTGATATTGTTTGCTTTTAAAATATCACCCAGCATTTTCGCATACAACCCACAACCTCCACAATTCACACGATTAACTTTATTTGATATATCATTGATGATATTGTCATACTTTGCTAAAACTTGTTTCTTTTTCATAGTGTTATTGTTTGTTTGTGGATACAAATATAGAAAATGTTTTTTAATCTACCAAATAAAAATCAAAAATAATTTAATAAAAAAGTTACTTAAAAATTTGGTAGTGTCGATTATTTTTTCTATCTTTGTTTTGTTGATGCGAGAGCGAAACGGGTCGTCCTAAAAAGATGAGAGAGTAGACTCCGTTGTGCAATGTATTATATAATGAAAATATTTTTTATTTTTTTCATTATTTTATTTGGATATTAAAAAAATTTGTTTATCTTTGTATCGTAATCAAAACACAATATAATATGAGAAATTTATCTACAATTGCAAGTGAAATTAAAAAAGATTGGGGAACAAAAATCAACTATGGTGCAAAACCTTATTTAGACGTAATGCTATGTTTAGATAATGTTACCGACAAATATGGTATGGACAATGGCAAATCAATTGTGTTATACTTTTTATCAAATGCTGGGTCATGGAGAGGTGACAAAGCAAAGGAAATCAAAAAGGAATTAAAACAAATGGTGGGGTTAAAATAACCCCATTCTTTATTTCTATAAATGACAAAAGGCTACCCATTACGGATAGCCCTCTGCTGTAATCAACAAACAAACAAACAAACAAACAAACAAACAATTTGTAGTCTTGACAGGATTCGAACCTGCAATCTTAGGGAACCAACTCCCCCGTGCATCACCATTAACACTAGCTGACTATATTATTATATTAAAAGAACATTCTGGGTCTTTACCAGCCTTAAAAAAAATAATCTATATACGTTGTACCTCTTTACAAGAAAGTCAGTACCGAGTTTTATGACTTTGTTCTTTTAATCTCTTATTACAAATGTAAGAATAATTTTTGAAACTTCCAAATAATTCTTAAACTTTTTTGTTATTTCTTTTTAACCATTCAATGTACAGAAATATGTACAGAGTTATCTAATAGGTGTTGTTATTTCTATTTGGTCATCAGTAAATGCTTCACTACCATTTAATGATATTTTATATTGACCATTTGTTTTTGGGTGTAATCTATGTCTTAATTCGTGTATAACTTTATCTTTGTTTTTATAGCTACCCATATATTGCCAAAATTCACCTTGATTTAATGCTGTTTTTGGGTCTTCTAATCCCTCGTTGATTGGGTGATTAGAAACATATTCCCAAACATATTCCCATTCAATAGTATCTTTTTTTAATTTTATAAATTCCATACTACAAATATATAAAATTAAAATTTAAAATCCAAATGTTTTTCAATAAATTCATAAACATTTTTTCCTATCATTGCATCTAAAAATTCATCACTAGTTTCATCAACACTCATAACAATTCCTTTTGCAACTTCGGGATATCCACTATTAAAAGTAATTATTCCTTCGTTAGTTACATCGTAATTAGATAATATAGGTTCTACTTCAAGGTTAACCACTCTTGTTTCTATATCATCAGGATAACATTGATAAGATTCTGCTAACAACCATTTAACCTCATCAATTTGGTTTAAAAACATCTCAGCATTTTGTTGTGCTATGATTGTTTCTTTATAAATAAATTGTACTAATTTCATCTTAATAATTTTACATCAATTTCTAAATCTGTTCTACCTTTACCATATCGTGGGTCAACTTTACCATTGCTTCTCCAACAAACGGTCACATAACCATCGTGCAAATTTGGATTCCCACAAATTGGGTCTTGTACTCTACCAACAAATAAATTATCTAATTTTTTAAAACTAAAATGTTTAATAGCATACCCACCCAAAGTTTCTGTTATTTTATCTAAATTTTTCATATATCAAAGATAA
>JACCDX010011947.1_pt1 | contig 43414 bp, 85 predicted proteins | sample 7449681 | NCBI WGS metagenome assembly JACCDX01 (sample SAMN15323450, study PRJNA562643) | freshwater metagenome | isolation source: river surface water | place: USA:Blue River Watershed | collected 2017-08-18
AAAAAGGTCGTGTAGATAAATTGGGAATCAAAGAGTTGCCTAAAATACTTTTACTATCTACTGTAATATCAGGTATTATATGTTTAATCTTAAAACTTATTCTGTAACAATGAATAGAGAGTTCAAAAAAGGAGAAACATACTTCGTAACCACAATCAGAGTTGATGGTACGGAAGGCTTTGGTATATTCAGACCCACTCGCACACAAAATGAAAATGATAATTGGGCGTCTGGTTTAATAAACTGCCAAAGCTTCTCTAATATGAATAATCATTGGCACAAAAATGATGTAGCATTCATTAGAAAATCAGATGGAGCTAACACTTATCCCTGGACTAAAGTTGATAGTATTTCTGTTCATAATAGATCAACTCGTCTTGCGACTGAACAAGAAAAACTAATATTAGATTATGCACTCCAAAGAGACGAGGCTTTAACAACTGCTGAAATTAGAGATATAAAGATTAATACCATTCTAAGATGAACAAACTAAGTATTGGAGACTTTGTCAAATACAGATCTTTTTTCTTACCAAACCTACTACTTGGTAGAGGTCAGATAATAGATATCAGAGAACCTTCTATATGTCCTTATACTAGATCTCCAGAACCAGGTTCGATAACCATAGAAAGAGAAGATGGTTCCGAGTTTATAGACTATCACTATGTATTCGAATTAGATATAGAGAAAATGAGGGATGATAAACTAAAAGAATTAGGAATATGTTAAAAGATATTAGTAAACATAATGAAAAAGTTAATTAAAGAATATGAGAAGCTCAATCCTGGGTGTAAGATTAAGTACATACCTGAAAATTTTGCTTCTATTGAAATTTATAATAGTGGTGGATTAATTGCTATATTAGAGCCATTTGAATTGAGAGTGGAAGTGGAAAGAATGTTGAAAAATAAAGCTGAAGTTCGTGATAAAAAACTTAGTGAGTTACTCGGAGAAATTAAAACTAACGGTTATGGAGAATATTAAAGTATTTACAGAAAATAATAGAATAATTTATTATCTTTGATATGTAAATTAAAACCACCAGAATGGCATCATCTAGAAAACGAAGACTTAAAATTAAAAAAGGTGAAACTCATAAGAGTATAGAAATTAAATATTGTAAGCCAGAAATATCTATACAACATACTCGTGAATATTCAAAGATATTTGTTGAATGGGAAGATAAAAATGAAAAGTCAGAAGATCTACGTAGAGAAGGTAAATACCATATAGTATCATATACTTATAGAAATAAACAAGAGTTGGATGATAATATCCAAAAGATTAATGACTTAAAGAATATATTCCCATATCTAAGTATAAAATCATCACTTATTAAGTATTTGAAAACTCTAAGACCATTATCATATGTTTAAAAAGGGAGATATATTAATTGCTAAAACTAGCTCAATTTATAATAACCATAATAAATTGACTATTGGTGGAGAATATGTAATAAAACATACATATGGTGGTCTGAATATTTATGATGATACTTTACACTCTTGGTTCTTTTCTCTTGATGAATATGATATTCATTACTATGGGAAATTCTTTTATACCAAAAAGGAGTTGAGAGATATGAGATTATCAACTTTGCTTGACAATAAAAAATAAGCCACTTATAAAATCATTCTGCCTCCCATGGAATTAAAATCTATATGTATTCTCCTGTCTTATCTATGCCATTATGTTAATGCTCAAGATGCTAATATAGCACAATGGTTTGAACAAAATAAAAAGAAATAATATATATTGTATATGATTAACTCATAAAAAAAAGAGGTTATTTAAACCTCTTTTTATCTTATTAATATTTTCGAATGACTGTAAACAATTTACTACCTTTAAATGAATCTTCATATTCATCGATTAAAGTGATGTAAGCACTATCTTCTAGTATCATTGAAGATATTCTTGATCCACTCTTAAACTTATCTTCTTCAATTTTAAATTTGAACCCAAAGGATTCTTTTGAACTATCAACTCTTCTTGATGATGGATCTATTATTGGAATAAATTTAGCTTTAACTTCAATATCATCTTCTTTTTTCTCAGTGATTAAATCATTTTCATTATAATCATCAACTGACATTCTACTATCAGGTATTAGAAGAAATAATTTAATCAGTTCATTTATATCTTTAGCGTCTTTATCAGACTCAACATAAGCTTTATAAATATTACTAACATAATGTGGATCTTTAGAGATTTTTACTAAATCAGGACGATTGATATTGGTATTAATGGCTTTTCTCAAAACAAATGTTATTTCTTTAGTTAGAATATCATTAAGCTCTGGTTTTAGTTGTAATATTTTTTCAAATGAAGCTTTTGGTCTTTCTGAATACATTTTAAGTGCTTGTCTTAATTCATCTAAATTCTCAGGTTCTACAGGTTTTTCTTCTTCTTTAATTTTACCACCAGCAACTCTGATAACTTCTTTATTGTAGATATCTCTTTCTAAATTAATTTTTATATCAGCTTTTAATATTCCTTCTGTTGGATCAAAATTAATTTTAATAATTTGAGATGGTCCTGACTGTGAAAAATGTGCATAATCTAAAAATCTACGACCATCCACCATTTGTGTGTGTGGAAAATCATCATATAAAACAATAGGTACAACTTCTGTTTCTCTTGGGTTTGCATGATGTTTCGGTTGATGTGAAACAAAATAACCAGCACCTGCTTTAAAGATAAACCTTGAATTTCCTTGATAGTTTACAGTAACTAATCCGTCTGACTTATTAGTTCCATCAATTTCTCTCCATAATTTATTTACTTCTGGAAGACCAGTTAATTTATTAAATACTTTTAGAAATCTTGATACCTTTACAGCATCTTCTCTATTATCTACATAAGCTCTAAAAGTAACAATATCTCCTTTAATAGAAAGTGGGAAAAAATAAAATTCAAATTCTTTTTCATAATCCGGCTCTACTTTAAATCTTAATTCAGCAGCTTTTTGAGGTCTACCTTCTTTTTCATGCTCATTAGCAGCATTTACAATAATTGAGTCATTCAACTCTTCATTTATCTTTTTCCAAGATTTATAATTATTTAGATACTTCATAAGTTATTTTAATTTTTATATTCTATATATAAAAATGTAAACATTGAAAAATAATTATATTTAGTAAAAAAATACTAAAATCCGCACGTTTTTTAGTATATTTCCAATATAAATTCCGTATCTTTATACTATGATAGACTTATCCAATTATACCATAGACCAATTAACACAACTTCAAAGTCAAGTTAATAACCTAATCGCGGACTATTCCGACGGTCATATCTATATCTGTAAAGTTAGATCACACGGTCGTAACTGGAATGAAAATTGGATCAAAAATACCAAAACTCTCCAAGACTTATGTTATGAGTATGACGGCGATAATGGCATCGTTGACGTATTCACTACAAATAAAGACTTAGGAGATAACTTCCATAACTACGGTGATACAATGATCATAAAATCATTAGAAGACTATGAGAAGTGGTCTAAATACAAATCTTTATCTAATGAGATTAAAAGAGGTGAACAACACCTAATAGAGTATGAAGAAGACCAAAAGAAATCATTTTATCAACAACAGTTCCGATTTGGTCCATACTATACACAGGAAGCTATTGACCAACTAAAAGAAAAATTGAAAAATCTTCCAACAGATTTCGAAGAACCAGTAAGATGGTCCCTTTAGTAACTCTTTCTAAAAAAAGTACACGATATGAAATTTCAAATAGACTTCAACGATACTCATTACCAAAATGATGATCTCTTAATTAAATTAGGTGCAAAATTGGTTCCAACCGGAAGCCAAAAATATCCACCATTCGAAATATTCGAAATAGAAATAGATAGCATCGATAAAATAAAAGATATTACTGATACCGTTGATAAAGAACTTAACACAATATCAAGCGCCGTTATATCATTTGATCCAGCAACTTTATTTATCGAATTTATAGAAAAGAAATACTAAAATCCGCACGTTTTTTAGTATCTGAGCTTGTGGTATCCATATAAAATGACTATCTTTGTTATGTCAATGATAACATCGAAGACCGGTCCGTATAACTCCAATACGTAGAGGGTAGACTCCAACCTGCTTATATAAATAATAAAATACTCGACTTTGTCGAGATTGTCTAAAGACAATACTAAAAAACGTGCGGATTTTAGTATTTTTTACTAGTTTCTAAAGAAACTCTAAACAAATTTTAGTATATTTGTTCTACAAAACAAATTCCTATGAAAACTACCGAAGAATATAAAATGGATACTTTCCGTATGTGGGAAGGAGACTGCCACCCAGCTATATACAAGAAGAATAAAAAAGGTGAATGGGATTACCTATTCCTCGTCCGCAGCAAAGAAGAGGGACAGGCATACCTGGAAGACCACTCCATCATAAAGAGACGATACATTCAGGACCGCGTACTAATCTACACCCTTTTCGTGATACCAGCGTCAGCTCTGTTGTTATGGTCAATAATAGTAGGTATATTGGCAGCAACCGGGAATATGTAATCAAGATTTAATGTAGGTAAAATTATTTTATTAAAATGAAAACACATTTGACTAACCCCAAGACAAATAAAACATTAGTCTTGGACCACAATATAGAACAGACTGTTTTTGATTCAATATTTAATGATTCAAAAGAATTGTTTTATAATAAACAAGAAGAAATTGAAGAAATATATGGTGTTTCTTTTGATTTATGTGATTTGAAAATTGATGGTAAATTATTATATGGTTATTTTATCAACGATTTAACTTCAGATGAAATTTTAGAAGAAATATTTAACGATTTAAATAAATTCATCATAGATAATATTGGAGAAGTAATAAACTAAAAGAGTTAGGAATATGGACCAACAAATGAATATGATATGTATAGCTGAAGGTACTTACAAAATAACTAAAGGTAAGACCTACCAAGTAAACGCACATTCAACTCACCTCTATTGGATCAGAGATGATGAAGGACATATGCAATTTATGAGTAAAGACTTTTTCAGAACAAAACAAGAAATAAGAGACGAGAAGTTAAATGAACTTGGGATAATCTAAAAAAATACACTTATTAAAAAAATAATTTATGAAAAAAATACTCTTAGGTGGTCTTATCACCATAATAACACTCGCTCTACTTAGTTATACAACAACTGATAATAGTAACCCATATCATAACCAGAGAACGATTTACAACATACCTCTTAAACAAAAGAAAGTAGTTACAACCGATGATATCAAATTGGTAAATAAACTCGTTAAACAAGGGTACCGTGTCGAATTCGTTACCGAGAATTGGTGGAATGGAAATAGCGGATCAGAAACAACTTATACCCTAATACTATACTAAAAATGAAAAAATTAATTTATTCACCAGCCATTTCACTAATACTACATATTTTTATGTTTTATATGTTGTGGTTTTATTGGTCACTTCCAATGATTATAGTTTGGTCTATTTTTCTTGTAATTTACAATGAGAGAAGATCCAATTGGAAAAAATTCAGAAAATACTAAAATCCGCACGTTTTTTAGTATTTTACTACGTAAAAATCTAAACTAAGTTTAGTATACCTGAGCTTGTGACATTCAGATAAAATGATTATCTTTGTTAATAACAATTTTATTATATGACAAAGTCCGAAATATTCAAATCTAAATTTCCTGATTTTTGTGGAACCCTCGGTTTCTATACTGAAGATTGCCAAATGGTAAACTTCATCGACGTTGAATCTGATATAGTTGAATTTGCAACATTAGTACCTATGAGTTGTTCTAAAAACAAATCACATTCAATTACATTATCCGAACTACTTGATGAAATGCCGGATAATGATTTTGAAAAATTCCTTGAAATTTTTTAAATTATACTTAATTTACACCATAAATAATATGAAAGTAAGAAAAGGTGATAGTGTTAAGTTATTAAACGGCTTTAAAGAGACTATAAATGAAATTGATGAACATAAAGGTAAATTCAATATAAATGGTGAATATAATTATATGTCATTTATTATTGCTGATATTATAGAATTAAATGGCGTAGATGTTAGATATATACAAATTTGACTTTTTAAAAAATAAACTAAAAAAACAAGAGAATATATTAACAATTATACTTGGTTTGATAGGATTATTATTTATTTTATATTTAGCTTCCAAATAAAATAGTACTAAATTCCGCACGTTTTTTAGTATCATATTAGGCTCTGATTTTTATGCCGCCAAACCAAAATCAACACAAATCTGAGTGATTGTAAGGGTTTTAGACATACTAAAATCCGGTCGTTTTTTAGTACTCGAAAGGCCTTGAATCCATTGACTTGCAGAGATTTGTGTATATACGTTAAAGTACCACATATAACCTATGGAACAGGGTTGATGAAATTGCAATAGAGTTAACACAAAAATATACTAAAAAACGACCGGATTTTAGTATGGTAGAAATTTTGATACTAAAAAGTGCACGGAATTTAGTACCTGAGTTTACGAAGGTTCACTATCCTCCAAACTAAGCCAAACCCTTATTCAAAGCCTCTCAAATTACTCTTCAAACCCTTATTAAAAGCCTATTCAAACCCCACTCAAATTACATTTAAATTCCTCTCTGATATATTTTGACTATTCAGATCCATTCCTTATATTTGTTAGAAATAAAATTAACTATGGAAGGACACAAGATTACTGATACGAGAGAAGCCCTAAAGTTTATGTTTGCTGGCAAATCTATTTTTACTTTTCTTAATACTAAGTCTGGTAATAGGTTTACATATAAGATAAAGTCGGCTAAGGATTCGAATTTATTTTTCGTTAGTGTTTTAACTGGTCCTGATACTTATACGTATATAGGAACTTGTGTTGAAGGTAATTACAAGCATGGTAAGAAGTCGGTAGTTTCTTCTGATGCACAATCTGTGAAGGTATTTGAGTTTATGTTAGGTAAGTTAAAGAGTGATACTTTACCTGATTTCTTAGAGGTATGGCATGAGGGATTTTGTGGTAAGTGTGGTAGGAGATTAACTGTACCTTCTTCTATACTTACGGGTATTGGACCAGAGTGTTTTAAGAGGTTATCTAAAGTGGATAAGAGGGATAAGTTTTTAGAATGGATTTTATCATAATATAATAAAGTAAAAATTTTTTTTACCTCACGGTATAATTTATGTTTAATTTCAATTAGTTAGTTTATGAAGGGTTTATTTATTTGTTTGTTATTAACATTTGGTTTAACATCATTTGTAGTTGATGATGGTTATGTTTTTACGGATGGAGGTTCATTTATGTTTCGTAAGATAGATCAGACTTCTTTTAAGGAGGGAGAGCAATTAGATTATACTATTCACTATGGATTGATAGATGCTGGTTCGGCTAGGTTAGAGCTTAAGGATGCTGGTATAAAGTTAAATGGACGTGAAGTATATCATTGTATAGGAACTGGTCGTAGTTTAGGAGCGTTTGATTGGTTTTTCAAGGTTCGTGATAAGTATGAGACTTATATAGATAAAGAGGGTATATTTCCTCATGTATTTAAAAGGGATGTAGATGAGGGTGGTTATACTATTAATCAAGAGTATCGTTTTTATCAGCATAAGAGGATTGTGGATAATGGTAGGGAAAAGGTAGGTGAAGTTCCTTTTTATGTACAGGATATGTTATCATCATTTTATTATGCTCGTACATTAGATTATGATAGGGCTAAGAAAGGAGATATATTTACGATATATTCATATGTAGATGAAAAGGTTTTTCCTATTAAGATAAAGTATAAAGGTATTAAGAGTGTTAATATAAGGGCTGGAAAGTTTAAGTGTTATTTATTTAATCCGGTGGTACAAACTGGTCGGGTGTTTAAGCATGAAGAAGATTGTAACTTTTACATTACGTGTGATCGTAATAAGATTCCTTTATTAATAGAAACAAAGTTGATGGTTGGTTCTATAAAGATGGAGATAACTGGATATAAGGGGTTGGTTGAGCGTTTAGACAAATTAGATTAGTATGTTATATTTTATATTATTTATATTATTAATGAGTCAGTTATTTTTATTTTATTTATATAAAGATAAGATAAAAAAGTATTCTGGTATTAAAAGGGGTAGTATTGTATTAGATCCTATCCCAATGTCTTTAAAGGTAGAAGATGTAGAAGGTATAGAGGATTTGATATGTGATGTGATATCATCTGCTAAAGAAGAAGGTTGGAAGTGTGATTTTCAGTATGGTATATGGACTAGGGATGGTTATCATATGGTAATAAGTTCACCAGATGGTTTAGTTAGTATAGATTCTATTATAAGGATGGGTTATAGTGAATCTCCGAGGATATTAAGATTTAATATAACGAGTGGTGATAAGTATTTAAATGTTGGTGGTGGAAAGTATTATAATGAGATTATGTTATTTTTATGGGATTTTATATTAGAGAAGCATATTAATGAGAATTCGAATGAATATAAAGTGATAAAAGATAAAATAGAACATATTACTAAGAATTTAAGGTCATTAAGGCGGAGTAGATTATTAGATGAATTATTAGAGAAATGAGTTGTTTTATAGATAAGCATATATCTGGTGGTTTGATTAGGTTTGTTAAGAATCTCTTGTTAGAAGAGGATGGATATTTTTTAAAGTTAAATGATCCTATTTATGTTGGTAAGGGTAAGTGGAAGGTTATTGGTTTAGATAGGAATGGTTATCCATCGATGGGTCATGATATTACGATTACTTATTCATCATTTACTGGTAGTCAGATGTTGGATTTAAAGTTTAGTATAGATAATGGTGAGTATAAAGTATTTAAATATTAGTAAGTTATGATAGTTTTTATTTTTGTATTTTTTTCACTTATACCGGTATTTACATTTATTCATACTGGTTTTTTTAATCCTTTTCATTACAAAAGGCTTAAAGAAGATATTTTATCAGAAGTTAATGAAAATCTAAATTATGGTTGGAAATTCCAAAAGATAGGTACAATCTCTCACACAACCAAAATTGATGGAGTTAAAACACGTGCTGTTTATATAGAAATAAAAGCTAATCATGGAAGTTGGACAAATGACATTATGTACTTTCAATTTAAAGATGGTAAATGGCGTGGTAACTTCGATAGATTAAAACTTCAACAAGGATTATATGACAAATTATATGAAGAAAATACTGGAATAAGTTTAAAGGGAATGCAACTATCAGAAGAAAGAGAAAAAAAATTAAATGGATTACTTAATGAATGATTTAGATAAAATATGGGAAGTTGTCAAAGACAATAAAATTGGTTGGCGACAAGAAACTATGATTGGTGATAAAAGGTATTTGGTTTTTATAAGACCTGATTTAGAAGTTGGTGGAACAGAAGTAGTATTTAGGGAATTATTGATAGAGAGGTGATGAATATAAGTATATCATATAAAAACAATATACTTCAATCTAAAGAGGTAGAAGGACCATTTGGTGATTCTTTAACTTGGATGATTAAAACATTTCGAGAGGAATTTGGTATAGATATAAGTAATTATTCATTAAGTCAACTAAAACAAAGTAAGGGTTTAATTATAATTGAATTAAGACAAAATGATCTCAAAAACTGGAGGAATAATAGATTAAACGATTTAGGAATATGATTAAAGCTCTGTATAAAATATCGCCAGATGATTTAAAAGTAGGAACTTATCTACAAACAATCAATAATCACGGTAGATTAGTTCTTAAAATAACTGAAGTCGATCTAATTATTACGTCTAAAATTACTAACAAACCAATGCCAAAAACCGATTATACCAGAGAAGAAAAACTTAAAAACCTCGGACTATGAAATGTCAATCCAAAATAAATGTAAGTATATCAAGAGTGAGTGGTGGGGTTGATAACATACTTATCAAAGATAATTGGTACGAATGCGAACTAGCACCAACCATATACGATCCAATGACATTCAAACCTTCTGAATCATTTTATATAGTAACATGTGAAGATGGTAAGTTTAGGAAGTATAAAGTCGATAATTTTTTAACACTAGCAGAAGTAAGAGAAAATAAACTAAATGAACTTGGAATATAAAGAAGGACTAAGATTAATAATACAAAATAAATCTAAGGGAATTATTACTCAAATCAAAAAATTTCATCCAAATGGTGAACTGCATATTATAATAGAATGGGAAAATAGATTTAATAGAAAATTCTCGAAAGTTCAATACACTAAAAAGATGCTTGATGAGTGTTTATCAACAGGATCTATCATTATAGATAAAGGATATTATCGTGATGAAAAATTAAAAGGATTAGGTTTATGAAAATTGGAGATATAGTAAGGTTTAAAGAAGATAATTATTTTTCTAAGATTATTGAGGGACAATGTATTATTGATGATATTAAAACTTTTCAATTTAGTAATAAGCCAACTAGATATCATATTAAAACTTTAAACAAAGATTCTGATGGTTCTTGTAGAATGACTTGGGTAGATGAGAATGAGATTGTTTCGATATCAGATATAAGAAATAAAAAGTTAAATGACTTAGGTATATGAAATGGGTTTGTATTGATAATAGTGGATATGAAGAACAATTAACTATTGGTAAGGCATATGAAGAAAAGGGTACTTTTGCTGATCCATTTTGTGTTATTATTAAGAATGATATAGGTTTTGTAGAAGAGTATTATCAGCCTCTTAGATTTGTTAAGCAAGATGAATGGCGTGATCTTCAAATTAAAAAGTTAGGAATATGATAGTATTTAAAGGTAAATATATTGAGAAGAAAGATGATTTTTACTTAGAAGAAGTAGAAAATCTAACTATTGGTAAATCATATAAGGTTTTAAAAGAACATAAATCCGAAAATATTCCTGATGATGAATGGTTTTCGCATTGTTATATTATTGTTGATGATAATGGTTCTGTTTGTACAGTATCGGCAAAACATTTCTGGACATTAGAAGAGTGGCGTGATATAAAAATAAAAGAATTAGGAATATGACACATATGAAAATAAATCTACAACCACTAACCTGGAAGAAAATATCAACTTTCTTTGAAGAATTTGGAATAACAGATTCCGAATATAAAAGGCAATGGATAGAAAATAATATCTACCCAATAGTTTCTAACTATCTTTGGCAAGCAGATACTCAACAAAACCGAGATTTGATGAATGAAGATGTAAGTAAGTTTGTAGATACGAAACTATTGCCGGTGTTAAGGGATAAAAGGTTAAAAGATATTTTAGGTTAGTTAAATCTTCTTATGTAGTTTCTAATTCTTGGAGTGAATCCGGTAGTAGTTCCATAATTTCCGTCTACTGATTGCAAACCAAAACCACTGAATTTATCTTCAGCATAGTTAAGAAGTTTACCCACTTTAACATCATAATAACTGAAAGTATCAAGAAATGGAAATCCAGCATAATGAATTTTTTTAACAGGTACTTCCATATCAGCATAACATTTCACACCTTTATATATTATTGTGTCTTTATCATGATAACTTTGATAGTATTTAGTAGCCATTCCTCTTTCTTCAGCCCAATTACACATTTTATGAACCATCCAATCTTCTGTTGTATAAACTCTATCAAGTAACTGAATTTCATTTAAATCAAGATCATTTTCTTTGAAATCTCTAGCAAAGTTAACTTTAGCATTCCAAACAAGAGCTCTTGATACTAACTTACCTTCGGAATTAGTCATTATTAAAAGACTACAAACTTCTGGGTTTTTAGTATAAATATCAAATATATTTTTATTAGTTGATTTAGTTCCATAAGTTGTTGAAGTTCCCCATTGTGTATTTACAGTGACATCGGCTCTACCATCTTTCTTATCAGTCATACAAGAACTACCTAACGTACCTCTCATTTGAGCATAATTACTAGAATTATAGTATTTAGCGATCTCATCACCTTTAACTAATCTAATATCATAAGTTTCTTTCTTTTTAGACTTAGATCTTAAATAAGTTACAAACTTATCAATTAAAGATTCTGGATATTTTTTTGGAGTATTTATAACCTTATTAAGGAATCTACCAACTTTTACATTACTTCTTGTTGATAATGTAATACTTCTTTCAAAATCTTTTATATCATCTGGGGTTGCATCATTTAAAAAATCTTCCATTCCTCTTTCAGATGAATATGTTAACATATTATCTTCAATATCAATAAGTGTAATATCTACACCAGTTTCTTTGCCCCATAACTTTCTTAAATCTTTAACAATCTCTGAGAATTCACTTGGTGCTGAATCTAAAGCGCTTTTAAACTGAGATAAATAATATAATTTAGCTTCATTTAAACTATTATCAAAATCTATAAAACTTTTTATCTTTCTCATATTTTCTGTTTTTATAAACTATAAATTAATATTACTGATAATAAACCAGAAACTCTTGATAGTTCTTTAACTGATAATAATTCCACATCACCTTTAATGGTTTTTATTATAATACTTTCTAATAGCATTGATTCTCCCATATTTAAATAAGTATCAACTTCTGATAGAATTGGTAAAACATCGGATGAATCAAATACTTTAATTCTTTCAGGATCTTTTTTAGTGATTGAAATAATTAATCTACCACTATCAAATTTAACATCGCAATTAAAATAAAATTTACTAAGTGGTCTTAATAAGTTTAAAACTTCACTGCCTATAAACTCATCTTTTTTAAAATCTTCAAACAATTTAATCTTTTTCATATAGTATATATTAAAAAAAATTCATAACTTTATAATTATGTTAGATATTTTAAAATGAGTTGGGATGGTATATACTCGGTGGATAAAAATTATCCTGAGTTTGAAATAGGAACAGAAGTTAAAACTAAGAGAAAATATAAAGCGATTACTCCTGGCAAGGGTTATACTGTTTTAAAATGTTTTAATCCAAGTAATTGGAATAAAGAAGATAATAGAAGAGTAATCACTCTCGTAAATGATATGGGATTCGAATGTCACTATTCTTCATATTACTTTGAAAAAACATTAAAAGAGATTAGAAATGATTTAATTGATCAGATTTTAGAATAAAGATAATGAGAAAAATTACATTTTGTTTAGCTGATAAGCCAGAATCATTTTCATTTGATTTTGATTACTTTACTTTATTGGATGATGGTTGCATAACTTATTATAATATAACTAAACACACTGGTCTTAGTAGTGGTGAGTTTTATGATATCGATAATATATTTAAACAGATAGATAGATTTGATTTAATTGTACATAGATCATATAATTCAGGAGATGGTCTTTTTGGTATTCCAACTAACTCAACATTAATTAGTAATATAATTATATATCCAGAGATTATAAATTTTGATAATACAAAATCAGATAGCCAATCCATCTTCAAGAAGATAAAAAGTTTAACTATTAAACCAATTACTGTTTGGAATCTTGGTGATGATGGTTTTTACAAAAATCTATCATGGATTAGAAGAGATTTAAAACTAAATAAAATAGGAATAAAATAATGAAAAAGGTATTACTGAAAATGTTTATAATGGATTTAACACCTGGTAAAGTTTATGATGTTATTTCTACTAAAGATGTTGATTATGGTAAATTAGGATTTTTTACTACTTATTTAGTTGTTAATGATAGTGGTAAAGAAAGTTATTACTCTGAGAGTTTCTTTCGAGATTTAAGAGTTGATGAATTAAGAGAAGAAAAATTAAAAGAATTAGGAATATGATAGGACAAAGAGTGGTCTTCTTGGAAGACTTTGAGTTTAATGGTAAGGTTTATAAAAAGGGACATCAATTTACAATTGTTGGTGAAGATGGTATGCGAGGTTACGATCTAAAAGATGATTCAGGTAATCGTATTGATGAAACGAGATTTATAAGAAGTAAGTATGAACTTATATCTAAATTGAGGGATGATAAATTAAAAGAACTTTTAAAATAAGATTATGAGTTTAAAGTCAACTATAAGAAAATATAAAGAGAATATTAATCTATCGTTAGATGGTGAAAAAGATTTTCAATTCATACATTGTAAAATGAGTTGTAGATGTATTGTTGGTATTAAATGGGATAATCTAAAGTTTTGTTATGGTAATATAACAACACACACTGGTTTTGAGTATAAATTATCTATGAATTTAGGTAATAGTTTAGAATTTTTATACTATCCAATTATAAAAAATTGTGATGAAATAAAAACAAAAATTGATAGAGAAAAACAACTAAACAAATTAGGAATATGATATTGAGAAGAATATTTTATATAGGATTGGGTTTATCTACTCATCTCCTTATTTTTATTGGATCTTTTAGAATGATTTTTATAAATCTAATTAGTAAGCCACCAAATAAAGATGCTTCAGTAGCACTTATTGTTTTCTTATCACTTGTACTTACTTTATTAGTAATTGGACTTTTACAATTAATTCTTTATGGATTTTCATATTGGCAAAGAGAAAAGGATTCTCATATATTCTATCAATTTTATAATACATTGAGAAGACCTAAAATAATACATCACGAGCATCTTGGTGAGTTTTTACTAACGTTTGATAAGGATAATGATTTAGTACTACTTAAACAAAATTGGTTTACTTGTGAAGAGATTGGACACTACTATCTAACCGATGATACAGAAAAACTCTCTGGAAAAATTCAAGAGGATTTAAATGGATTATATAAGAATATTCTTAAAGAAGAAGAACAAAAGAAAAATATTGCTGATAAAGTAAATAAAATTATGTCGTGGGATGGTTATTTAGATAAATCAACAAGACGTGATGATAAATTAGATAAATTAGGAATAAAATAAAATTAATATGATTATAAGACAAAACGATTTCGTTATTTTAAAAGGAGAAACTGAACCAAGAAGAGTGGTTGCGGTTGAACATCACTACTCTGGTGATTATTATAGGTTTGAAGATTTCAAAACAGTACACACTCTTAATGTTATTGATATTGATGAAACAATTAAATATCAAAGAAATTCAAAACTTAACTTTGTGTTAGATGGTTGTCATAGTTTATAATTATGGATATTAGTAATTTAAAACCCGGTGATATTGTTATTTGTAGAGATGATGGTGGTCTCGGTTCCAAATCACCAATGACTAGAGGCAAAAAGTATGAAGTTATAAGAGTCGGAAGAGCTCAATCTGGAATAGAAACTTATGATAATTATATAACTGTGTATAATGATAATGGTAATAAATACAGTTATTTAGCAGGTAGATTTATTACTATTCAAGATTGGAGAGAAAGTAAATTAAACGAATTAGAATTATGAATATCGCACCACATAGAGGAGAATATAGAGAAGTAATATGTTTAAAAACCAAGTCTATAATTAGTGTGGATTATGGTAATATAGAAATATTTGAAGGTAAAACTTATAGAGAATGTCTTAGTGGATTTGGATTTCTAAAAGAAAATATTTACAGCCGTGATTGTGTTTTAATTGAAATTGGTGGACATTTGTGGCCCTTTGATAAGAAATACTTTGCAACAAAAAGTGAACTCAGAGATATTAAATTAAATAAAATATTAGAATAAAAAAACCTCTCGTAATTGAGAGGTTTTAAATTTTAAATATTTCCTTTTCTAAATTGTTCAAACATTTTTATATATCTTTTATTAGATAATTTTTCAACAGTTAAACCAAATTGGTCAGTTAATATTACTTTTGCTTCTTCTGGAGTTTTACCAGTTATTGCTCCTAAAATTTTACCAAGATCTGGTCCAGGTTTAACACCCATTGCCATCAATTCTTGTGATGTGAATGGTGGTTTTGGTTTTTCTACTTTAATCTCAACTAATTCTGCCTTTTTAAATTGATCTTTTAAAGGACACTCTAAGTCCCAATTATCATAAGAAGGATTATCCCATCTAAGTGCTTCAGCATCAAAATCATTACCCATATTATCCATTTTAGAGAATACACATAATTTCCAAAACGCTTTAGCTTTTTCATTGTTATCAGCTCCAGGTGCTTCAGCAAATATTTTAAACTTTGTACTAGGATTTAATTCACCACCTTCAGAAGCTCCTTGCCATCCTTTGATAACCATATGTTTAGCACAAACATAAACAACCACATCATTTGCACCACCAGCTTGTGCTGATTCAGCACCTGCTTTATCGTGTCCTAATGAAGTAGGCCATCCTTGTTTATTAAAAGAAACAGTATCAAACTTAGCAATATCATGATATAATGCCGCTGTTACTAAATCTTGATCTCCAGTTTCCATACCTCTCGACATAACTATTTTAATGTGAACTAAAGAGTTTCTTTCTGGGTGCCACTTAGGATTTTCATTTATATAAACATTTCTTAATAATTGTTTTTTTAAATCATCATTTAAACCACCAATAAGTGAATCACATTGGTCAAAAGAACCTTTATATTTATTTTCTAAATCCATTGAAATTGGTTTTTCAGTTCTCATTGACTCAACCTCACCTAATGATTCTGAAACTAAAGTTTGTTGTACTTCATTCAATACAACACCTTCTAATGGATCAACTCCCCACTCGGCTTGTACAGTTTTTGAATTGTCTGTTGTCATATTTTAATTTTATTTTTATTTCTTATATATTAAAAAAATTTTATTATATTTGTTATATGAGAAAAATATTGTTATCGTTATTGATTCTAATATCATTTAACATAAAAGCACAAAATAAAATATCTTATATCTCTTGTGATAAAGATACGATCATACTACCTAATAATGAGGTTGGTTTAAAAATATATTTGGCTTGGTTTGATACATCAATTGATAAAAGACCAAAATTGTTTCTATCGAGTGAAAAGTATATAGAATACTTAAACAATAAACAAGTTATAAACTATCCTCTTAAAGAAGAAGAAGTTATTACTACTGAATACTCAAATGAAGAAATTTGGTGGTTAGATTAATATTATGAAGTTACTACTAATTATACTCGCTATATCATTTAATTTATTCTCACAAGAGATTAAATCTACCTATGTTATTAATCAAAAGTCAAAATCTCCAGCACCAATTCATATTCTACACCTTAGAGATAATAGTAAATATGAAGTTATTGACTTTATAACAAATAATGATGTAACAGTTATTACTGGTATGTCTGATACTGGTACTTATATTATCAAAGATAAAATAGTATTTAAAACAATCACATTCACATCAGAAAAGAAAAAGAAATTTACTCTTAATAAGATTACATACATTATTCACAAAGATAAACTATACGAAAAACCTTTAGATCCTTATTTAAAGAAACCTTATAAAGCCGTTCTAACTTTAGACACTGCTTATCAAAAAACTATACCATATCAACAAAATAAGAAGAATTTAGAAATAAAAAAAGAATATACAAAGAGTTTCTTTCTAACAAACATTAAGAAATACTCACCAACTTATTTAGATGTAATTAATGAAAATTATTGTGGTCCAGGTTGTTATAATAGAATGATAAGTCGAAGTGGTCAAACTGCTCAGTGGAATGGTGATACCACTTATCAAGAACTTATTGGTGATTACTCAACAATGACTCATGAAACAACCCATCATCATAATCGTTATTTAGATTATGATTGGAAAAAAAGTTTGTGGACTCAAATAATTTTGGTAGAACCTGGTATAACAATAACATACGAAGAAACACCAACATTTCACTCAGAGTTATTTATTAGTATTGTACCAAAAGAAGCTCCTAAAAAAATATTTAGATATGACCTTTATGTTAGTAAAGGAACTTTTCCATCAGCAAACGTATCTGGTATCTATGGTTTAATGGATGAATTCTCAGCTTATAGAAATGGTACAAGAGTATCAATCGAAGCCACTAATACAGCCATAAAACTTAATGATAAAGAAAAGATTAAGTTTTTTGAAAGTCAAGCAATCGGTGAATACTTTGCTTACTATGAATTTAGATTATTCATTGCTTGGTATTTAGAATATGGTCAAAAAAATAAACCTGACATCTATAAAAAAATTATGGACAATACTAATTTAAGAGTTGCTTTCACACTATTAGATGATGGTTTCTCAAATGATCTTAAAGAACTAGAAAAGATAGTTAAAAAATATCCAACCTATAGTTATGATTATAATGAAGAAGAATATGCACAATATGTTAAAGAATTATTAGTAGACCACGAAAAAACTTTAACTAAATTCAAAATAGAAGGTGTTACAAAAGAAAACTATAAAAAATTTTTAAAGTAAAAACATGTAAAATCATGATATAATTATAAACTTATTTCGATTTTTAATTAATATACTGTATGAAAAAGAAGAAAAAGTCTAAGTTAAAAAGTAAAGACAAAAAACTTGATAAAATAATCGAGGAGTTAGAACATCATGTTTTTAAAAATTATCAATGGTGTCACCACAATGATTGTGAAGAAAGTGATTACATAAAAGGTGTCAATGCCATATGTTTAAAGATGGTTGGATTCACAAAAAAACTTAAAAAGAAAAAGTAATGTATTGCATCTGTTGTAAGAAAAACAATATAACACCTTATGATCCATTTATGGATGGTCAAATTGGAAATTATAAAACCGAAGAGGAATTATTGTGGAGAGATGAAAATCGAAACGGTAAAAATTTAACTGTTGATAATGAAATGATTAATGGTGGTATTATACAAATAATACATGCTGGTTTTGGATCGTTACACGATACAGATAGTTTCATAATTGGAATTTGTGATAGTTGTATAGTAGAGAATCTGAGTGATGGTACACTTCTCTTATATAAGAGTGGTGATTATGTAAATCCAGATAAACATGTAGAAGAATCAAAAAGAAATTATAGAAGAAGAAAAAATTTAGATGATTTATTATGAAAAGAATTTTATTAATATTAATGATGATGTTATCATTTTTTGGACTTTCACAGTTTAGAAATAATGATTATGATACAATTTTAGATTTTTACAAAATTAAAAAACAAAAATTTTTTAATGTAAAGAAGTATTCTAAGTTTAAAGATCCAAAAGAACAATTAAAAGCAGATATTGGAAAATATCAAATGATTGAAAATAATTTAGTTGTTAATTCAACTTTACATAAGATAACTAATGATTTAAGAAAGAAAAATGGATTAAAACCTGTCAGTGATGAAAAACTTATTTCTAAAAAAATTGAAGATATTAATAAATCTTTGATAAAGGAATTTGTATATGATCAAAATATTGAGAACTTGGTTTTTAAATCAATTTTAGAAAATCCAAATTGTGATTGTGCTTCTTCTATATTTTATTGTATAAATCTGGATTTTAAAGATGAATCTGGAAAAGACTTTTCATTAAATAAACTTTTATTAGACCCGAAAACAAAGTCAGTTAGTATGGCTCATTATAAAATATATAAAATTGGAAGTAGAGTAGAACTATATACTATTATAAAAATAAAAAGAAAAGGTAAATTTTTACCTGATCATTATTTTATAAAAAGTTAATTAACATGAAACTTATAATTTTATTAACACTAATCTTATCATCTTGTAATAGTTACGATAATATTTATGAACAAAGAATGGCTGAAAGAAAAGAAGAATCACTTAAAATGTTTCATCAAGTTCATAAAGTTAGAAAGAAATGTTCGAGTGGTAGAAAACCAAATAAGATTAGAAAAAAACCAAAATATACAAATTAGTTGATTGGTGTTTTAGTTTTTTTTTGATATATTTGTAAAACAAATTAAAACTCTTTACAGATGCCAGGAACTACAGAATTCAATATTAATCAAAAGTTTGATTTTTTAACAAATTTAACATCAATGGTTGTTAATGATATAACACCATCTTTGATTGTAACTGGTGAAGGTGGGTTAGGTAAAACTCACTCAGTTAAAACTACTATTGCTGAGAATGGTTTAGAACCTTGTGATTATGTTTTCTTTAAAGGTTACTCAACAGCGAGAGGTTTATACAATACACTTTTTGATAACAACGGTAAATTGATTGTATTTGACGACTGTGACTCAGTTTTAGAAGACAAAGTTGCACTAAATATCTTAAAGTCAGCACTTGACTCATATGATACAAGAGAAATTTCTTGGATGTCTAAGATGAATAAAAGTGATGAATATCCAAATCAATTCGACTTTACAGGTCGTATTATCTTTATCTCTAATAAAAACAAAGATAAAATTGATGAAGCGGTACTTTCTCGTTCATTAACAGTTGACTTATCAATGACACCATCCGAGAAGATTGAAAGAATGGAATATATTTTAGATGATATTTTACCAGAGTATCCAATTGACGTTAAAACAGAAGCACTTGACTTCTTGAATGAGAATAAAGATGTTTGTCAGTTGAACATGAGAACTCTTATTATGATTTCCAAAATGAGAATTTCTTTTCCTGATACTTGGACTGATATTGCAAACTTTATGATTAAATCGTAATATTATGAAGATAACAAATCAATTAGAAATCGCATCATTGGCTTATGAGGCGATTTACTACGTAAATAAGTATAATTAGTATGGAAATAATTAAAGGTGATATAGATGGTTTATTAATTCTTAAACCCAAAGTATTTTTTGATGAAAGAGGTTCATTCTTTGAGTCTTATTCAAGTACAGTATTCAATACCAATGATATTGGTGATATAAACTTTGTTCAAGATAATCAAGTGTATTCAAAACCCGGTGTTGTAAGAGGATTACACTTTCAAAATCCACCTTGTGCTCAAGGTAAGTTAGTTAGAGTTGTTAAAGGTAGAGTTTTAGATATCGCTGTTGATATTCGTAAAGGTTCACCAACTTATGGTAAACACCAAATAGTTGAGTTATCAGAAGAAAATGGTTTACAATTCTGGATACCAGAAGGATTTGCTCACGGTTATGTTTCTTTAGAAGAAAGTATTTTTCTTTATAAATGTACAAACTTTTACGCACCTGGTTATGATGGAATTATTAAATGGAATGACCCTAATTTAGGTGTTTTTGACGAGATTAGATCAATGGTTGACTTTTCAATCGAAGATTTTATTTTATCTGATAAAGATAAAGTTGGACAAAATTTTAACGAGTTTAAAAGTGAATTTAACTAAAAAACCCACTTTAAAGTGGGTTTTTTTATTTTATTTCTTCAGCTATAATATCCATAGTGATTCCACTATCCGATGAAACAACCGGTATAATTACATTATCAAAAAGATCATAAAAATCCTCATAATCAGTATAACCTGATGGGTAATTTAAATTTGGATTGCTAAACAACTCAACAACTAATGACTTTAATCTCCTAGAGGATGGAACATCAGCCAATCTAAATTTGGAATCTCCATAATCAAAGAATTCTATTTTTTCAAATTTATGTGTTCCTGACTCAATAGAAAATTCAATATTTAAAATTGATGCCCAAAAGAAACCATTTCCAAAATCATCAAATTCATCCATAAATTTATCTTTAGTAGCTTCATCAACTGGTATTAAACCAATAAAGAAACCAATATTAAGTTCTGAACCTTCAGTATCTTCATATTGATCTAAAGTAACATCTCTATCAAATGTTAAGTTTAAATAAAACTCACCAACTTGACCATTTATATTAGCTTTTATTTTACCCCATTTTTTAAACTTTTCGATGTTTTTATGCCATTTTACGATAGTTTCATCATCTTCTCTTTTAGAAGCCCAATTTCTTAGTTCTTCGGCACTTGCTTTAGCAACTTCCATATCATAGAAAGGGTCTTTTTCAGCTCTTTTGATAATTTTAGATGCAGCTCTTCTATAAGTCATAGGATCTAATTCCTCATTAAATTTCTTTAAATATCTCATCATTTAATATTTTTTTTATATATATTAAAATATTTTTTGTATTTTTATAAAAATTTTTAATTATTATTATATGTCAAAAATCTGGAAATTAACTTATAAAGAATACTACGGTAATCGTGGTCACTTTTGGAATAAAACAGTTTTCTTTTATGAAGAAAAAAAGTTTCTAAAAGAAATTCAAAAATTAAAAGATAACGAAGGTGTAGTTGAAGAGTATGAATTAACTTCTAAAACACCTTTAAAAGGTTATATCTCTTCTTTATTAAGAGAAGTTCAATTAGATAGTGTTCTTGTTGTTGCTGACGAGAAAGGTGCTTTATATTCAAAATTTGTTGAATTGATTGAAAGTTCACCAGTTGATGAATCAAAATCAGTTGATAGATGGGTTGTTAAAATTTATGATAAAACTTTTAAAAGAAAAGTAATAAATGAGTGGGAGTTTTTAACTAAAAGTGATGATGTCTCAGTTAAAAAGTTTTTTGCTAAATACCGAACATTCTTTTTAAATTACTCACATGATACTTTAGAGTGGTATGAAACATTATTATCAATTTATAATTATGCAAATATCACACCACATACTGAAACTAAGTGGGAATATAATAGAATAGAACGTAAACATGAGAATAAAAAAATAATATTAAAAGATTTAACTGAAAATCAAAAAACAAATTACTTTTTAGCCAAGGAAAATTTGAAGAAAATTAAATTAGCTGAGAAGAAGAAATCTAAATCTAAAAAGGATGAAGTATCTAGTTAGAGAAATGAGGGAGGTTGTGGTAATTAACAACCTTCCACATATTATAAAACATCAAGAAACATTTGAAGTTTTAGAAGAAGGACTTACAACACAATCATCACTCAAAGCTGGTTTTGAGCCAGACACTTTAGTTAAAAAAAATAACAGTGAGATTTTATTACTTCGTGATGAAGATAGAGGTGAAACTATCTTTAATAAAGAAGATATTATAACTATCATCAAAGATACCAATGATGAAGTATTTGACTATTATAATATGATATTAAATAAAATGGTATCATATGAAAGAGATGCTCGAATTGATAGTTTATTAGATAAAGAAGAAGTACATTAAAAATGGAGTTTTTCAAAGATTATAAAAATCTAAAATGTAATTATGAACAATTCCAAATCATAAAACCTTATTTGATTGCAGATGGTTGGGATTGGTATAAGTATGATAAATTCTTGTATGATGAATCAAATGAAACTATAGAGGATTTAGTTATGATACAACCACACTATAAATATGAAAATGATAAAAATCATAAATTTTTTATACCATACTACGAAGATGAAATTGAATACTTAACATTTGAAAAAGATGTTAAAGAAATAATCAGAGAAATAAAACTAATTGAATTAGGAATATGATACAGTTGATGTGTATGAATGTACCTAAAGGATACGAAGGACTTCTAACAAAAGGAAAGATATATGTAGGTGAAGAAGATGAGATGTTTTACCATTCTGTTAGTAACGACAGAGGTGGAAACAAAGATCAATACTTGAAGTGCCAAGACGAGTTAGATTATATATCACCTTGGGTTATATTTATAAAACTCGAAAACTGGAGAGAAAGACAGATAAATTCAGTTATTGTAGGTTAATCAAAATATGTTCCGTATATTTGTTTATATGGAAATAAGTAACACTCAAAAATGGTTGATTAACCAAAAACTAAACCGTATAAGAGATACTAAAGAAGAATTATTAAAAGAATTTGGTGGTAACTCATTTTTGTATGATAATGAATTAGTAGCAATATCTAAGATTGAATTAGGGAGGATGTTAAATGAAGTTAAATGGAATAAGGCATTTGACTATTGGTTTACTGATAATAATTTCAATCCTAAAAGTAATAAAGAATATTTAATCGAAATGATTAAAAAAGAATTTAACTATGAGTCCTTATAAAATATCTGGAGTAGAAAGACGCAAACTCAAAAAAGAATTATCTGAGTTAAAAAGTTTTGTTAAAACATTTTGGCACTATGAAGATATAGATAGAGTTTATGGTGGTGGTTTGAGTGATGATGAATGCAATTCTTTATTAGAAGAAACCGGCGAAAAAATAAAACAACTAGAACTTATACTTGAAGAACCATCCACACAAATAAAAAGAGATTTGAAAATAAAAGAGTTATTTTAGAGTTATGGTAGATTTCACAAGTGATGATTTTAGATTTATTTCTAAACAAGATGAAGATCCTTATTGGGTTAGTGGTACTACTGTTAAGTGTGAAGCAGTTTATGCTGATTATTTACCAAATAAAGAAGTTAAAGACTTTTGGGGTATGTTTAATGGATTAACTATGGTTTCATATAAAGGTTACAATGGTGAGTTACCTAGAGAAGATGCTGATACATCAGGTTTTGATGAATTTGATATTTATTATAAAGATACTTTGATAAATGATATGACCTGTATTGAGTTAGAGTTATTGATTAAGTCATATGATAGAAATCAAAAAATAGATAGTATAATTAAATAGTTTAGGTTTATGAAAATATTAATTTTAGGAACAGCAAGACATGGAAAAGACAGCTTAGCAGAATTACTAAATGAATATTATGGAATGACTTTTAAATCATCTTCTGAGATGGCGAATGAGTTATTTATTTATGATGAATTAAAATCAAAATATGGTTATAATTCAATCGAAGAATGTTTTGAAGATCGAATGAATCATCGAGAAGAATGGTATTTGATGATATGTGGATATAATATGGAAGATAAAGCCAGATTATCAAAAGACATTATTTCTAAATATGATTGTTATGTTGGTATGCGTGATTTAGAAGAGTTTAACGCTTCTAAAGATTTATTTGACTTAATCATATGGGTTGATGCTAGTAAACGTCTACCAAGTAATGAGGTAACAAATAAAATATCAATTGAAGATGCACACATTGTTGTACACAACAATGGTACATTTGAAGAGTTTAAAGAAAAAGTAAAAGTAATCGGTAAATTATTGTTTAAAAAATGAAGATTGACATACATACAATGAGAAAGATACTGGTTATCTTAAAAGAACAAAACACAACAGATGTAAATGATATTTGGTTTGATGATTGTGTTGAGGTTATTAGATTTAGAGAGATTCACGTAGAGATGTTATCAGTTGATCTATTCCACACAGAACGCAGAATAATGGGTAACTTTTATTTTGGTAAATGTAGAGTTAATGAGGTTCTAAGATTAGAAAGAGAAAATAAATTAAATAAGTTAGGTATTTAAAATATTTTTATTATCTTTACAAAAAAATAAAATATGATACTAAGATTTTTAATTGCATTTATTCCACTTATAGTAGCAATAATAATGATTTATAAGGTAATGGAAGGTCCTAAAAAAACTCGTGAACCAAGTAGGTTTATGTCTGTTATTAACAAACCAATTTTTAAAATACCAATCGGTATTATTATTTCACTAATCTCAATTTTATTAGCACTGAGATTTGCGAAAGTCTTACCACTTGTTGGTAAAATTACGGTGATTGGATTAGAATTCACAATCATCTATTTAGTAGTAAATTATTTAATAATCAATAAACAAAAATAAAAATGGAAATGACACCAAAAAACATCTTTAAAATTGTAGCAATCTCAATTTTTGCACTAATCGGAATTATAATCTTCACAACATCTTGGGAAGATGTAGAACAAGGATCAGAAGGATTCCTTTATAAACCATACGGTGGTGGTATTCAAAAAGAAGTAATCTATGACGAAGGAACTTACTTTGTAGCACCTTGGAACGAAATGGTTACTTACAATATTCGTCAACAATCAAAACGTGATACAACAACCGTAATGGATATCAACGGTACAGATATTACAGTTGTTTTATCAACTAACTATTCAGCCGCTAAAGGTAAAACACCACAGCTACATTTAAAACACGGACCTGGTTATATTCAAGTTATTGATGATAAAGTGAAAGGTGCTATTAAAGACGTAATTGGTCGATATACTTATCAAGAAGTTTACTCAACTAAACGAGAAGCACTTGAAGAAGAAATTGAGGAAATACTAAGAGAAGACTTTTCTAAAAACTTTATAACATTAAACTATGTTGAGTTAGCAGACGTAAACTTACCAGGAGCAATTGCGAATGAGATTGTTAGTAAAGAAACTCAAAAACAACGAAACTTAACATCTGAGTTAAAGAAAACTGAAGAAAAAAACTTAGCAGACGCAAGAATTGAAAAAGCACGTGGTGACTCTTCTTTAATCATTACAGCAACCTTTAAAGCAGAAGCAATTAAGAAAGAGGCTCAACAATTAAATAAAAATCCTCAGTATATCGAATACATTAAGTGGAAAGGATACGCTGATGGTCAAGGTTCACCTTACGGTTCTGGTAACGTCTTTGGTTCAGGAACTACTGTGATAAAAGGAATTAAATAATAATAAAAGTCACCTAATTGGTGACTTTTCTTTTTTATATTACATTTTTTGATGAAGATTAATAATAATTATATTTGTTAGATTGAAAAGTTAACCTTACTTTTGTATAAATAAAAAATACAATGGAAAGTTTGGTTAACATAATTAAAGACGGTTTTAGAACTGGTATAATTTCTTACGAGAAGAAAGATGATAAATATGTTATCTACCAAAGCTCTAAAATATTTTGGTTTAAAAGTAAATATAAATTAACTTATTGTGATAATATAGAAACTCTAAAAGAGTTAGATAAAAGATGTGACTTAGGACTTTTCAATAAAAAAACCTCTGATAAATAATCAGAGGTTTTTTATTTTATTTTTCTAAAACAGTGTCAATGTTAAATTCTCTAATTTTAGCTTTCATCCAACTTGGTTCATTTTCTAAATCTTCTTCATTGATTCCTAATTTACTCATAATTGAGTTTAATAACATTCTTTCATTTTCCCATCTGTAAGATGGTCTTTCGCTCATTACTTCATCCATAGTATATTTTTATTTTTAATTTATAGAAATTATTTATATCTTTGTTTATATGAAAAAATGGTATGTTAAATTTAATCTTCTAATAGATTCAAGTGATAACGGTTTTGGACTTAGTATTGTGTTACTAACAGTATTGAGTATTTTATTATTACAAGCTACTAACAATATAATATGTTTATCAATTGGTATTATGTTATTAGGATCAATCGCTATGATGGCTCTTATGAGAAACAAATGGTCTCAAAAACATGTTGATATATCAGAGTATTTTGATTTACCAGAACCAGGTGATATAATCGTTGTTACTAATCCTGATAAGTTTAATTTTCATTTAGAATCGCAAAGTGTATATTATGGTCCTGAAGTTAAAACAGGAGATGAATTTCAAATAACATCAGTTAGAATAAAAAATAAAAAAGTTTTAATAGATTTTAAGTATGAGTCTCAATGGTTAAATCCAGAACTTTCTTTCCTTGACTATTATAAAACTAAAAAATATTGGAATACTAAAGCAGATATCAGAAATAACAAATTAAAACAACTTGGGTTATGAAAGAGAAAATTGAAATCGTTAAAAGAATTAGAAGTACTGAAAGACAAATAAGAAACTACCAAAAAGTTAATTCAGATGTTATTAACAGACGTGTAGAGGTACTAAATAGTAGATTAAAAGATTTAAAATCTAAATTAGCATCATTATGATATTCGAAATAGAAGATAAAAAATATGATATGGTTTGGTATGTCTTTAATGAAAAGATTTCTTCTTTAAAACGTAAGAAAACTATTAAGATTCAAATACCTTTAAAACTTCAAAGAATAGATCATAGTAAAGCATTTAATTACTTTAAATCTTTAACAACAGTTGATAAAGTTAAAGTATCTAAACATAATTACTCTTGGGTATTTTTAAATTGTACAATTGATAAAATAGATGTAAACCCCACAAATTGGAGTGATATCTACTCAGTTTTAGGTGACGATAAAGTTGTAACACTCCATATTATATTTGAAGATGTGTTCGGTTCTCATAATGAAGAGTTATTGAAAGGTAAAATTCGTGATAAAAAATTAAAGGAATTATTAAAATGAAAAAGTTTAGATTACCTAGAAAAATAAAAAAGATTATATCAAAGGGATTTTATCTTTACCCATCAAGAAGTGATGGTTCAAGAGTTTGGGCACAGCCGACAAATAATCAAAAAGATTATGATGCTTTAAAGTCTGGTTTATTAGAAAATTTAGCTGAAAAATATAATAAATCTTAAAACTAAATAGATAATAATTATTATATTTGTTGTAAAATTATATTATATGAAAACGTTAGATTTAACAAACTTAGAAAATTCAGATATCAAATATAAAATATCAAAGTTTCCTGATGGTCAACAATCCATCACACTTGATTTAGAGAACACCGGTTTTGAATCTAGTGAACAAACAGTTACAATTAAAAGTAGATTAAACTCTTTCTTAGATTTAGAGTTAATCATTTGTGCAAATCAAGCACTAATCGAACTTGGTGTTAAACATCACACACTTAAACTTAAAGAGATTGCACTTTATGTACCTTACTTCTTAGGTGCTCGTTCTGATAGAAAGTTTTTAGCAGGACAATCAAACTATCTTAAAACTGTAGTTTGTCCAATCATCAACTCACAAAAATTTGATAGAGTTACTATACTCGACCCACACTCTGATGTATTAGAAGCTTGTCTTAACAACTTCCAAAAAATAACTAATGTGAATTTCGCATCAGCATCAATCAAAGATATCAGTGGTTATGAAAGACATGATAAAATCACTTTAATATCACCAGACGCAGGAGCACTTAAAAAGATTTATGATGTTGCTACAGCAGTTGAATGTAATGATGTTATTGTAGCGAATAAGTTAAGAGATATGGCTACTGGTAGAATTATTAGAACCGAAGTACCTGGTCTTGATGATACACCTGGTCAAAGAAATTTTGTTATCTGTGATGATATTTGTGATGGTGGTAGAACATTTGTTGAGATTGCTAAAGCAATCAGAGATATAAGACCTAAATCAATTTTCGATGATAAGATTTATTTAGTCGTAACACACGGTATCTTCTCAGCTGGTTTTGAGGAGTTAGAGAAATGGTTTACTGGTATTTACACAACCAACTCTGTAAAAGAAATTGAGAATGATTTAGTTAATCAAATAAATGTATTTTAATATGGAAAACGGATTTGTATTAGTAAAGAAAGAAATTTTACAAGAATTATTAACTAACTTTTATAGAGTTTGTTCATTAGCAGATGAAATGGATATTTATGAATTTCCAGAAGGTGATGAAGCGATGCAAGAAATGAAAAAGTGGACTATAGAAAAATTTGGTTATAAAATTGATAAAGAAAACTATGACTGAGAAATTAATTTACACTATCAATGGTGTTAACTATCTTCTTTTTGAAGTGAAAGTTAATTCAGGAACTGCTGAAAATATTTTGAATGCTGTAACTCGCTATAAAGGTATCTTACAATCTTATGATAAGAATACTGGATTTTGGGAAACAAAGCATCACTTAAAGTTTTTAATACCGGAATATAATATCGTAGAATTTAGTAACTATAAAAGAAGTTTATGAAAAGGTTTAAAATAGGAGGAGTTCCTGAACACTTTAATCTTCCTTGGCGTTTATCCATCGAAGAAGGTAGATTAAATCATTTAGATGTTGATATGCACTGGTCAGATATGAGTGGTGGTACTGGACAAATGATCAAAGGTTTACAAGCTGGTACAATTGATATCGCAGTCCTCTTAACCGAAGGAATAACTAAATCAATTTTAGAAGGTCTTGACGCTAAGATATTAAGTGTTTACGTTAAAACACCATTACGTTGGGGTATTCACGTACCATTCAATTCTGAAATGAAAGGAGCTGAAGATATTAAAGGTCAAAAGTTTGCAATCTCAAGAGAAGGATCTGGTTCACATTTAATGGCTTATGTAAACTCATTTCAAAGAGGTTGGAATACTGATGAATTACAATTTAATATTGTAGGTGATGTTTACGGTGGTTTATGGGCTTTAGAGAATGATGAAGCAGGAGTTTTCTTATGGGAGAAATATACTACACACCCATTCGTTGAAGCAGAAAAATGTAAATGTATTGGTGAAGTTATAACACCTTGGCCCTGTTTCGTAGTCGCAGTTAGAAATGAAGTGATTGAGAAACACGAAGATTTACTAAGAGAAGTATTAGAAGTTGTTGGTCAAACTGCTAAAGAAATAAAAGATGGTAATAACGCAGAGGAAATCTCTTGGAGATATAATTTGAAATTAGACCAAGCAAAAAGTTGGTTATCTGAAACTGATTGGAATTATACTGGTGAAAATTCAACAGAAGATTATGAATTAGTAGTTGACTATCTTAGTAAGATAAATTTAATTACACCAGAACAAAAAGAAAATTGGGAAAATAAATTATTTATCAATAAAAATTTATTAACTTTATAAAAAATAAAACAAAAAATATATGTTTAATCCAAACTCACTTTTTTACACTGACGGATATAAAATCGGTCACAAAGCAATGTTAGCAGAAGGTACAGATTACCTTTATGGAACATGGATCCCAAGATCTACAAAACACGCACCTAAAGGAATTACTAAAATTGTTTCTTTTGGTCAACAATTAACTTGGCGTTGGATTCACGATGAATTCACTGAAAACTTTTTTAACAAACCTTTAGAAGATGCTTTATCTTTTGTTAAAGATATGAGTATGTATTTAGGTATGGACTTTAATGGAGACCACTTTATCGCTCTTCACAAATTAGGTTACTTACCAATTAAAGCGAAGGCTTTACCAGAGGGTATCGAAACTCGTACAAATGTTCCACATATGACATTTAGAAATACAGTTAAAGGTTTCGCTTGGTTAACTCTTTTCTTAGAAACTATTGTTTCTTCTTTAGCTTGGAAACCAGCAACATCAGCATCAATCGCTCTTCAATATAAAAGAAACCTTGTTAAATGGGTATTGAAAACTGATCCATCAAATGCTTGGTTAATTCCTTTCTTAGCACACGATTTCTCAGCACGTGGTTTAGACCCTTGGACTATGGTATCATCTGGTTTAGGACACGCTACATCATTCAGAGGTTCTGATACACTTGTAGTTATTCCTGCGGCTCGTTACTTCTATGGTGAGTCTAAAGATGAAGTAGCAATCAACTCAGTAAATGCTTCTGAGCACTCTGTATCAACAACAAAAATCTTTACTTGTGGTGAGAAACAAATGTTGATTGATTGGATGAATGAGTTTGATAAAGGGATCTTATCAGTTGTAATGGATACTTTTGATATCACAAGAGTTGCTAAACCAGGTGAAGGTGGTTATTGTTTTGACTTACAAAATCAAATTTTAACACGTGATGGTAAGTTGGTTATTCGTCCTGACTCTGGTGACCCAGTTGAAATCATCTGTGGACACGGAAGAACTGAGTTAACAGATAATGAGAAACGAGCATTCTACCCAGAGTTTTACACAAAAGGTTTGATTGAATGTTTATGGGATATCTTTGGAGGAACTGTTAATGAACAAGGTTATAAAGTGTTAGACCCACACATTGGAGCAATCTATGGCGACTCTATTACGATTGATCGTCAAGTTGAAATCTACGAGAGATTAGCCGCTAAAGGTTTCGCAGCAACAAACATCGTGTTAGGAGTAGGTTCATATACTTACCAATATAACACACGAGATACTTTTGGTTTCGCAGCCAAAGGTGCTTGGTTCGAGGAGAATGGTGTTGAGCACGATATCTTTAAAGATCCTATCTCTGACGATGGTACTAAGAAATCTTTAAAAGGACTTATCGCAGTCTTTGAAGAAGATGGTGACCACGTAGTACAAGCACAATGTACTAAAGAAGAAGAGAATAGTGGTATTCTACAAACCATCTATGAAGATGGAAAATTCTACAATGAAACGACTTTAACCATCATACGTGGGAAGTTAGAGGAACTTGTTTCTAATGACCAAGTAGAATTAGTGTAATTCTTTACACAAAAAACCCGTTCAAATCGAACGGGTTTTTTTATTATCTTATTGACAGTCTGGACAGATTTCTCTACCATTACCTTCACAATCTGGACATTCCATATCTCCATTACCATCACATCTTGAACAAGTTATAGTACCATCACCTTCACAATCACCACAAGTCACATCACCATCACCTGAACAATTCTCACATTCCGATTCATCTTCTCCTCTACCTGATCCATCACACATTGAACAAGTTTCTTGTCCACCACCTCTACAATTTCCACATTCGTATTCACCATCTCCATCACATTTCCAACAAGTTACTTCACCGTGACCACCACATCTTGAACAATCTATGTACTCTTCACCATTACAAGTTTCACAACCTTCTTCTTCTCCGTTAGTTCCATCAGTTTCATTTAAAGTATATTCACCACTATAATTATTTAAATTAGAATTATGTGGTGTGTAATTAGCAAGTGTGTCAATATAAGGGTAGTATTCGAATGAATTATATTCTAATTTAACATCCAATCTAGTAATTTTTGTTTCTTCACCATTAAATAAGAATCCGTATTTACTAAAGTCTTGATTTCTTTTATAAACAAAACTATTTTTCTTAGCAAACTCTTTAAACAATTCTTCATCTTGTGAGTTATTTACATATATTCTATCCATAAATGGTTTACCATCATAATCAGGTAAACTTTTTCCAATCATATCTTTGTATTTAATATCTGTCCAAAGAAGTGCTCTACCTCTTATTTTTTCGGAATCCTTTTCTGAAAAAAGAATAACCATTGAAACTTGATTTGGATTTTTAACATAAATATCTAAATACTTTTGGCATCTTTCATATCTCATACAAGAACCTCCTAATGTGTGATTAGAACTTTCATAGTTATTCTCTAAGTAATATTTTCTTATATCTTCACCTTTAACTATTTTAAAATTTTTAAATATATTTTCTTTTTTAGATTTAACAACATTATTAAACTTTATAACAAAGTCTTCTAATTCAGATGGGTTAACTTCTTGACCAGATTTTTTAAGTAAACTTTGAATAAGTGAACCAACTCTAACTTCTTGTGATGAAACAGCTTTCTCACCAATTTCAAGACCTCGATCTGCAATAATAAGATCAATATTTTCACCATTTACATTAAATCTTATGTGATAAATTTTACCACCGATGCTAATGTAGTATTTTAAACCAGTTGGTATTTCTTGACCATTATAACTATCAGTTTTTATTTCGTCAATAATAGTAGCTTTTTGATTTCTTCCGTAGTTTGGAATTAATTCATACCAATTCATATAACCTCTTTTGACATTTGGTTCTTCAAATAATTTAGCAAATGATGGAAATAATCTCTTTGATAGCTCATCGTAAGATCCTCCTATATTTACTATAATACAAGAGTTTTTAGACTTTTTATCAGATTTAAATGATACAAAGTTTTCTTTATCAGAAAGGTCAATGTAATTAGTATCTACATCAACATCAGTTTTATAAAGTTTTAGTATTTTTTCAGCAATTGGATTTTTAACATCAGCAACAGCTGCTAAAAAATCTTTAGAGAATTCCATATTAGCTTCAAGTAGAAGTTCCAATTTACTCTCATTTAAAAAATTATCATATCTTAAAATTTTACTCATAGAGTATATATAAAAATCACTAACTTAAAATTATTTTTTGATATAACTAATAAATAGTAATATATTTGTAATATGAATAAAAAGATATCTTTTGATTTCGATGGTACGCTTGCTCGTAAAGATGTACAAGCATATGCAACTGAATTAGTAAATGAAGGTTATGAAGTTTGGATTGTAACTTCTCGTTGTGCAACTGAACCAGCTTTAGCAAAAGGATGGCATTGGGTAGAAAAACAAAATCAAGAATTATATGATGTTGCTGAATCAGTTGGTATTCCAAGAGAAAGAATTCAATTTACAGAACACGTTGATAAAATTGAGTTCTTAGAAGGAAAGAATTTCATTTTTCATCTTGATGATGATCCAGATGAATTATGGGAAATAGTTAAAAGTGGCGATTCTTGTAATCCGGTAAATGTTGAACATTTTGAATGGTTGGAAACTTGTAAACAAATTTTAAAAAATTTTAAATAATTAAAACTTTTTCTTATATTTGTATAAACAAATTTTATGAATAAGTGTAGAAATCGAGAAATGAAACCTTTAAAAAAGAGATATAGAAATCAATTACAATTTCATAATTATTTGAAAGATTTTTTATTGGATTTAAGAATTATATTATAAGAATATGGTTAATATAAATGATAAACAAATAGAATGTTCTGTTCACGTTGTACAGACTGAGAATTCGTCTAATATAAGACGTTTTGGTGATACTTATGAGATAAGAGGTAGAAATATACCAGGAGGTGATAATTGTTGTATAGAATTTCGTATTTTTGATAAGATTGTTGCTACTTCTGATGTAGAAGATCAATATCCAACTATTGGATCTGACTTTATTTGGAGTTTTGTTAAAAATCCTAATATTAAAGCAGTTAAAGTAACATATGATCCTGATAATCAAGTTAAAATTAACAATGGTTATGTTGTTGTTTCGCCAATTGAGAAATTGTATTCTGAAACAGATGTTATAGATATGTTATCATATGCTTTAACTAGTGATAGTAATGAAGATATTAAGGAAAAAATAATTGAAGTGTTGGGTTGGTTTAAAACTAAATAGTTTTATGAAGAGTTTGTTTTTGTTTTTGTTTTTATTACCATTTGTTTCTTTCTCTCAGTGGAATTTATATGAGGAAGTAACAAATGGTAATGATGTTTATAGAGTTGCTGAGATTAAATTAGGTAAAAGTGAATTAATGTTACAAGAGTATTATGAAGATGTACTTTTTTGTTTACATGATTCTACTTTAGTTTCAGATACACAAAGTATTGTTTTAGAAATAACTTATGGTTTAACAACAAAGATGTTTATATTAAACGATTTAGTTGTTAATGACTATTCTATTATAATATCACCTGATTTGGAGAGTGAAAAATATTTTAATTATTTGAAGATATCAAGGTTAGTTAAAATAATCTTACCAAAAAGTTCACCAACAAAATGTTATGAATTTAATACAACAGGTATGACAAGTGCTTATGATTACATCATAGACATTTAACTTTATTATAAATAGATTATGAAGAAAATATTATTTTTATTAACATTACTAATATCATTTAGTTCTTTTTCAACTAATTATTATATTAGTCCAACTGGTAACAATACCAATAATGGAACCTCATCTGGTACTCCTAAATTAACATTAGCACATGTGTTCAGTACTTATAACTTAGGTTCTAATGATACTATATTTGTAGAAGCTGGAACATATACAGAAACCGGTACAACTGTTGGTACCGATGATGAAGGTTTTGTTATACAAGGTGCTAGTTTATCAGGTGGCGTACCGACATCTATTTTTGATGCTAGTAGTACAGCTAGATGGTTGTTGTTAGGTAATACAAACAATGATAATATTAAAATTAATAGACTTATCATAAAAGATCATAAACAAAGTACGGGTAGTGGTCCAAACGAAGGTGGTGGTGGAATAAAAATAATTACTGGTGCTACTGGACTGGTAGTTACTTATTGTCATTTTGATAATTGTGATACAAGAACAAACTTCACACAAAATAGTGGAGGTGCTATTTACTCACAAGAAGGATTTACTGTTTCTTTTTGTACATTTAAAAATTGTAATGCTGAATACTATGGTGGTGCTATAGCAACAACTTTATCACCTACAACAAATACTCAGATTGATCATTGTACATTTTATTCAAATGTTGCTACAAATTATGGAGGTGGTGTTTTTCTTGGAACTTCTGCCAATCAAACTATAAATATGTCTAATTGTTTATTTTATAGTAATCAAACTTCTGGAGAGGCAACAATTGTGGCGATGAACTCAAACAGTACAATAAATATAATAAATTGTACTATTTCAAATAATGGTAACGCATCTGCTGGTACCGGTGGTGTTTTAGCATTATCATCTGGTAAAATTAATATTACAAACTCTATAATTTATAACAACTTAGGATCTACTTATAAAGATGTTTATAACAATACATCAACTGTTACTATGAAAAATAGTTATTATAAAAGTCAAAATAGTGTATCATTAACAGCACCTAATTCAACATCTGATCCATTATTTACAAGTTCTGGATCAAATGATTATACATTACAAGTAACATCACCTTGTGTTGATTATGGATTATCAAATGGTTTGGTGGATGATATAAGACATTATACCAGAGTTAATAATCCAGATGCTGGTTGTTTCGAGTCAAATGGTGTTGCTTTACCAATCGAACTTTTATATTTTAAACCTTATTTTGATGATGGTGTTGTTAAACTTAAATGGTCTACCGCATCAGAACAAAACAATGATTATTTTACAATTGAAAAATCAAAAGATGGTTTAGATTATATTATAGTTACAACTTTACCAGGAGCTGGTAACTCAGTATATAAAATAGATTATCAAGCTGTTGATAGAGACATTGAACCAGGTATATTATACTATCGTTTAAAACAAACTGATATTAATGGTGAGTTTAAAAGAACTGATTGGTCGTCTATATTAATTCAGTTGAATATTAAAAACTTGGCAATCTATCCAAATCCAGCTACAAATGAAATAAATGTTTTATTAAATTCAACTTTAAATAAAGTTGAGGAACTACTTGTTTATGATTTAACTGGAAAATTATTTTATAAAAAATCATTAGATTTAAAAGTAGGTGATAATTATTTTAATATAGAGTTACCACAACTTTCAAGTGGTCTTTACATACTAAAAATAGGAGACAAAGAACTTAAACTTGAATACTAATGATAAAAGAAAAACTAGATGAATATTTAGAGTTTGACTCGAATTTAATTTTTAATAGAGTTCCTATTGAAGACTACGGTATTAAATTAAAAAGATTGGTTCGTATCTTTGGTGGTGCAATCCGAGATATTATTGCTGGTCAAACTATTAATGATGTTGATATATTAGTTGGTGCTCAATCCAGTAAATTAGTTGAGTTAACCTTAAAAGAAAATGGTTATACTTATATGGAAAGTTTAATACCCAAAGACTTATCATCTGTTTATACAGATATTCATGTCATTAATGAACCAAGAACTTGGATTAAAGGAACCAAAATAGTTCAATTGATTAGACCCGTTATTAGAGTTAAAAGAGATTCCGATTTAAGATATTATGAAAAAGGATTTGTTGACCTTATACAGAATGTAGATATTAGTTGTTGCGGGGTTAGTTGGGATGGTGTTCATTTATATGAAAATTTCCCAAATGCTATAGCACATTGTCAAAATCTTAGTTTCTATGTGAATAGAAGAGCTAAGATGTATTCCGAAAAAAGATCCTCAATGAGAAGTTATAAATTTATTGAAAGAGGTTGGAGAAAAATTGAAATGGTTGACACTGCAGTTGCACGAGACCAACGAATTGAAAATCTATTAAGTAATAAACCACCAATTGATTTTATTTCCGAATTACCAAGTGGTGTTTATGGTGGTTCATTTACCAAATATGACGACACTTGTTTTGACTTACTACCATTTTAATTCAAAACTTAATTTTAAAATTAATATATAAAAAAGTAATGAAGAAACCTTTTAAAAGAGAAATTAAAAGAAAACACAAAATTAATTTAGAAATAACTTCACCTGAAGTTAGACTGATTGGTGGAGGTGAACCTATTGTCATTTCTAGAAACGAAGCTATTAGAATGGCTGAGAATCAAGAAAAAGATTTGATAATGATTAATGAAAATCAAAATCCACCAATTGTTAGAATTGAAGATTACAACAAATTTCTTTATAATCAAGAAAAATTAGAAAAAGAGAAAAAGAAAAACACTGTTAAATCTTCTTTAAAAGAAATACAATTATCAGTAAATATATCTGATCATGATTTAGAAACAAAATCTAAAAAAGGTAGAGAGTTTTTAAATGATGGTGATAAAGTAAAAGTTGTTATTTCTCTTAAAGGTAGAGAAAAAGCATCTCCTGAAAGAGGTGAATTAGTTATGTTGAAATTTGCACAATCAGTTGAAGAATTTGGTGTTCCAGAAGCCTTACCTAAATTAGAGTCAGGAAAATGGTTAATGATTATGAAATGTAAAAAGAAATAACTATCTTTACTTTATGAGAAAAGTTGTTTTATTAGTAGGTCTTTGTATAGGAGCTATCGCTGGAACTATAGTTTATAAAGTAGAAAATGGATTTAAATCCATCTATCATTCTTTCTTTTAAGAAGTACACCACCTTCTAATTTATAGAATTTATATTTCTTATCAATAGAAGTGATAACATAATACTTATCAGGTCCTAATTCTTTATATCTTTGCATATTACCAGTTACTTTAACACCATCTACTTCGCCACCCATTTGTTTAGCATAAGCCCATTTGATATAGTCAGTATCTACGTGTCTATCTCTTAACTTATCTTGTTCGATAGATGTTTCTAATGTTGAAAGTAAGTGTATGAATATTATTTCATATCCATTTTCTTTAGCTAAATTAAATATATCTTTTATGTGTTCATAACCTTTATCAGTATATTCTTTTCCTGCTCCAGTTGTATCATAAATGAAGTTTTGACCAGTTTTCATAAACATTTTCATTTTAGCTAAGTTTAACTCTGAAGCATTTTTAGTTCTACCACCTTCTGGTAACTCTTTTCCTTTATAATAATCATTTGGATCTCCTGTATAAAGAAGTGATACATCATCAGTTGAAAAGTCTTTAATATTTGGATTTTTGGTGTGTATATAGTTATTAACAAAATAACTTTTACCAATTCCTGGTGCACCAATTAAGAATATTGCTAATCCAGTTTCTTTATCTAATATTTCTGGTATTGGTTCATTTTTTGACCATTCTTCTTTTATATAACTAAAAAATTCTTTTATATATCTCATATTTTTATATATTAATTTTTTATATTATATTTGTAACTATTATGAAATTAAGATGTATTAAATCAATGGCTGCTCATTGGGGTGTAATATTCCAATATGATAACTATTACCAATATACGATTTCCCCAAAAGAAGTTACATTTATAACTAATTATAAAGTATGGAGTGATACATTAAGCGAAACAGTACAAAATGGATTCGAAATAATGAAGTTTAAAAATAAAGATATTGACTTTACTTGGTTGGTTAGAAAGAATGAAGTTCTAAAGAAAATAAAAAAAGATTGTGAGAAAACTTTATTACTACCACACTTAATGATTAAATCAGATGATAAAGATACTCTATATCAATTCCTAACATTATCAGATAATGAATTATACCAATTAGGAGCTGATTGTGTAAATGGAAAACCACACTTTGCTTATTCAACTAATCGAGTTGATGAATACTTCGATTATAAAGTAGAAAGAAGAGATAATAAATTAAATGAATTGTTAAAATGAAAATCGAAAAGGGAATAAAATTTAGATTCAAATCTAAATACAGTGACGATTGGTATTATGGTTATGTTGATCATGTAATAGTTCATATAGGTGACGGAGCTTCTTTTTACGCAACAAATGGAGTTGCTTATAAAATAAGTGAAGTCGAATGGATTTCAGATATTAGAGATGAACAATTAAAAAAATTAGGAATATAAAATTATGAATTTAGATAGTTTAAGAGATTGGCTTGACTCGGAAGAAGGTCAACAAAGTATTATTGAGTTTGGTGAAAAACTCAAAAGAAAAAGAGAAAGACAAGAAAGATATACTCAATATATCCATGATAAGTTTGGAAATGATATTGATAAATTTATTCAAAAAGTTTTTGATAAATATAACTCAGAAGAATACCGAGATCGTGAATATGGTTTAGGTAGAGAGCCTATGGAAGTTCTTTACTGGACACTACTTGAGTATGCTAAAGAATATGGAGTGGAGTTTACTGAACAAGAGTATGAAGATTATTCTTGTATGTTTACTGGTGAAATGTATTACTTAGGTGATTGGGTATTTGAGGTTTTACACGGTCAAGGATCTTGTGTAGAAGTTTATAAAAAAGACCAATTAAAAAGAAACTCTCAATAATTATTGAGAGTTTTTCTTTGTTAAGTTTTCAATATCTTTTAAAATTGATTGTTGCCAAGGAATATCACCACCTACATAAGGTATAACAACATCCAGGTCTTCGTTTAATGGTATTTCACTAATATCATCGTTATCCAAGTTGAATATATTTAATATATTTTCTTTATATTTCTCTGTAAACTCATTTATATTATCACCTGTATATTCATAAATTGGGTAAGCATCGACTCTTGAATAACCAAGAGATTTTAAATCTTTATGAATAAATATCTTATCTAACTTAAAAGCCGATCTTTTAACATTATACTTTTGTTTAATCTCTTCAGCTAGTTTCTTAGTTCTTGTATCATAATCATCATCTAACTTAATAACACAACTATCATTTTCTATTTCTCTTAATAAAACTTGAGAAGCCCACTCACCAATATTTAAATTTAATTCACTACAATACTTTTTAATAATAGAATGAGTTTTACCAGGTATTGTAATTGTTTTTGGTTTATTTTTTTCTCTCAATTCTTTTTCCATTTGCTTAACCTTCCTCTTCATCTCGATTAAGTCTTCTTCTGTAAAGTCCATATAATTATTTTTTTTAATTATATATTGAATAATTATCAACCCCTCAATTATTTTTTTTATAATTATAATGATGAAAGTAGTTTGTATAAAGAAAGATGGTTTTTTAGAAGTTGGTAAAGTTTATAATATACCATATCAGCCTAAAGAATTTGAAATAGCATCAGTCATCGGAATTTGGCATGATGAAGAAATAGGAGAACCTACAATTTATAATAAAGAAAACTTTGTTGAAATAAATGAGTGGAGAGAAATTAGATTAAATGAATTAGGTATAAAGTAATATCAGAAAATTTAAATAATTTTTAAATTATAAAATAAATTACTATCTTTAACATCTAAAATTTATATTATGACGACAGATATTAAATTATTTACATTTAGAGGAGTTCCGGTAACTCTAAGCCTTTGGTTCTTTTTATTGTTACCTTTAGTTGGTTTCAATTTTAATGTATTTATTTCAGCGTTTATCGCTATCTTAATACACGAAATGGCACACACATTTATGGCACAACATCTTGGTTATGGTGCTTATGGTATCAGTATTGGTTTGTTTGCTGGTCAAGCACAGGTTGATAGTAATATGCACACAAGAGATAATATCAAAGTTGTTGCTGCTGGTCCATTGAGTAACCTTATACTAGCATTTATAGGAGTATTTTTAGGATTTGAAACATTTTTCGCAGTAAATTTCTTCTTATTTATTTTTAATATTTTACCGATATATCCAATGGATGGTGGACATATATGTAAAGACCTCTTAATGTTGAATATGAGGAATAGAAGAAAGGCATTTGAATTGGCAATGAATATCTCACTTGTTACTTCAGTTTTTTTACTTATATTTGGTATGTTAAGTGGTGGTATAATGATTAGTATATTTGCTTGTATATTTGGTTATTACGCATTAAAAGAACTTGGATATATTAAATAATATTAAATAAAAAAACCACTCAATCGAGTGGTTTTTTTTATTATATTCTTTCTACTAATCGTATCATATAATCTAATTTATTTAAAGTATCTTCAACATATTTATTAAAATTAGTTGAACCTAAATCAGTAGGTGTAGGTGTTGGTCTTCCATAATATGATTCAAATGACCTAACTGTTCTACCAACATCATCATAATCAATTAAATACGATATATATTGAAGTCCTCCACTACCCTTAAATAGTCCCGTTCTATCAGATTTGAGTGCGTTATATATACCATTTATCTTAGTGTATATAATTTCAAAGTCTTCAATACACTCAACTTCCATTTGAGATATTTTATTAGAAATTTTAGTACTCAACTGCATAACTTTATTTAAAATATCTAATTGAGATTTATAGAAAAGTTTTTCATTATCATTTTCTAATGTAACAGATCTATCAACTAAAGTATCTTTATACGCATTCAATCTTCTATCAATTTTATCACTATACATTTTATTACTATTAAATGTATCTTTTATTCTATCTGATATTTTATTTGAAATCTCTTTTTTCTCATCATCACTTTCAACTCTCATGAATTGTAGTAAATTCAATATAGTATTTCTATATGAAATAAAGTTTTTCTCACCATAAATATAAAAGAATGATAATCTACCACCAAAGAATCTAGGTAGTTTTTTAACTAATCTATCGAAACCAGTTGTTATATCAACATCTGAGATAGCTTTTATATATCTTTCTAAGTTAGCATTTTTAATATCTTTATCAGAAATACCTAATTTACCACCAATGATACCAGTTTTTCTTTCAGTTCTTTCATCTTTGATAGTTGAGAGATTTTTAGTACCTGCAGATTTCATATCATTCTCAAACTTTTGAAAATCAAATATAATAGCAAATTCAGCTTCACTTAAAAAAGTTTTACTTAAACTATCTTGTAAAGAGAAACTTCCACCACCACTTTTAGGAAATGTAAAGTTTACACCAACGTTATAAAGGACATCATCTTTCTCTTCAATATCAGTTAAGATTTTAATAGATCCTCTAGTTAGATTCGCATTAACAGCGTTAAAAATATAAGGTAATTGTGCTAAATAACTTCCATACTCTTTCCATTTAACACCAACAGGTCTTTGTCTTTTATCATCTAAACGGCTATTACCAGATGCTATATAAACCTTACCATCTCTATCTTTCCAATAAGTTCCAATTGTTACACCTACTGGATCTGACCATCTATAATTTGTTAAACCTTGTGTAGCTAATTTTGTTTTACCAGAAACCAATTCATATTTCCTTTCAATAGCTTCTAAATCAGCCTTTACAGTAATATCATTTCTATTTTCTCTATTTAAAGCGGCTAGAACTTCTCCTGTTATATCAATTTGTTTAAATTGGTTTACATCTTTACTATTAGCATGGTATAAACCATCAACCGCAGTAACACCGATGAATTGACCAGCAGAGTTTAACCAAAATTTAAGATACTTTAATTGACCAGATGGACTTACTTTACCAGTACCATTACATATTGGACAATCATATTCTCTTGTTCTACCAATAGCACCGTAAGCTTTTTTCAATTTACCTTTAGTACAAATATCACCAGGTACACCTTTACCACCTCTTCTACTTGGATCACCAAAAGCTTGAATAGAAGTTGCTTTACAATCAACTAAATCCATAGATACATTTTTCTTAATTGCATCTTTATATGGTAGATATTCGAAGTATTCATCTGTAATTGCAGTTGCTGGGACATCAATTTGTCCCGCAATTGCTCTAACATAGTTAGAAAACTTTTCTTTATCATTCTTGTTTTTAATATAGTTGAAAACTTTATTAAGACTAGTTGAAGCATATGCTTCTAATAAAGAAAAACTTTCAAATAATTTTATATGTTTTAAATTTCTCATAGTACTAATCCAACTGTTTCTATTTTAACACCTTTTCTTTTTAGGTTAGTTATAAATTCTTTATTTTCTTTATCTGAAATTAAATCACCAGAA